>ENA-OSET01003945-OSET01003945.1-sediment-metagenome-genome-assembly--contig:-NODE-3945-length-13333-cov-23.490646_pt1 | contig 13333 bp, 10 predicted proteins | sample MGYA00237882_ERZ534229 | MGnify/ENA primary metagenome ERZ534229 (study PRJEB26408, sample SAMN06266212) | sediment metagenome | isolation source: Hudson Canyon methane seep mesocosm | place...
ATTATTAAGCTTATGTGAAAGGTCTAATAAATTATTATGATTTCTAATAAACCGATTATTTATCTCTGTTTTATCATCCTCATCAAGCAAATCATCTATATTAATTGGTTGAAAAACAAACCCGCTAGAAACAACTTTTTTAGATAATGATAATTTTTTTGAGGGAACCAAGTTTCTCTTGCTTATTACAACATCCTGTTGATCAATGTTATCTTTATCAGCAATAATTTCAACAACTTCTGATTTATAAAAAAAACATAAGAAAATAGCTAAAAAAACTCCTATTGAGATGCCAATTAAAATTACTATTTTATTTTTCACAAACTGTTTACCTTAAAAAACACTCAAAATACATAAATTTACTTGCAATAAATTACATTAACTTTTCTGATTAAAATTTAATTATGTGAAGCGTATCACACTACATGTAAACTTTAGTTTACAAATATAAAACCAAACACCTACTAATCCCCCCTCCATCATTTACCACCCCTAGCCTAGAGACAAAACAGATTCATCTTGCTGATTATTTAATAAAACTGTAATATTGGACAGATTAACTTCAAAGTTTATTCGCTAATACCAGTATGCCCAGCAAAGATTTTGAGCAATACGTTAGACAACAATGTAAGTACCTCAATTTATCACTGACTGAAGTGGCTAAACAAAGTGATATGAGCCGACCTAATCTTTATAAATTGATGTCTGGAAATGCTGAAAATGCTCGTTTATCTACTTTGGTTAAATTAGCTAACGTGCTGGAGACGCATCCTCAAATATTATTGCGACATATGTTTGAGCATACAGACATTTCACCTTTAACTTTGCCTTCAATTTTGCACACTCACGATGGCAGTGGTTTTATTGCTGATGTAAGCATTCCTGATAATACCCAGGTAACACAAAGTCAGACATTTATTAAAACCTGGAAAATTCAAAATACGGGTGCTATTGAATGGACTGAACGCTTTCTTGTTTGTGTGGATAACCAAATTACTATAACTCAGAAAACGGCTAATTTTGACATACCCGCTTTTAAACGAGGGCTGATTCCCACTGAAAATAGTGTTGCTATTGCGAACCTGTTACCAGGGGAAACAACAGAAATAAGCATTGAATTTACCGCGCCTTCAGTCCCTGGTAGCTGTATTTCTTACTGGAAAATGGCTGATAGAGAAGGAAATCTATGTTTCCCTAAATTGGAAGGGTTGTCTTGTCAGGTTCAGGTGCTTTATTTATAAACAAAACTACACATTACCCATGTCCCAACAGCAACTTATCATTGTTAGTTACTAAGCCCAATATCATTAAGTTAAATGAGTTTAAGTTAGTTTCTCCTCACCCAACCCTCTCCATCAAGAGAGGACTTAAGAGCATAGATTATTATCAAACTCTTAACTTAATCATATTTTTACCCCCTTCAAATTAGGGAAAGGAATTCATGCAAAAATTTTGTAGCTCAGTTTCTATTTTTTATCGCCCTGCTCACTTCAATTTATCCATCCATAAATACTTTATCTATGTTGTTTTATTGTTCTGTTCTCACTTATCAGCGGATGATCTTCCCAGCCAAGTTTTATCACCCATTTTGATTGAAACCATACAGCATGAAAATAGCTATAACATCCAATTCTCATCCAGTGCTTCACGTACATCAGCCAATTCCCTAGAAACACCTTATTCTGTCTCTGTTATTAGCAAGCAAATACTGCAAGATAGTGTTTTTAATCGACTTGAAGACAGTGCTGTATTTGCAAGTGGTGTGGAAGCCAGCTCCAATCAGTCAGGTTTAAATACCGATTTGATCATCCGTGGGTTCTCGACCCAAGGTGCGACTTTCCTAAATGGTGTGCAAGATAACCAACGATTCCAAGTTCGTGATCCGGCATTAATTGATCGTATCGAAATTTTAAAGGGACATTCTGCTGTGCTTTATGGTTCTGGTTCTCCTGGCGGTTCTGTTAATTACATTAGCAAAAAACCGTTAGCTAAAAGCAGACATCAATTTAGCATCGAAGCGGGAAATTATGACTATTATCGTCTTGTTGCTGATAGTACTGGAACAGTGAATAATCGCCAGGATTTATTATATAGAGTAATTTCTGTCGGCCAGCTGGCTAATGATTTTCGAGATAATATAGAAAATGACCGTGCCACTATTGCTCCTTCGCTAAGCTGGCATTATGCGGATTCAGGCATTTTTAATCTGGAACTGGAATACAGTTACGAAAACCAGCCTTTCCGCTTTGATAATGTCTACACTCAGAAGCAAATTGTTTATGACAAATCTTATGTTGATCCCCGCGCCCAATCTGACAGACATCATTGGCGGGTCAGCAGTTCGCTAAAACAGGCATTATCTGATCACTGGTCTGTCAACTTGTCTGCTAATTATTTCCATACCGAACGCCATGATGTTTTATTTGGTTTTTTTACTTTTATCAATGACAACACTTTAAGCGGTTATTACCGAGATATTCATGATCATTATGACCAGTTAAATCTGCGTTTTGAATTACAGGGTAATATTGAAATACTCGGCAGCCAGCATCACACAATACTGGGTTTTGAACGTAATGCTTCTGACGCCCGTTTAAATAGTAATCGTAATATCGGCGGCTTCTCACTGGATGTTTATCAACCTGACTTTAACCATCCTGTGCCTACGACAACAGTACTGGATAGAGATACTGATATTGTAGAGTATGGTTATTATCTGCATGACAAAATTGATTTATCAAAATTTATGCATATTTTTGCGGGCATTCGATATAGTGAATTTTCAGCTGAACGTGTTCAGAATGAACGCTTTAGCCAATTAACGGATAATAATGCATTAAATTATAATGCAGGCATTTCCTTTACCCCCCTTGATAATGTTGCTGCTTATTTTGGCTATAGCGAATCCTTTCAGCCAAATTATGGTTTAAGTCGATCAGGTGGTTTTTTACCTGCCAAACGGGGGCAATTATATGAACTGGGCATAAAAAGCCATTTTTTTAATAACCGTATAGGGCTATCGACTGCTATCTATGAACTCACGCAAAATAACTTAACTGCTCGTGACCCTGTCGACCCAGACTTTCTGATTAGCAATGGCAAAATTAAAAGTGAAGGATTTGAAGCAGACTTATCAGGAAATTTAAACGAACATCTGTCTGTCCATGCAAATTACAGTTTAACAAGAACACGCTTTACCGAGCATAATAGCTACCAAGGCAATAGTTTTCGCAGTACACCTAGTCAAAGTGGAACGCTATGGAGTAAATACCAGCTTCCAGCCATATTTGATAATAACCAGTTCGCAGTTGGCGGCGGTCTTATTTTTGTAGGTAGACGTCAGGGGGATGATGCAAACAGTTTTGAACTACCTGGCTACATCCGCAGTGATTTATTTGTCAGTTATAAGCTCAAACAATTGAGCCTACAATTGAATATTGAAAATATCTTAGACAAACGTTATGTCAGCACGTCTATTTATGATGATACTGTGGTGCAAGGCAATCGTCGCTTGATTCGAGCATCTGCCAGTGTTGAATTATTTTAATTGCCAGACTTTATATTTTGTAAAAAACCAGGAGCGCATTTGATTCGCGCCGAGGGCTGCGCTCCTACTTTGCTTTACTACTTTAAATAGCTTTAAAAAACCAACCTGCGAGTCAATACTTTTTAAGCTGTGGTTTGTATATAGCCCATGACTATCAAGCTAACGGCCAGCGACCTTCATCCATCCAGTCATTGAAATCCTTTACCGCTATGGGTTTACTTAATAAAAAACCTTGAGCAATATCGCAACCATAATCCTTAAGCTTATCAAAAACCTCTTCAGTTTCAACACCTTCAGCCGTAACATGGAGCCCCAGGTTATGAGCCAGGTTAATCGTTGCATTTACGATGACATCATCATTTTCACTAATCATAATATCTTGAACAAATGATCGGTCTATTTTTAGCTCGGCTAATGGCATCTCTTTTAAATATGCCAGGGATGAATATCCAGTTCCAAAATCATCAATAGACAGCTGATAGCCCATTTCATGAAGCCGACGAAGAATACTTAACGTTGCATCAGGGTCTGTCATAACGGATCCTTCAGTAATTTCAAGCACAATCCAATCAGGATTAACAGCTGTCGATGCTGCCACACCCGCTATTAAATCTGGCAATTCAGGGTCATGCAGATCCTTAGCCGATAAATTAACTGAAACAATCAATGCTTTCCCTTGCGACCTCCATTTTGAACATTGCTTAAAAGCTTCTTTAAGCACCCATAATGTTAAAGGCTTAATCATTCGGGTCCGTTCGGCCATTGGAATAAATTCATCTGGCGAAATAAAGCCATGACTGGGATGATGCCAGCGCACTAAAGCCTCTACACCATACAATAAGCCGGTCTGAATAGAAACTTTAGGTTGATAATACAGCTCCAGCTCATTCCTATCTATTGCATGGCGTAATTCACTCATTAAAGTTAATCGACGAGGACTATGTTCATCAAACGAAGGTTTATAACTGGCGTATCCTTCATTGGATTTGCTTGCAACATAAAGTGAAACCCCCGCCTTCTGCACTAAGGTATCAACATCTTCACCATGTTCAGGGAAAATCACAATACCAATATTAGCGTGCACAGCAAAAGTTAATCGCTCAATAATAAACGCGGGGTCTAACGCTTTTTGAATATGCTTTGCTAACAATTCAACTTCCATTGTGTCGGTCAGTTCAGTTAGTAAAATACTAAATATATTGCCGTCTATCCTGGCAACACTATCCACCCCCAACACCACACCCTGCAACCTTGATGAAACCTGCTTGAGTATCTGATCACTACTACTACGCCCTAAGGTGTCATAGACCTCATTAAAGTTAGCAATTTCTATTAATAAGATGGCTAATAATTCATTTTTATTATTAGCGGATAAAATAGCCCGCCCTACTCTGTCATAGAACAAACTTCTATTGGGTAAGTCAGTAACATCATCATGAGTGGCGGTGTAATTCGCCTGCTTTTCCAGATCTTCGGCTCGATTTCGTAACTCGAGTGTTTGATCAAAAATCAGTGCGCTTGCTTGATAAGCAACGACCGAGCTGGAATATTGCCCCCAGAAACCAAAAAGAAAAGGAATGCAGTCCAACACCCATAATGCAAAATTAGTCTGCTGAGCATGCATGATTCCAGCACTGCTAATTTCACCATTTTGATACCAACACACAGACAGAGTTGCAATAATAATAGTCCCTATGGCTATTGCAACGCCTTGATAAGCCGCTTTAGACACTTCGCTTTTTAATAAGCGAGCATTATCACTCAACAAATTATTTGCAATCGCTATTACCATACATAACCTCTTTTACAGTCCTCTAGATAGATCCCTCTTAATATCCTCAACATTTTCCAGGCCTACAGAAATTCTTACCAGACTATCTGTAATGCCAGCCTCAATCCTAAGCTCAGGTGTTAGTCTACCATGTGTTGTCGTTGCCGGGTGAGTAATGGTTGTTTTTACATCCCCCAGATTAGCCGTGATAGACAACATTTGCGTAGCATCAATTAATTGCCAGGCATGCTCTTTACCACCCGTCAGCTCAAAACTAACCACACCGCCAAAATGAGTCTGCTGTTGTTTGGCCAGCTCATGCTGAGCATGTGATTCCAGCCCTGGATAATGAACCTTGGCCACCGCATCTTGTTTTTCCAGCCACTTCGCAAGTTCAAAAGCATTATCGCAATGCGCTTTCATCCGTACAGCCAGTGTTTCCAAGCCAGACAAAAATACCCAGGCATTAAAGGCACTCATGGTCGCGCCACCTGTACGCAAATAGGGGTAGATATATTTATCAATTATTTCATCACTGGCAATCACCGCCCCACCTACACAACGGCCTTGGCCATCGATATATTTGGTGGCTGAATGGACAATAATATCAGCGCCTAATTCCAATGGTTTTTGCAATACAGGGGTACAGAAAACATTATCAACAATTAATAAACAACCATGTTTATGCGCAATATCTGCAAGCGCCTGAATATCGGCTATTTCAATCATCGGGTTGGAGGGTGTTTCTAAAAATAGAAAACGGGTATTAGGTTTTATCGCTGCTTCCCATGCCGCAAGATCTGTTAATTTAACAAAATCAGTTTCTACACCAAATTTTCCAAAATAATTCTGGAACATTAAAATAGTGTTACCAAACACGCTACGCGATGAAACCACATGATCACCCGCTTTTAACAAGCCCATTCCGACAGCCATAATAGCCGCCATACCAGAAGCAAAGGCCAGACAACGCTCACCTTTTTCCATTAACGCCAGGCGTTTTTGAAAGGTATCAACCGTAGGATTGGTAAAACGAGAATAGATATTACCCGGAATCTGCCCAGTAAATTTTAATGAGGCTTCTTCAGCACTTTTAAACACATAGCTGGAGGTCGCAAAAATAGGCATGCTATGTTCACTTTCATGGGTTCTATTATGCCCAGCTCTAATCGCTTGTGTTTCTAATGAATAGTCGTTCCAGTCAAAATCTGTCATTTGTTTTTTTTATAATTAAATCGAGTCGATCAGCTGGCTAGTGCTACACACTCAGGCAAGCAACAAACTCCGACTCTAATACCTTTATAGTTTGATGAGGCTTCAAAAAGCGGGAAAAGTTTGATTTAAATCTTCTAACCCACCCCCAATACTGTTGATTTAGGAAGTGAGGCTTTAGCCTCGTAAACTCAGGCGAGGCTAAAGCCTCACTTCCTACCATGCCTGACTTAGGCAAGAAATGCTGTTTTTCCTTAACTCGACAGCATTGTCACCCAACCCAGCTAGAGAGAAGGCTTTAAAGAAAAATCAACATATTAGGGACACTGGCTTTAGCCTGCATTTGTAATACGAAAAAAGCAGGCTAAAGCCAGCGCCCCAGACCTTACGATTGAGCCTTTAAGATTTGTTACTTAAACGCTATTTCTTTATCAAACAGCATTTTGTATATCAATAATAAAATTATCGGCCTTACGGTCTGTTTGTGCATCATCATTTCTTAAATTATTGATTCGTTCTAAATAGGCTTCATCAATATCGCCAGTAATGTATTCATGATTAAAACATGAAGTATCAAAATGGGTGATTTTTGAATTACCTTTTTTTACAGCATCAATTAAATCATCTAAATCCTGATAAATCATTTTATCAGCACCAATCGCTTCACCTACTTCGTCTTCTGTGCGGTTATGAGCAATTAACTCTTCGACTGCTGGCATATCAATACCATAAACATTAGGGTACCTAACGGGTGGCGCAGCAGAGGCAAAATAGACTTTTTTAGCACCTGCATCTCTGGCCATTTGAATAATCTGTTCAGAGGTTGTCCCTCTAACCACCGAATCATCAACCAGCAATACATTTTTACCTTCAAATTCCAAATCAATCGCATTTAACTTTTGCTTAACTGACTTTTTGCGCATTTGCTGACCAGGCATAATAAAGGTTCGCCCGATATAACGGTTCTTCATAAAACCTTCGCGAAACTTTACACCCAATCTATTTGCCATTTGTAGCGCAGATGTCCGGCTGGTATCTGGGATAGGAATAACCACATCAATATCATGCTCAGGCCAATCTCTTAATACTTTATCGGCTAATTTTTCACCCATTCTTAAACGCGCTTTATAAACCGAAATATCATCAATAATTGAATCAGGTCTGGCAAAATAAACATATTCAAAAATACAAGGACAATGATCAACTACATCCGAACATTGCTTGGTATGTAGCTTTCCAGTTGATTCAATAAAAACGGCTTCACCTGGTTCTACATCTCTAATCAGCTCAAAATCAAGCACACTCAACGCTACATTTTCCGAAGCGACCATAAAGTCAGAGCTGCCTTCATTTTTCCGCTCACCAAACACCAAAGGTCTAATACCATGAGGGTCTCTAAAAGCTAAAACCCCATACCCTGCTATCATAACAACGGCTGCATAAGCCCCTTTACACCGCTTGTGCACAGCAGAAACAGCCTGAAAAATATCATTTTCATCTATTCTCAATTTACCTAAGGCTTGTAACTCATGAGCAAAAACATTAAGTAAAATTTCAGAATCAGAATTGGTATTTAGATGACGCTGGTCGTCTTTAAACAATTGTTTTTTTAATTCTGCTGTATTGGTCAAGTTTCCATTATGAGCCAATGTCAAACCAAAAGGCGAATTCACATAAAACGGTTGCGCTTCAGCCGAACTAGAACACCCTGCTGTCGGATATCTGACATGGGCAATTCCCATTGATCCACGCAATTTGATCATTTGCTCATCTGAAAACACATCTCGAGTTAAACCATTATCTTTCCGTAAATAAAATCGGCCATCCTCACAAGTTACAATGCCAGCAGCATCCTGCCCCCTGTGTTGCAATACTGTAAGTGCATCATACAGCTCCTGATTGACATTCTGGTGAGAAACGATACCTGCAATACCACACATGTTTATAGACCTTCGTATTTAATATTTTACATATCCCGCCAAACCTGACGGGATATGGTCATGCAACCAAACGGCTAATGATTGAAAAGGTGGGATCAATACAGACTCTTTCCACCATGAATCTTCGGGCAAAGGTGTTAACCCTGCCAACATAATAATAATAGCAACGACAACTAAGCCCCGTGCTATACCAAAAATCATCCCTGCAAATCGATCTGAACCTGTTAAGCCAGTTTTCTTGACTAACTCGCCCAGTAAATAACTAATCATTGCTCCTAAAATCAAGGTAACAAAGAATAAAACTGCAAATGCAGCCGCAATTCTAGCCGACGGATAACTGATAACACCTTCAAGAAAACTTGAAAACTCTCTGCTAAACGTTAAGCCTACCCAAATAGCAACCATCCAGATAGCTAAAGAAAACGCTTCTCTAATAAAACCACGAAACAAACCAATAATAGATGAAATGGCTATCAAACCAATAATTGCGTAATCTATCCAGATCATTGAGTTCTCCAAAACACAGTGCTAATAAAAATATATCTTAATCGCAAATTTATTCATCCGCACTAAGAATGGCATTCATATTATTTAATTTATCTACTTTTACTTTCAATAACTCAGCTCTTTTTCTATCAAGCTCTGGACCCACCCTAACTCGATACAACAATCCTTTAGCTGATGATTTCCTTGTTATTCTGACAGGAAAACCTTGCTTTCTTATTTTGTTCTGTAAACTGATGGCATTTTTTTCTTCACCAAAAGTACCTACCTGTACAAACCAGCGCTGCATGACAGGAATGGATTGTTTATCCGCTAAAGCTCTTATTGCTTCAGGCTTAGGTAGGCTAATAACATCAGCAGTACTTCTCGCCAATTTAACTGAACCAGGGTTTAATGAATTAGCGGGTGCTTGCGGTATTTTCAGCTCATTAATCATTTGTCCTGTTTCATCAATAGGGTCGTCAAACAACATAGGAATAAAAATTGCTGCTAACGATGTAATAACTATAGCTCCAACTAAACGCTGTTTTAAATCTTGGTCCATAAAATCACCTCAATTATTTTCTGCTTCAGCCAAATACTCCGAAACTAAAAAGAAAGACCCAAATACAACAATCAAATTACCTGGCTCAGCCTTATTTTCTGCTGCTGCATAAGCCTCGGTAAAATCCTGAAAGTCGAAATTAACCTCAGTAACGCCACACTGTTCAAAACTTTTCAATATTGATGATTCAGTCGCGGTTCTAGGATTATCTAATGGTGCGATAAACCAGTCTGTAATAACAGGTTTAATAATTTCAATAACACCTGCAATATCTTTATCGTTCATCATCGCAAAAACAGCATGAATTTTTGTTTCTGAAAACTCACTCTGTAAATAATGCAATAAGGTAGTGACTGCTTGAGGATTATGAGCAACATCAAGTAATACAGGAATATCCCCTGAAATCAACTGAAACCGCCCCTTTAGTTGAACAGTTTGCAGACCTTGATGAATTGATTGCTCAGTGACTGGCAACAAATTCTGCATTTCTGTTACCGCCATTAACACAGAAGCTGCATTTCGAAATTGATGCTCACCTTTTAATGCAGGCTCAGGAAGCGACTGATAACCCTCTTGTTTTTTACTTAAACAATTCCAATCCCAAGCATTGTCTTTATGCTGAAAGGTAAAATCGTCATTAATTTTTAATAATGGCGTCTGTTTTTTAACGGCCTGCTCAGATAATGATTCAGGTGGGTTAATATCACCAATAACAGCCGAGATATTTTCTCTAAAAATCCCCGCCTTCTCATAAGCAATTGCTTCTCTGGTTTCACCAAGCCAATCGACATGGTCAATGCAAATACTGGTAATTAAAGAGACATCTGAATCAATAATATTGACCGCATCTAATCGCCCTCCTAAACCTACTTCAAGCAATTGAATATCTAAATCAGAACGCCAAAAAATATCTAATGCTGCCAGCGTACCAAATTCAAAATAACTTAAAGAAACATCATTACGTGCGCCATCTATACGATCAAAAGCCTGGCAAATAAGATCGTCAGAAACAGGCTGACCATCAATTTTAATTCGTTCGTTATATTTTAATATATGAGGAGAAGTATAAGCCCCCACACGATAGCCTTGTGCCCTATAAATGGCTTCCAGATAAGCAATACACGAACCTTTTCCATTGGTTCCAGCAACAATAATTGTTGCTGGTTTAATCGCCTCAGGATTGAGCACTCCAAATACTCGGGCCGCCCTATCCAGTCCCAGGTCTATAGATCTGGGGTGAAACCCTTCTTGCCAACTCAGCCACTCGGAAAGCGAATTAAAGCGTGCCATTTAATAAGGTTTATTTCTCTGCATCATTGACTGTTCAGTGGTTTCAAGAGATGTTCAAATTTTTCTCTGTTTCACCAATATAAGATGCCATCAGCATAGATAAGATACTGTTAATTTTTTCCCGCATTTCACGACGGTCAACAATCATATCGATAGCGCCATGTTCTTGTAAGAACTCACTACGCTGAAAGCCTTCTGGTAATTTTTCTCTAACTGTCTGTTCAATCACTCGAGGACCTGCAAAACCGATTAATGCTTTTGGCTCTGCAACATTGATATCACCTAACATAGCCAAACTTGCAGAAACTCCGCCCATGGTTGGATCAGTCATAAATGAAATATAAGGTAGCCTTGCTTCTGATAACTTTGTCAATGCAGCACTGGTTTTAGTCATCTGAAACAGTGAAAACAGAGACTCTTGCATACGTGCACCGCCACTGGCTGTAAAGACGATAAAAGGCACGCCTAATTCCAGGCTTTTATTAACGCCCCGCACAAATTTCTCACCAACAACCGAGCCCATAGAGCCGCCCATAAAGCCAAAATCAAAAGCCGCAGCAACAATACTCTGCCCATGCAATGTACCTTGCATAACAACTAAAGCATCATTTTCTTTACTGGCTTTTTGAGCTTGCGTTAAACGGTCTTTATATTTTTTAGAATCTTTAAATTTCAGAGGATCGTTAGCTTTTAACCCCGTACCTATTTCAATCGTTTCTGCATCATCCAGAAACATATTTAGACGGGTTCTTGCCGAAATCCGCATATGGTGATCGCACTTAGGACAAACACTGTAGTTTTTTTCTAATTCTGCATTGTATAAAATTGCATCACAGCTAGGACATTTATTCCATAAACCTTCTGGTACAGTCGTCTTTTTAAGAGAAGACTCTGTTCTGATTGTTGTCGGGATTAATTTTTCAAACCAATTCATCGTGTACTCCGAGTCTATTCCTAACTATCCATTGCTAAACGCATGGATTTAATTAATTCAATGATTTCTGTTTTAGCTTGCTCAGGATTATCGAGATTCGCTTCAATCTTGCTGATAAAAGCACTCCCCACAACCACGCCATCGGCCAAGTTTGCAACCGTTTGAGCTGTTTCAGCACTTTTAACACCAAAACCAACACCTACAGGTAACTGAGTATATTGTTTAATTTCAGCTATTTTACGCTCTACATCAGCGGTATCTAAATGCCCCGCACCTGTTACACCTTTAACAGAAACATAATAAAGATAGCCGCTACCCACAGCATCCATTTTTTTAATTCTATCTACCGGACTATTCGGTGCAAGCAGGAATATTTGATCAATATCTCTTGCACTTAATAAGGCCACACACTCTTCAGCTTCTTCTGGTGGCAAATCCACCGTTAACACACCATCAATTTCGGCACGTTGAGCGGCGTTGGCAAAATCCTCATACCCCATAATCTCGATAGGGTTTAAATAGCCCATCAAAACCACTGGCGTAGTCTGATCATTTTTTCTAAATTCTGTTGCTAAACTTAAAACCTTTCTTAAGCCCATATGATGTTCAAGCGCACGTTCACTGGCTCTTTGAATAACAGGTCCATCGGCCATCGGATCAGAAAAAGGCACACCTAGTTCAATCACATCAGCCCCTGCTTCCACCATGGCATGCATCATCGGCACGGTAAATTCTGGATTAGGATCACCGGCAGTAATAAATGGAATCAGTGCTTTACGCCCTGTTTTGGCTAATTCATCAAAGCGCGTTTTTAAGCGGCTCATAATTCAATCCCCTCTTTCATCCTGATGGTATGCATATCTTTATCACCACGCCCAGACAAGTTAACAATAATGATCTTATCTTTAGCCATAGTAGGGGCTAATTTAATGGCATAAGCCAAAGCATGACTAGACTCTAGTGCAGGAATAATCCCTTCCAGCTTTGTTAAGGCATAAAAACCACCTAAGGCTTCATCATCAGTAATATTGACATATTCTACTCTACCTATATCTTTCAACCAGGCATGTTCTGGGCCGACACCAGGATAATCAAGACCTGCTGAAATGGAATGGGTTTCTATAATTTCTCCATCATCATCAGCCATTAAATAGGTTCTATTACCATGTAATACACCCGGTCTGCCTGCACATAAAGGGGCAGAATGGTGACCTGTTTCCACACCCTCTCCAGCTGCTTCTACACCATAAATTTTAACCGACTCATCATCGATAAAAGGATGAAATAAACCGATAGCATTTGAACCACCGCCAACACAAGCAACCAAAGCATCAGGTAATCGACCTGTTTGCTCCTGGCATTGCTGCTTGGCTTCGCGCCCGATGATGGTTTGGAAATCACGCACCATGGCTGGATAAGGGTGAGGGCCTGCGACGGTGCCAATAATATAGAAAGTATCATCAATATTGGTTACCCAGTCTCTCATCGCTTCGTTTAAAGCGTCTTTCAAGGTGCTGGAACCTGAATGCACAGGCACCACTTTTGCACCCAATAGATTCATTCTATAGACATTTTGCTTTTGTCTTTCAAC
>ENA-OSET01003948-OSET01003948.1-sediment-metagenome-genome-assembly--contig:-NODE-3948-length-13329-cov-6.555992_pt1 | contig 13329 bp, 12 predicted proteins | sample MGYA00237882_ERZ534229 | MGnify/ENA primary metagenome ERZ534229 (study PRJEB26408, sample SAMN06266212) | sediment metagenome | isolation source: Hudson Canyon methane seep mesocosm | place...
AAAGTATCTCCGAGTAATTCTCTATAAGCAGCCATGTCAGCAACTCTTGTTTTAAGTAAGAAATCAAAATCACCTGAAACTAAATGACACTCTTGAATAACATCCAGTTCATGAACGGCACTAGAGAAATCATCAAAAACATCAGGGCTAGTCTTTGTAAGTGTTATTTCAACCAAAACCAATAAAGCTGCTTCAAGTTTTTCAGGATTTAGTATAGCTTGATAGCCTTTTATGTAATTTTCTTTTTCTAATCGTTTAACTCTTTCTAAACAAGGTGTTGGGCTTAAACCTACTCTTTTAGATAACTCTACATTAGATAAACGAGCATTTTTTTGCAGTTCAACTAAAATATTACGATCGATTCTATCTATCGTTTTGTTCTGAAGACTTGTCATTTTATAAACAACTAAATAATTTCAATTATACAGGATTATATATCGACAAAACCAATAATACGACAGGTTAATTCGAGAATAACTCACTATAATAGCCGCAAATATTATAAAAACTATACAACAAGTGAGAAAGTTATGATTATTGGTGTTCCTAAAGAAATTAAAAACCACGAGTACCGTATTGGTTTAACGCCTGCAGGCGTAAATGAATTAACAGTTAATGGCCATGAAGTCATTGTTGAAAATAACGGCGGCGCGTCTATTGGTTTTGAAAATGCTCAATATATCGCTGCTGGTGCAAAAATAATTGATACTGCAGCTGAAATATTCGCAACCGCTGATATGATTATTAAAGTAAAAGAGCCTCAAACTGCTGAGTGTTTAATGCTTCGTCCTGGTCAAATTCTTTTCACTTATCTGCACTTAGCACCAGATCCTAAGCAAACTGAATTATTAGTTGCATCTGGCGCTACGTGTATTGCATACGAAACGGTAACGGCTACTGAAGGTGGTTTACCATTATTAGCGCCAATGTCTGAAGTAGCTGGCCGTATGTCTATTCAAGCTGGTGCGCATGCACTTGAAAAAGCTCAGGGCGGTTTAGGTGCTTTATTAGGTGGTGTTCCAGGTGTTGCTCCAGCTAAAGTATTAATTATTGGCGGCGGTGTTGTTGGAACTCAAGCGGCACGTATGGCAGTAGGAATGGGAGCTGATGTTACAATATTGGATCGTTCATTACCGCGATTACGTCAATTAGATACAGAATTTGATGGTCGTTTAAAAACAGTTTACTCAACTGCTGATGCTATGGACCAACTTATTGTTGAAGCTGATCTCGTTATTGGCGCAGTATTAATCCCAGGTGCAGCTGCACCTAAATTAGTATCAAAAGCACATATAAAAATGATGAAAAAAGGTGCTGTTGTCGTTGATGTTGCTATTGATCAAGGCGGTTGTTTTGAAACGTCAAAAGCAACAACTCATCAAGATCCAACTTACGTTGTAGACGACGTTGTTCATTACTGTGTAGCTAACATGCCTGGTGGCGTTGCTCGTACTTCAACTATGGCTTTAACAAACGCAACAATGCCATTTGCAGTAAAACTTGCGAATAAAGGTGCAAAACAAGCAATGCTTGATGACGCGCATTTAATGAATGGTTTAAATGTTTTAGGTGGCAAAATCACTTACAAACCAGTAGCTGATGTTTTAGGTTACGAATACGTATCCCCAGAACAAGCTATAGCGACTTTATAATCATTGAATAAAATATTATATCGCATTAATTAATATATTTTAAAAAACCTCTGTTATATTTTTAACAGAGGTTTTTTTTACTTCAATCTAAAAGCTGACCATTTGGTTAGGTTATGATATATTCATCTAATCATGACCAAAATAATATAGAGGAAATTAATCATGCAAATTCAGATTGTCGATTATCAAGACAAAAATGCTGGAAAATTATTTGTTCAAAGTTTGAGAGAAACCGGTTTCGGTGTCTTAATAAATCACCCTATTCAACAAGAGCTTGTTGAATCAATTTACAAAAATTGGTTTGAGTTTTTTAGCACTGAAGAAAAGCGTGAATTAAGTTTTGATCCAAAGAAACAAGACGGCTACTTCTCGCCTGAGATATCTGAAACCGCTAAAGGTCAAACTAAAAAAGATATAAAAGAGTATTTTCATGTTTATCCTTGGGGAAGAATTCCTGTACAACTAAAAGATGAAATACTCACTTATTATAAGAATGCTTCAGATTTAGCCGCTGAATTACTAGATTGGGTTGAAAAATACAGTCCAGAGAATGTATCTTCAAAATATTCTGAAAAACTTTCAAATATGATTAAAGATACGCCGAATACATTATTACGTATATTGCATTACCCTCCCCTTAATGGCGATGAAGAACCAGGAGCAGTGAGAGCTGCTGCACATGAAGATATTAATTTATTAACCATATTACCTGCTGCTAATGAACCTGGACTTCAAGTGCAACAGCAAGACGGTTCATGGGTAGATGTACCTTCTGATTTTGGCAGTTTAATTATAAATATTGGTGACATGTTGCAAGAGGCTTCAGGTGGATATTTCCCTTCTACTAGCCATCGTGTAATTAATCCATCAGGAGAAGCCAGTAAAAAATCAAGAATATCATTACCATTATTTTTACACCCAAGGGGTGAAGTTGTCTTATCTGAACGTCATACGTCAGAAAGTTACCTTTTAGAAAGATTAAAAGAACTCGGTGTAAAGTAGCCATATTTGAAGGCATATAAGCAGTTATATGCCTTCACTGTACATTTTACATTGCACTTATAAAAATTATTTATCAAAAAAGTAATTTACCCTCTTGTGATCTTTGCTTAAACTCCCAATTAATATCTTATATTTACCTTTATCAATTTTTTGGAGTCATACATGAGCGAAGCAAGACATTGCCCGTTACTCATTTTAGGATCAGGTCCAGCTGGTTACACCGCCGCTGTTTATGCAGCACGCGCAAATCTAAAACCAGTGATGATCACTGGCATGCAACAAGGTGGTCAATTAACGACGACTACTGAAGTAGAAAACTGGCCTGGAGATGCCGATGACCTAACAGGTCCAGCATTGATGGATCGCATGCAAAAGCATGCTGAGAAGTTCGATACTGAAATTATATTTGATCATATCAACGAAGTTGACTTCTCTAGTCGACCTTTCACCTTAAAAGGTGATAGCGGAAGTTATACCTGTGACGCGTTAATTATTTGTACAGGTGCATCAGCTCAATACTTAGGTCTTCCTTCAGAAGAAGCATTTATGGGCAAAGGTGTTTCCGCTTGTGCTACTTGTGATGGTTTCTTTTATCGTAACCAAAAGGTTGCTGTTGTTGGTGGTGGTAATACTGCTGTTGAAGAAGCGTTGTATTTATCAAACATTGCTTCAGAAGTACATTTAGTGCATCGCCGTGAAACTTTTCGCTCTGAAAAGATTTTAACTGATCGTTTATATGAAAAAGTTAAAAACGGAAATATCACTCTTCATTTAAACCAAACTTTAGATGAAGTTTTAGGTGACAATATGGGTGTTACTGGTGTTCGTTTGAAAGAAACTCAATCTGACACAACTAAAGATCTCGACGTAATGGGTTGTTTCATCGCTATTGGTCACAAACCAAATACCGATATCTTTAAAGACCAATTAGACATGAAAGACGGTTACTTAACGATACAAAGCGGCACACAAGGCAATGCAACACAAACCAGTGTTGAAGGTGTTTTTGCTGCAGGTGATGTTGCTGACCACATTTATCGTCAAGCAATAACATCTGCAGGTGCTGGTTGTATGGCCGCACTTGATGCTGAACGTTACTTAGACGCTAAAGGTTAATAGGCATTGAAAAACCAGATTATCGAATTGCTCAATGATGATAATCTGGACTTCCCTCCTCTAAAAAATGCACTAGCAGACCCTAATGGTTTATTAGCTGTTGGCGGTGATTTATCGGTAAAACGTCTTAAGGCTGCTTATCAAGCGGGTATTTTCCCTTGGTATAGTGATGGCGACCCTATAATGTGGTGGAGCCCTGACCCGCGAGGCATTATTTTAATTGAAAAATTACGCATTAATAAAACCCTTCGAAAAGTATTAACACAAAAAAAGTTCACTGTAACATTAAACCAAGCCTTTGATCGCGTTATCAACTATTGTGCTGATGCTCCGTTTCGTAAAGAAGAAACCTGGATTGTTGATGAAATGCTTTACGCATATCAAAACCTACATAAAAATGGCATTGCACATTCTATTGAAGTTTGGATGGACGGTGAATTATCTGGCGGATTGTATGGTGTAGCGATAAATGGTTATTTTTCCGGTGAATCAATGTTTTATAATAAAAGTAACGGTTCTAAAATAGCCTTGGTTTATTTAAGTGAGTTACTTAAAAGCCAAAACATACCTTTAATTGACTGCCAAATGCTCAACCCATTTTTAGAAAACATGGGCTGCTTAGAAGTTCCACGGTCACAGTTTATAGCGATACAGGAAAAAGCATTATCTATTATATTACCCTCAGATTTTTGGTTACCTCGCCAACTCACACTATAATATTATTATGAGTACAGACTTTCAGCTAGGCATTACCCAGTCATTCCCTTGCAGCTACTTACCGAAAAAAGATGAACGTTTATTGATCGCCACCGATGAGCGGTTACAAAACGGAGAACATTATGGGTGGTTAATGGCACAAGGGTTTAGGCGCAGTGGTGATCAGATATATCGACCGCATTGCGAGTTATGTTCTGCGTGTAAGTCGTTACGTGTCTTGGTAAAAGAATTTTTATTATCAAAAAGCCAAAAACGTAATTTAAAGAAGAATAGTCAATTTATTATTAAAATTTCAAATGAAAAAAAAGAAACTTATTACGCTTTATACGAACAATATATAAATACACTCCATAAAGACGGCACTATGTTCCCTGCAACTGCTGATCAATATAAGAGTTTTATCAGTTGTAACATAACAGAGCAGCTATACCTTGAAATTTGGCATGATAATGAACTTATTAGCGTAGCAGTTACTGATATCCTAAAAGACGCTCTATCAGCCGTATATACGTTTTATCATCCAGATTATAATCGATATGGATTAGGTGTATTTTCAATCCTTAGCCAACTCTCGTTAACCAAAAATATGGGCAAAGAATTCCTCTATTTAGGGTACCAAATAGACGACTGTAAAAAGATGAATTATAAAAATCGGTATTTCCCTCATCAAGTATTAATTAATAACTCTTGGCAAACCGTAAATAAATAGCACTATAGCTTTACATTTCACCCTGTATTCGGCATTATCTGCGCAGATTTTTATTTATGCACAACTTTAGAGGTTTAGCGCCCAATGGCGAAAGAAGAAAATATTGAAATGCAAGGTACGGTTCTAGATACCCTACCAAATACTATGTTCCGCGTTGAACTAGAAAATGGTCATGTTGTTACGGCACATATTTCAGGAAAAATGCGTAAGAACTACATTCGCATATTAACGGGCGATAAAGTAACGGTTGAATTGACTCCGTATGATTTATCTAAAGGCCGTATTATTTTCCGTGCTAGATAATTAAGACCCTATAAAATCAAAAGCCCTGTGAATTTTCATTCACAGGGCTTTTTTATTATTTAATATTTCAACGAAAAATATTTCATAATGATGGATGCAGCATAACTTCTAGTGCTAGCCAAGTCGTTTTAATAATCCATCACTGGCATCTTCCACAAGATCTAATACAAACTTAAATCCACGTGCTCCACCATAATAAGGATCCGGTACTTCGACTTCTTCAAAATTTTCTGCATACTCTAAAAACAATTGAATTTTTTCATGTTGAGCATTTGGTGCTACTTTTTTTAGTTCTTTTATATTGTGCTCGTCCATCGCCAATACTAAGTCAAATTTAGCAAAATCTTCTACCGTAATTTTACGAGCTTTGATCTTATCAAACGAATAACCACGTTCTACACCAATTTTTTGTGCTCTATGATCTGGCTTTTCACGCGCATGTGAACCAGTGGTACCTGCAGAATCGATTGTTAAGGCTATGCCCTTATCATTCATTTTGTGTCTAAATACAGCTTCGGCACTTGGTGAACGGCAAATATTGCCCATACATACAAACAACACCGATTTAATGTTTTTTAAGTCTTTCAAAAATATATTCCTTTATTACAATCAAACACTTAACAAATCCAATGGTACACCTGATTTTTTTATTAAGGGTAAAAAATAAACGTTAAAGCTATTAATAGGGTACATTTTTTTTATGAAAAAATATAGTTCATTGTTGGATATTCCTAGGATATTTATTTACAAATTAGTATCTTTTATTAGCTTGTATGGGGAGTCAATGATAGACAAGCATTTGAGATATTTGTTGTGAAAAAATCTATTTATTAAAAACAGTGCAGCTATAAAATATTTTACTATAGAAATGATTACCTAAAACATGAGGTTCCACATTAGGAATATTCCAATCTATAATAGTAAGTAAATCCATTAATACATCTAAATTTTTATCACCCTTGATAAATGATGATAAAAGTAAAGTGGATTGTTTAATTGTTTCTGGGAAAGGAACAGTATAAGTAACAATTGGAAAATTACATTATTCTAGCTTTGAACTGATTTTTCTATTTCAGCATCTGACAAATAACGATTATATATAGAAGAACAAGCTAAAAGAGTAATGCTAAATAATATCATACTCAAAGATCACATTAAAACGCATGCCTTCGAATATGCTCCGCTCGTATTAAAAGAAAATAATAGTTCACTAAAAAATGCGATGAATATCAAATGACGTCAATGACTGTAATTCAATTCCGCAAACTTATATACCAACAGCTTGTTTAACTTTTTCTTTATAACTTCTGCTTACCTTTAATTCTTTACCATTACTCATAACTAAATAATATTCTCCATTTAGCTGACTGCAAAATTTATCAACATAATGTTTATTAACGATAGTAGAACGATGACTTCGAACAAATTGCTTGGGATCTAACACTTCTTCAAGCTGTTTCATTGTTTTTCTTAGAATATGCGTGGTATTTTGAGTATGAACACACATATAATCTCCGGCTGCGTCGATCCATAAAATATTTTTGACTGGAACACGGCTAACTTCACCTGCATCTTTAATTGCCAAAATATCGGAATAAGACGACAAGCTAACACTTTGATTATTAGTTAATTCTTCTAGAATTTTTTCGCAGTCATTACCTGTGACATCACTAACTAGTTGAATTAGTTTTGATTTATGAGCAGCATTCTCTGTACTGATAACCTTCTGTCTAACTTTGTCCATAGACTCAGCTAAACGATTTTCGTCCGCAGGTTTTAATAGGTAATCTTGAGCATGAACTTCAAATGCTTGCAATGCGTATTGATCAAATGCCGTCACAAAAATGATTATCGGTAACTTTAGACCTTGCCCGATAATAGCTTGTACTACATCAAATCCATTTAGTCCTGGCATTTGAATATCAAGGAACATCAAGTCAGGTTCATAGGCACGTACCGCTTCAAGTGCTTCCCGACCATTATGACATTGTGCAATAATATCAACATCTTCATGATCAGCTAATCTCACTTCAAGACCTTTTCTCGCTAAAGGTTCATCATCAACAATAATTGTTGATAGAAGCATTGTCATGTATGTTCCTCTAATTGATATGGCATTCGAATGCTTACTTTAACACCTTTAGGTTCGTTGTTGGCAACAACTAACGAATAATTATTTTTGTACAACGCATTTAGTCTTTCTCTACTATTTGCCAACCCAACACCATTTTCGCGATACAAATTACCCTTCTTAATTTCAGCTCCTGGTCCATTGTCTGCAAGCTCTAATAAAAGGTCATTGGCAAAACGTGTAACCGTAACTTTTATAGTGCCGCCGTTTTCTTGTGATGCTATAGCATACTTTATGGAGTTCTCAGCAATAGGCTGTAATATCATGCTAGGCACTAGTGCATTTTTACAATCATCTGCAACAACAAATTCGACACGTAATCGGTCTTCAAAACGAACTTTTTCAATATCTAGATATAATTTAAGCGCATGAAGTTCACTATGTAAAGTCACTTTTTTCATTGGATCTTTATCAAGAGAATAGCGTAAAAATTCACTTAACTTGGTCACCATTCCATTGGCAATTTTATTTTCTTTTACTAAAATAAGCGTGGAAATTGCATTTAGAGTATTAAAGAGAAAGTGTGGGTTTAGTTGATACCGTAGCATTTTTAACTGTGCTTGATGAGCTACACTGTTTGCTTCAAGTACGTTTTGTTTTTCTTTCTGAAGCATTTGATAATACTTTGTTCCAAAGTACAACCCACTCCAGCTTAAAATAATAAAAAATGAATAAACACTATTTGAAGTGTAGTAAAGCCAAAAATCAGGGCGATAACCGTGCTTGTATATTTCCCAGTGATTAACATTTTTGACAACTTGCCAGAGTACACCAACTAAATAAGAGGCAACAATTACAACACCTGCTATTTTAGCAGGGCTAAAGTTCCAAACTCTCCGATAAAGGTATCGTAAAGGTACTGTAAACAGCCAACCTGCATAAGCATTAAGGAAAATGATAACTACAAAAATATCACGAGGATCATGTAATAATGACCCTAAGTAATGCACTAAAGCAAATCCAAACCAACTGCAACTATGCACTAACCAAAACAGTCGGTTTTTATTTTCTAATAATTCTTTCCAATTCACACAATACAACCGATAAAAGTTCTTAATATAATTATGGAGTAGGATGACGATTCACGCATTACCGTTGACCGTAGCATTTCAGCGACTTATCTCATTTATATTTAACATGATGTAAGTGAAGCTTAAACCGATAACATTTTACCTAGTGGTTGCCCTCCAACTAAATGCATATGAATATGATAAACTTCTTGTCCACCATGATTTTTACAATTAATAATTAGACGGTAGCCATCATCAGCGATACCTTCTTGAACAGCTATGTTTTTTGCTACCGTTATCATTCGACCTAAAGTAAGTTCATCATCTTCAGTAACATCATTAATTGTTGGTATTAACTTGTTAGGAATAATAAGCACATGTGTATTTGTTTGAGGGGTAATATCTCTAAATGCTGTAACAAGTTCATCTTGATAAAGTAAAGGGGTTGGAATTTCTTGTCTGATGATTTTTGAAAAAATGGTTTCTTCTGCCATGTTGTGCTCCAATTATTGTTAGTCTTTATCTAATGACATCTTATTATAGTGTATCGCGTTTTCTAAAGGTCGTCTTGGCAACCACCCTGCACTTTCAAGCTCAGGCTTATCTTTAAATTGAGTAACATACCCAATGCATAAATATGCAATGATCTCAATTTTTGTAGGTATGTCTAAAGCATCTCTGAGAATGTCATCTTCAATAATACTGACCCAGCCAACGCCTAAATTTTCGGCCCTTGCTGCAAGCCATAAATTTTGAACAGCACAGACCGCACTGTATAAGTCCATCTCAGGTTTGATTGTTTTCCCCAAAACCACAGGACCATTTCTCTCTCTGTCGCAAGTAACACAAATACCAATAGGTGCTTCTAAAATACCTTCAAGTTTAAATTTTTGGTATTCCATTTTTTTATCATCACTAAACATGGCTTTGGAATCAGCGTTAGCTTGGTCAAAGCCATGCTTAATTTTTTCCTTTGTTTCTTTGTCATTTATAATTATAAAATCCCAAGGTTGCATAAAGCCAACACTCGGTGCATGGTGTGCTGCGGTTAATACTCGCATTAAAACATCTTCTGGAATATCTATATCAACAAAATCACTTCGAACATCACGACGCGAAAAGATAGTTTTATACACTGCGTTTCTTTCTACTTCAGATATTTTCATTTAAATTTATAATTAGTTTCATTAACAATTTATATTGTGGCATAAAAAAGGTCTAGATTAATGATTAATCTAGACCTAATAAAAATATAAATAAACAACTAGCTTTTATTAGAAAACCTACGTCTAAAGCCGAATGTCAATAGTGCAAAAAAGCTAACAAACCCTAAACCAGCCCCTTGTCTTTCTACTTTTTCTTCAACATCTGAACAGTCTTCAATCTCACCCGTAATAGGTTTCAAAGTTACAGCTCTAACAACATCTTCAACGAGTTGCGCTCCTGTATCTGCATCAAACATCAACTCGCCTTTAGCATCACGGCGTGGAGCTTTTACTAATGCTGAAGCTGATATTTCATTATTGTCATTAATATCACGTGCTTCAATAATAGTGTACTCTGAATCACAAGCTAAAAAATCGTTTAGATTTGTAAAGGTTTTACTGGCAATGTCATACATAAAGGCATGTTTACGGCGAGGTGCACTAGTGCTGTCATTATGCGTTTCTACTTCACCTTCACCAACAATAATACCATTTTCATTAATCGCACGTGCAGTGCTTGAAGAACCTTTGAAAAAGTCATCAGGTCTTATCATTTGCATAGTACCGTCAAAATCATTGGTATCTACATGATAAAACTTAGTACGTAAACTACCGTTTACATAGGTTCTAACATGTCCAATAGCAATACCGGCGTTATTAATATCATATGCACGTGAATCAAAAAACTCGCTGTGGTCTTCAGTGAAGTCTTTAACTTCACCATTTTTATATATAACTGCATATGAGCTGCGAGGTTCATTAGCACTCGGTTCAGTTTCATTTTCATCAAACCACCCAGTAGCATAGCCCACTGCAACACCATTATTATTAATTGCTTGTGCGACGTTAGTTAATTCATTTTCATCATCTTCGTGTTGGGTAACTAAATTACCTAAAGTTTCTGCGGTAGTCGTGCCATCTATATTTATAGTCCATTTAATAGCTTCTGTGGTGTACATGTTGCCAACAATTCTTTGAAGACACACCTCAAAAGGTACGTCGTCAAGTACATCCGGATCGGCACAACCGCCCGAATCACTGGTAAGATAATCGATTGAATTTTGCTTAATGCTCGTACTCGCGTAACCTACAGCAAACCTAGAATCACTGATATCTAAAATTGCAGATTCACCACCATAGCGTGAAGCTTCAGGAATATCATCAGCTTCAGTTGGCGGTATCAACTCGATAATAGTGTCACCTGAATCAGGAGAGAAAAAAGCACGCGTAGTAAAGTCACGTACCCAGTGAACTACTTCATCACCACCACTGTCAGTGAAGGGTAATGCGGTATAAGGTGCTGAACCGTTTCCATAAATCCAACCATCATTTGTAATACCGTTTACATAATCAACGGTTGAACGCGTTAACGTAGATGTGTCAGGAAAGTTTTGATCGAATACAACAAAATCTTCTGTGTCACCAGCATTACCCGTTAAGTTACGCATAGCAACAACAGCACCAACTTTTTGATAAAAGGTACTACTAATTCGAGCTTCCAAAAATCGAACAACCCAAGCTAAATCATTTGCAGTTGGGTTACCAGCTCTCAAAGCACTTTCGTCTTCAATATCTTCTAGTGAGATTATACTTTCATGAGTAAGTTCTGCTAAGCTTACGATACTATCAAAATCATCTTCACTCAAATATTGAAACTGAACGGGAAAATTATAAATATCTGTACCTGAAACCGCCATTTGACTTTGATTGTTTTCTTGTTGAGCATAGCTAAACTTAACTATATCTATGCCACCTTTATCGATAACTTCATATTTAGCAGCATGTGCAATTGATAAACTTAAAGCACTACTAATACCTAACGCTAATACCGATTTTATAAATTTGTTCATATAACTACTTAACTCTCATTTCTTGTTATAATTCATCTAGCTCTTGCCATCTTGCGAAAGCGATTTCCAGTTTTGACTCACTTTCAGCAAGCTGGTTCAATATATTTTTTTTAATGTCACTATCTTTGCTAAAAAACTTAGCATCATTCACTTGTTCTTGAAGTGAACCGATTAATAACTCAAGCTCATCAACTTGATCTGGTAAAGCTTCCAATTCACGACTTTCTTTAAAAGACAATTTTTTCTTAGATGTCACTTGAGCAGCTGTACTTGCAACGTTTGTCGAAACAGTTGTTGTTTTCACACCGTCTGCTATTTGTTTACGTTGTTCGGCTTTATATGCTAAATAACTATCAACATCATCATAACCACCAACAATATTTGTTATTTGACCACTTCCATCAAAGTAAAGGCAAGTATTTACACAATTATTAACAAAATCACGATCATGGCTGACTAAAATAACCGTTCCTGCGTAATTTGCAACGACTTCTTCTAATAATTCTAAAGTTTCGATATCCAAATCGTTTGTTGGTTCATCGAGAATAAGTAGGTTACTTGGTCTTAAAAACAAACGAGCTAACAACAAACGGTTTTTTTCTCCACCTGATAATGCTCTTACAGGTGTTCTTGCTCGTTTAGGGCTGAATAAAAAGTCTTGCAAATAACCAAGTACATGACGAGTTACGCCATTAACGGTCACTTCCTGTTTACCTTCTGCTACGGTATCTTGAACAGTCAAGTTTAAATCTAAAGCATCGCGATGTTGGTCAAAATAAGCAACATCTAAGTTAACACCAGAACGCATTTTCCCAGATGTAGGTTGTTGCTGTTCCATAATCAGTTTGATTAATGTCGACTTACCGGTACCATTAGCGCCAATAAGTGCCAGGCGATCACCACGAGTGATCAATAAATCTAAACCTTTGAATATTGTTTTATCGCCAAAGGCCATATGTAGGTTTTCACATTCAAAAACCAACTTACCAGAACGATCACCTGTTGATATATTAATATCGCCTTGCTTCTTAACTTCTCTTCTGTTTTGGCGTTCTACTCGCAATTTTTCAAGCGAGCGAACTCGTCCTTCGTTACGCGTTCTTCGTGCTTTAATACCTTGTCTTATCCAGACTTCTTCCTCGGCTAAGCGCTTATCAAAAAGTGCATTTTGGGTCGACTCAACTTCTAAGTCATGTGCTTTTTGTTCAATATAAAGGTCATAGTTACCCGGGTAACTGACTAATTGACCACGATCTAAGTCTAGAATCCGTGTAGCTAAACCACGTATAAATGCCCTGTCATGACTTATAAAGATGATAGTACCTTTAAAGTCTTTCAAGAATTGCTCTAACCACAATACGCTACTGATATCTAAATGGTTGGTTGGCTCATCAAGTAATAATACATCAGGTTCACAGACCAATGCTTTCGCTAATGCAAGCTTGCGTAACCAACCACCTGAAAGGCTATTAATTTTTTTGTCTGCATCTAACGCTAAAGTGGTTAACACTTTATCTATACGTTGCTCATCTTGCCATGCATTCGCTTGGTCAAGTTCTTGTTGAGCATTAGCTAACTTATTAAGATTCTGCTCAGAAGGATCTTCACCGATAATGTGAATTAAATGGTGATAT
>ENA-OSET01003949-OSET01003949.1-sediment-metagenome-genome-assembly--contig:-NODE-3949-length-13328-cov-2.733982_pt1 | contig 13328 bp, 13 predicted proteins | sample MGYA00237882_ERZ534229 | MGnify/ENA primary metagenome ERZ534229 (study PRJEB26408, sample SAMN06266212) | sediment metagenome | isolation source: Hudson Canyon methane seep mesocosm | place...
ATAAATAAAAGGAAAATTTAGGTGATGCTCACTCATAAACTGGCAAAGAGCGCCCTTTGTAGCCTGTTTTTTGTACTACCCGGTGCAGGGATTTCTGCTGAAAGCAGTACTGAATTGTATTGGGGCGATACACATCTGCATACGTCTTACTCATTTGATGCCTTTCTGAGCAAAAACCAATCGGCCGACCCAGACACTGCTTATCGCTGGGCCAAAGGGCTTCCGGTCATTCACCCCTACACACGCGCTAAAGTGCAAATCGAGACACCTCTGGATTTTTTAGTGGTATCTGACCACGCTGAAGCAATGGGAGTGATGCGAGCGGTGGTTCGGGAAACTGAAGACTTGGGTGAGATGTCGTTCTGGGGGGAGGTGAAACGCTGGCTCTCTCTGGCCATTATTAGAGATTCTGTTGAAGATGGAACCAGTGAGGAGGTGTTTAATGACCTGCTCCCTGACAAGGCTCTACAGCCCGGCAGTGACCCGGTACAAGACCCCGCTAATGTGTTCCCGGACTCGTCTCTTGGAGACATGACCCAAACTGTCAAAACCGCATGGGGCGAAATCGTAGATGCGGCCGATCGCCATAATGATCCGGGTACATTTACCGCATTTTTGGGCTGGGAATGGAGTTCTATACCCACGGGAGCGAATTTGCATCGAGTGGTGATATCGCCTAATGGTGCCAAAGAGGGTCGTCAATACTTGCCCTTTGGTTCCGATCAGAGTCAATACCCGGAAGACCTTTGGGCATTTCTGGATAAAACAGCCCGCGAAACCGGCAGCGAATTTATCGCTATCCCCCATAACTCTAATGTCTCCAAAGGATATATGTTTCCAGAGGTGACGCTAAAAGGGCAACCGATTACGGTTAACTACGCCAGAACACGCATGGCCTGGGAGCCTGTTGTGGAAGTCACCCAGATAAAAGGGGACTCGGAAACTCACGCGAGTCTGTCTCCGGAAGATCCTTTTGCCAGTTTCGAAGACTATGGCTATTACTTGCAAAAAACACCGGAGGCATATGAGGTCAGTGAGGGTGACTACGTTCGGGCGGGGTTGCGTCGAGGGTTGGAAATTGAGCAGTCTATTGGCGTCAATCCCTTTAAGTTTGGCGTAATAGGATCAACAGACGCTCACACCGGTTTGTCTTCCGCAGAGGAAGATAATTTTTGGGGTAAATTCGCCCACGACTCAACTCCGGAATCAAAACGCGGCGGACCAATTTTGGGCGGCACTCGGGCTACAGGTTGGAACATGTCAGCCTCTGGGCTGGCTGCAGCTTGGGCGCAGGAAAATTCTAGAGAAGCGATATTTGCAGCCTTTAAGCGGAGGGAAGTGTACGCAACAACAGGGCCGCGTATAAAAGTGCGTGTCTTCGCCGGGTGGAATTTCCCAAAACATGCGGCACAGGCAGAAGAGATCGCGAGTATTGGGTATTCGCAGGGAGTCCCCATGGGAGGTGACCTGGTGCAATCCGCAGAGGAAACACCGCCGGTTGAATTACTGATACGAGCGGTTAAAGACCCCGCGGATGCCAATCTCGATCGAGTCCAGGTCGTGAAGGGTTGGTTAGATAAAAGTGGCACTAGCCATGAAAAAGTTTTCAATGTGGCTTGGTCTGGCGAAAGAGTGATGGATAGCTCCGGTCGTTTGCCCGAAGTGGGTAGTACCGTTGATATCACCACGGCCAAATACACCAATACGATTGGTGCTGCAGAGTTGGCCACCCTCTGGACAGACCCTGACTTTGATGAAAATCAACGGGCATTTTACTATGTTCGGGTATTACAAATTCCCACACCCCGACACTCTCTCTACGACGCTGTATCTCTCCAGGTAAAACCTCCTGAGGAGGGGCCGGCCGTGTTGCAGGAAAGAGCCTATACCTCGCCAATATGGTATACACCACAATAGCGTGTTGCAGAGACAATTGACCTGAGAGGGTAGAATGAAAATACGTTTGCACAAACTAACGACCGAACCACTGCTGCAGTTTATTGCATTGGGCGTTGTGATCTATGTTTTAGCTGAAATGATTGTACCGCTTGAAAATGGCTTATCAAGTAACAATATTAAAGTCAGTGAAGCGGCGTTGATTAAGTATATGCAGTTTCAGAACAAACGTTTTGATTCTTCGGCAGCGAAGGAAAAGTGGCTGTCTCTTTCAATACAGGAGAGAGAGCAGTTGATAGAAGACTATGTCCGAGACGAGGTGTTGTATCGTGAAGCCCTGGCGCTCGGGTTAGACAGGGACGATCAGATTATTCGTCGCCGACTCACCCAAAAACTCGACTATGTAATGCGAGGTTTTATTGAAGATGTTGAGAAGGTCTCACCGGTTGAGCTCGAGCGATTCTTTCTCAATAACCAGTCTGACTATTGGATTGACGCTTCTATTACCTACACCCATGTTTTTATCAGCTCAAATAACCGAACCGAGGCGGAAACAAAGAGCATTGCATTAACCTCGCTCGCCCAGTTGAATAAAATGAATATCCCTTTTGATCGAGCGGCCGCTTTTAGCGAACGTTTTTTATTCCACCGGAACTATGTCGATCGAACACCTGATTTTGTGAGTAGTCATTTTGGTGAGTCTTTTTCGGAGCAAGTCTTTAGCGCCAAGGCTGGTACAGGCGAATGGCAGGGACCATTTAGCTCTCACTACGGAGCACACTTGGTTATGATCACTAAAAATGACCAAGGAAGACACCCGGTACTTGAAGAAGTAGCGCCACTGGTTTTGGGAGATTTACGCAGACAGAAGCTCGATATCGCCAGAAAGGCCGCGCTGGAGGAAATGATTGGCACCTATTCAATTAGCCGTGATCAGCTAAAAGTACAAAATGAAGACGTGCTCGCCTATGTCCCATAGAATGCTTGTTCGAATATTTGTGTTTCTCTGCCTTTGGGTTTTATCCAACGGTAGCTACTCTCATGAAGGGCGTCCAGTATTTATTGAGGTGTTAGAAAAGGATAATGGGCGGTACAGTCTCCGTTGGAAAACCCCACCTGTTGTAGAGACAGGTTCTGAACCCGAAATCCATTTGTTGGCGGAGCACTGTAAGCTGGAATCGGGAAGGACTTCTCCGGCGTTAACAGGTAAAAAGAGTTATCGTTGTTCGAAAGATAATACGACGGGCGACTTGCAAGTTAAGCTTGAAATTGTGTTAGATTACCCAAAGGGGAACCCTTCACTATCTACATTAGTTAAGTTTGAAACTGTCCATGGCGATATTCGAAGTTTCTTTCAGGTGCCGGGAAAAGAGCGCATTCTACTTTCTGCAGAGGTGACCGCCTTATCTCTGGCGAAGCGTTATTTGACAGCAGGCATTACTCATATTTTAAGTGGCTATGATCACTTGTTGTTTGTGTTGTGTTTGATGCAAATCGCCCGCACGGGGCGGCGTCTTTTAATAGTTGTGAGCGCGTTTACCTTAGCGCATTCATTGACGTTATTGGCGTCTACTCTCGCTTGGACCCGTATTCGAATTGATGTTGTGGAAACCTTGATTGCACTTAGTGTTGTGATGTTACTGGCGGAGCTATTGAGAGAGAAATTGACCGGTCAGCGTAGCGGCCTGGTGTGGCGTTACCCAACATCAGTCGCGGCCATTTTTGGCCTCTTACATGGTTTTGGATTTGCTAGTGCATTGGGTGAGATGGGATTACCTACAGACCTAAAAGTGCCGGCGCTGGCTTATTTTAATATTGGAGTAGAGCTTGGTCAGATATTGTTTATCGCAGCCACTATCTTATTGGCGACATTAATCCAAAAGATTTATCGCTGGTTTTCCCGGCCTCGTGATGGGTTCAATACACAGGATCAGAGAGCGCTTGTCACTTCCACTGCTGTGCTCGAACTGCCGGTTTCGCTTCTTTATCTCACCGGACTAGTTGCCGCTTACTGGTTTATTCGCGGCCTCGCAGACATATTTTTGGGCTAATTTTTGTTCTTCCTGAAGCTGGTAGGCGACATGCCTTCCCAGCGCTTGAAGGCCGAGGCAAAATTGCTGGGGTCATTAAAACCCAGGCACAAACTGACCTCTACAATGGAATGTGCCGGGTTAGCCAAAAGCTCTCTGGCCAGCTGGTGCCGCACATCTTGTAATAACTGAACAAAACTAACATTTCGTGCAAGTAATTTTCGTTGCAGTTGTCTAACACTAATGTTCAAAGCATCCGCAATGTCTTGCTGTTTAGGTTCTCCCATTTCCAAGCGCTTACGGATTTCCCCCTCCACTTGCAACACAATGTTTTCCCGTTCAAGTTTTTGCAGATAATCGAGTGCAACTTTTTCGCCGGCCTGTGCGAGGGCAGGGTTTCCGGGTTGACGACGCTTCAACATGGCCTCGTCTTTGATAAGCAGGGCGTCTGAATAAGAAGAAAAATGCAAGCTGGGGCCAAAGGCTTGAAGCCAGGGGGATGGGTCGAGCGGTTTCTTGCGAACAAGGTGGATTGCTACGAGATCGTCCGTTTCGATTCGACTCACCATGGCAAACAAAAAAGCATCCATTGCCTCGTCGGCCACTTGCGCGCGCAAAGTCGGTTCGATATACCAGTTTACCTCCCAATGTTGATCATTAATTTGGCTGAGTTTGATCTCGGCAACATTACTAACAAGGCGACTGAGTTTAACGAGATATTCGATTGACTCCAGCAAGGTTGCGCTGGCGTCAACCGCCAAACCCATTCCGTGAAAAGAGGTAGAGGAGCGAAATTGGGGAACACTGAGACCAAAGGCGGGGTCATCCGTTATATCAACGCAGGAGTGCCATAAGTTGCTCATGTCGCTTACCAGGAATCGCGCATTAGCATCCAGTGTTTTAGTGATATCGAGGCCCACATTTTCAAAGACTTGCACGCTATCTATGCCTCTACTTTCCAAAGAGGCCGCAATGGCACCTGCCCAGGTAGAGAGTGTGGTGTTGTGACTGCTCATTTATTTTCCAACACTGTTTATGGGGCCCCGGCTAAAGCCGTGTAAATAAGACGAGTTTGGCATACTGACACCGCTTGTTGGCGCTTTAACACCGGAGATTCCAGCGCCACTTCCCTATGATTATTCAATGTGTCTGATGACCCAATTCTAACACATCGGTCATCGCATAAAACACCCATTCTACGCTCTTGGAGTCTGCCAATGTTTAATGTCAAATCACCCTGTGTACTGGCCTTGTTAATGTGCCTGTCTCCACTGTCCTGGTCCGGTCCACACCCCTCCGTTGCGCCCTCACTTGACAGCCATACCCAGGAGTTTGATCGCAAGGTATATAAAGTGACTGATGGGGTGTATCAAGCGGTGGGTTTCGCTCTGGCCAATTCGATCATGATCGAAGGTGATGACGGCATCGTGATTGTCGATGTGACAGAAAGTGTTGAAACGGCCCGGGAAGTGATGGCTGAATTCAGGAAGATCACCGACAAACCTGTCAAAGCCTTAATATACACGCACAATCACGCCGATCATATTTTAGGCGGCAAGGGGTTTGTGCCAGATGAAGCCGTAGCAGCCACGCTGCCAGTCTATGCGCACGAATCTACCAATTTTTATATTAACCGTTTTGCCAACATTATTCGGCCAATAGTTGAAACTCGCAGTACCCGTATGTTTGGTACGGCTCTTCCCAGTGGACCAAAGGGCAGGGTGAACGACGGCATCGGTCCTTTTTTGGCGACAAAAAGTGAACAACATGAAGGCACCATTGGGTTAATCCGGCCCAACAAAACATTCGAGCAACAACTTTCACTAAACATTGCCGGCATCGATATTGAGCTGGTACATGCGCCGGGGGAAACCAATGACCAGTTGTTTGTATGGCTGCCGCAAAAACGTGTATTGCTGCCCGGCGACAATATATACAAAGCCTTTCCCAATCTTTACACCATCCGCGGCACCTTGTATCGCGATCCGTTGATGTGGGTAGACAGTCTCGACAAGATGCGAGCGTTAAAACCCAAATATATTGTGCCAAGTCATACCCGCTTGATAGCCGGGGAAGAAGCAGTGTCGGAAACACTCACGGTTTACCGCGACGCCATCCAATACGTTCACGACCAAACCATTCGTTGGATGAACGCTGGGCTGACTCCCGATGAAATTGTTGAGCGCGTAGAGTTACCTCCCCATTTAAAAAACCATCCTTTCTTGCTTGAACATTACGGCACAGTGGCATGGTCAGTTCGTAATATATTCAGTGGTTATCTAGGTTGGTTTAACGGTGACGCGGCTAGTCTTAATCCCGTTTCCCCCTCAGACCGTGCGACACAAATTATAAAGCTGGCCGGTGGACGTTCGCAGGTTGTGAATGCCGTTCGCCAGGCAATTAACAAAGAAGATTACGCTTGGGCCGCTGAATTGGCAGGGCATCTAGTCACCCTGAATAGGGATGACGAAGAAGCACTTCAGCTCAAAGCGGAGGCTTTTGAACACCTGGGGGCTCTGTCTGTGTCTCCTAATGGCCGCAATTTCTATCTGACTCAAGCGCTAGAGCTGAAAGGGGAGGCGGAAGTTAAGGATGATCGTGATTACACGGAAGACCGTCTGGATTTTGTTAAAAGCATGCCCATGAGTCAAGTGTTGAAGTCTCTACCTGTCTCCCTCAACGCGGAAGATACATTGGATCTCAATCAAACCGTGGAGCTAAAGTTTGATGACATCGATGAAACCTACACGTTCCATATCAGGCAAGGTGTCGCTGAACTGCGGGCGGGCGAAGCTGATGCTGCAGATTTGCGTGTGAAAGTGAATAGTCGTGTTTGGGCGGATGTGTTGTTAGGTGTGCAGTCGGTGCCAGCGGCCCTGTTTACCGGTGCAGTCAAATTGGAAAATAGAATTACTGATGTGCCAGCCTTCATACAATTTTTGTTGCTGTTTCAACCAGAGGAACGCTAAAAGCGTTTGTCTCGCTTAGAAAGAGATATAAACAAGTTAAACACTATAACAATAGAATGAGTCGGAGAGTTGAAGATGAAATGTTCAGTGAATAAGCTAAAAAAGAAGACCTTGTTAGTGGCAATGAGTTTGTCGATGCCATCACTGGTGTTGGCACAAGAGCAATTCTTGCTGGAGGAGGTGATCGTCACCGCACAAAAGCGAGAGCAGAGTCTCCAGGATGTGCCAGTCTCTGTGAGTGTTGTTAGTGGTGATGCTATTGCGGGATCAAACATGACAAATCTGGATGAGCTGTCAATGCAGGTGCCAAATCTGAGCATTGCTGAAGGTTCTCAGACCACTAGTATTGTCATGCGCGGACTGGGTTCAGGTATCAACCAGGGCTTTGAGCAATCTGTGGGTTTATTCATCGACGGAATCTATGCGGGTAGAGACCGTCAATTCCGTTCTCCGTTCCTCGACATTGCCTCAGTGGAAGTATTGCGTGGTCCACAGGGCACTTTGTTTGGAAAAAATACGATTGCCGGCGCTCTCAATCTAACCACCGTCAAACCCACAGAGGAATTCGAAGCATCAATTCGTACCACCTATGAACCTGAATACAATGACCGCGCCATTGAGGGTATTGTTTCCGGTGCTCTGAGTAATACCGTTAACGCAAGACTGGCCGTAAAACAAGCAGAGTCAGACGGTTATGTATACAACTCGTTAGTGGGGCGCGATGAACCCGCCAAGACAGAGTCGGTTGTTCGAGGCACTATAGTCTGGCATCCGAGTGACGACTTAGACGTAACTGCAAAATATGAAACGGCGAAATACGACGTCGATGGCGAATCCAATATCATCGATCAGGATGGCGGCTGGGCTGATGTCTATCGTACAGTCGACAGCAATTTTTCGAACAATGATCGCCTCCAGCGTTCATCCGGGCTTGAAGCCTCTGAAAATGAAAATCAGAGTTTTACCCTGAATGCGAATTACGCAATTAATGACTTCACTTTAACGTCTATAACAGGCTATTCCGAATACGAGTATCACGACAATCAAGATGTGGATTTTTCGCCACTGGAAGTGTTGAGGCTGGAGCAGGAACAAGACTTTGAACAACTGAGTCAGGAGTTTCGTTTGACTTCCCCCTTGAGCGACTCCTTTGATTTCATTGCCGGGCTCTATTACCAAACATCCGAACTCTCTCACCACAAGCGTTTAGATTCAAATCTAGGTTCTCTGATGGGAGGGGTGCCTGCTGTTGGCACTGTCAACGGTGTGCCAATGGGCCTTAATCCCTTTAGCGTAGCCAGTCTTTTGGCTCCGGCTGCTTTTGTCAATTTTGGCACCGGCTTGCTACCTACGAATGCGAGCGCGTCAATTTTGTCTATGGGTTTTCAAGGCGCCAGCTCAGGACGAGTCTCTGATTTTGAGCAGGATTCAGAAACCTGGGCTGCCTTTGCGCAAGGCACTTGGCATGTGCAGGAGGCGCTTCACCTGACACTGGGGTTGCGTTACACCAAGGAAAGCAAAGAGGCTACCCGCAGTCTTTACCTTAGTGAGTATGGGTCAGACAATGCTTTGCCTTTGAGTGATGCAAACTATGCCTTGATTTTGGGTGTTCAAAACGGTGTCTTTGGTACTCGTGCCCACAATTTGCAGGACGATAGTTCTGTTGAAAACCTGTCGCCATCCTTTAAAGTGCAATACGATTTCAACGAAGACATAATGATCTATGCCAGCGCTAGCCGTGCATTTAAATCAGGCGGATTCAGCGAGTCTGGCACTAGTGATGACTTCGCGGGTTTCAGCTACGATGACGAAGAAGCGCTGGCTTTTGAGCTCGGTAGTAAAATGCATATCCTGAATGGCCGTGGCACCTTAAACCTGGCAATTTTTCAAACCCAATACGACGACTTGCAGGTCAGCGCCTTTGTGGGAGACAAATATGTTGTGGGCAACGCAGCAGAAGCCGTCTCTCAGGGGGTTGAGCTGGATAGTGTGATCAGGATTAGCGAAGAAATGACCGTGGCAGCATCAATGGCCTATTTAGATGCCAGTTACGAGAAATTTGACAATGCAGCTTGCACACTCGCGCAAATAGAGGCTTCGGGACTTACCTCGAAAGATTGCGAACAGGATCTTAAAGGCAAGAGCCTTGCCTTTGCGCCGCAGTGGGCGGGAAACATTAGCCTTAATCACTCCACGGGGCTCAATAAGCAGCTTCGCTTGGATTCCGTTCTTGCAATCAATTACACAGGTGAGCATTATTTGGCTCAGGATCTTGACCAACGTGTCTTGGAGCCCAGTCATGTCATGCTTAATGGGCGGATTGCGCTTTCTGACCCCGACAATGGTTGGGAGCTGGCCCTGGTAGGGAAAAACCTGAGTGATGAAAATATTCGTACCTACGCCAATGATGTACCTTTAATGGATGGTGCGAATTTTTCCTATCTCGCCATGCCACGAACATTGGCCGTACAAGTCAGTTGGAATTACCAGTAGCAGGCTATTAATGCTGGTAAAATCTGCAAACTTCACCGGAGTAGAAGCGTAGTCTTCACTCCGGTTTTTTAATAATAATTGTGTGGATACTACACGAGCTAAGGTTTGATATATGACTGCTACAAAAAGCCGCGTTACTCTAATTGTCCTCTTATTTGTTATTCTGGCTGTGTTTGCCCAATATTGTATATCCACGCTGAAACGTTATGGTGGAAGTTATCTGTATGGTTATCCGCTTGTTTTAATGGATCAAACACGCCAGGCGATGGCTAAACGAGGGTCGTCCGAAGTGGCCGCCAACCACCTGATTCACATACAGCGTTTTCCAGACCACACTTTTCGCAATGTTGTTCGTCCTAATAACGATACCCTCTACAGCATTGCCTGGTTAGATCTGTCTGGCGAGCCGCTCATTCTCAGCGTGCCAGACACCCAGGGGCGGTATTATGTGATGCCGTTTATGGATGCGTGGACAAATGTGTTTGCCTCTGTGGGCAAGCGAACAACGGGTACTGCGGCTGGACACTATGCGTTAACAGGTCCGGATTGGCAGGGTAACTTGCCGGAAGACATACAGCAGATTTCGTCGCCGACAAATATGGTTTGGATGATTGGCCGGATTCAAACAAATGGGCAAGAGGATATACCGGCGGTCGCTGAATTACAGGCGAAAATTCAACTGACCCCTTTGAATCGTTGGGGAATCGGCGAGCCTAACCCCCAAAACATCTTCACGCTGGATGGCAATGATACACACAGTGATCCGGCGCAGTTTGTTTAGGATATGAGTGCCGAAACATTTTTTACCCTTCTCTCAAACCTAATGGAAAAACAGCCTCCGTCTATGCCCGCTGACGATGGCGCACTCAACGCACTCGCTGAAATTGGCGTAACGGCGGGAGAACCATTCGATATTCAGCAACTCGGTGTTTTGGATCGTTTCCTGCTGGAGAAATCCATCGGTCTCACCATTGAAAAACTGCAAAAGGCAATGAGGAGAAATGACAAACTTGAAAACGGCTGGCGAGTTCATCGAAAAATCATAGGAAACTATGGCGATCACTATGACATTCGTGGGGCGGTGGCAATGTTTGGTTTGGGTGCCTTGCCTCCGGAGGAGGCGGTCTACCCTAATACCAACATGGATTCCGACGGCAAACTTTTAAATGGTAATGCTCGCTATAAAATACATTTTGCGCCTGGTCAGATACCTCCAGCAGCGGCGTTTTGGTCGCTCAGCATGTACGACAAACGCGGATTTTTTATCGACAATCCGATTCGCCGTTATGTGATTGGAGATCGGGACCCTCTGGAATATAACCAAGACGGCTCTCTGGATCTGTTTATTCAGCACGAGGCGCCACAAGGTAAAGAGTCTAACTGGTTGCCATCCCCTGCAGATGGTTTTGAGCTGACCATGCGAATGTATTCTCCGAAGGCAGTATTTATTCGAGGTGACTGGACATTGCCGGCGATCGAACGTCTTCCTTAAGTATGATTTGGAAAAATCTTCGGGAGGTGTTTTATCGTTTAGGGGCTACAATAAAAGTCTGAGAGCCTCCCGTCACCCATCACCCAATAGCCGTGGTGGGCCATGATGGTGTTGGCAGACAAGTCTCTTTGAAAAGGATGCCAGTCATGCCGGAGAAAACATTCACGTTTACGGGTTGGAATGCGGTGATAGTGGGTATTGTGCTACTAGCAATACTGATTTCACGTTTGATGTCTTTCGGAAATAATACCGATCCGGAATTACGAGAGGCTTTGCTCAGGCAGCTTAATTCTGAGTTTTACCCCAATCAAGTCTCTCGAATGGAGGCCCTCATTGCTCAGCAAGACTCGAGTGTTCTGGAAGAGGGCGTAGGGGATGTACTGACGTCAACACTTGATATTCTTTCCGTACAAACCAGTTATCCGTTTCTCGACTTCTCTTCCCCAAGAATTATCATTGTCAAAGTGACCTATGACCTCGGAGACAACACAGGATTCAAGAAGCAATACTACCGCTATAAATACGGAATGATTGGTAATAGCTGGCAATATCAGCGTGAATCTAACGTTATCAGCTACTACCTCAATTTCATGTAGGCACGCTTACGTTTTTGAGTCTGCCCGACCCATGAAAATGCGCTCTTCCACATTGACTTTAATTTTGTCACCCGTAGAAATGTGTTCTGGCACCTGCACTGTAAGCCCTGTGGATAGCAATGCCGGTTTGGTTCTTGCTGTTGCCGAACCACCTTTGATAGAGGGATCTGTTTCAGTGATCTCAAGCTCAACACTGGTAGGCATGGCTAACGCTACGGGCACGTCATCAACGATGACAACCTGAACACCTTCAGTGTCTTCCTGGATGAACAGGATCTCGTCCGCAATGGTCTCTTTATTGAGGTTAAATGGCGTATAGTCCTCTTTGTCCATGAATACATATTCGTCGCCGTCGATGTAAGAAAACATGACCGCGCGACGGGTCAGATCAGCGAAATTCAACATTTCCGAGTCTTTGAAGGTCTCATCGATTTTGGCACCTGTGACCACATCGTACATACGCATCCGATACAAGCTGCCACCTGCGCGCCCCTGGGGCACCGAGCGTTCAATATCTTTGACAATGACCGTTCTGCCGTTGTACTCAATTGCCGCATTTTTCTTAATTTCACTGGCCTTGGGCATTAATTTTTCCTCAAAATTGATGTGTCGGCGATACTAGCACAAGAACAGGCTAAGATTAACTCACGACTCGGGAGTAAAATCATGAAGACACTCACTACTTTGTTTGCCCTGGTATTTGCTTTGATCTGCATTTCTGCAAGTGCAGATGATGCGGGGGCGGTGGTTGGCATGTTAAAAACCAATGAACATATCATTGTTATTACGGCGGGCCCTGAGGGTCCACTGTACACAGTCAAAAGCACCGTAGGCACTGTGCTTGCCGAACAGCTGTCCGGCACCCAGCTGGCCCTGCAGTTTCCTCGACTGGAAGATCTGGTTAATACAGGAATGGCGGACGGTGCAGGGCTAAATGAGCGACATTTAGCGCCCAAAGCAAGCAAACTAATCGACTAAAACGGCAATGTGGGCTCGTAATCTGACAGAAAACGACAATCCAGTTGTTATCTGTCAATCCATCGGGCGGATTTGTCATAGACCAAAGTTCTATATGTGTTTTACTTGAAAGCACTGTTAACTCACTCACTCTGGAGAAAGCTCATGGCGACTGGCCTGCAAATGCAATCAACCCTATTGAAAAATGGCACACTGGAAGTCTCACTGGCCCAGCTCGATACCCCAGAGCTCGCAGCCCACGAGGTGCTGGTTCGGGTTGAGGCCTCACCTATCAACCCCTCCGATTTACTTTTCTTATATGGGTTATGGTTATTGTTGGAGGCTCTGGCAATAATTATGGTGCTGTATTAGGCGCTTTTATTATATGGTTTATGTGGATTCAGTCTAGCCCAATGGGTCTCTGGGTGGTTGAAATGATAAGTAATAATATGCAAGATGGTAATACTTTGGTTGAATTTTTAGAGGATAGGGTCTTTTACCTAAGGCTTATCTTTATGGGAGCCATCTTGCTTGTCATCATGAGATTTTATCCCAGTGGAATCCTGCCCGAAAAAAACAAAGAGTTATAATTTATGTAACCCTAGAATCTCCTTCCTGATAAAGGGGTTTTCAATTTTTTTTTTTTAACATTTTGACACAAGATTCACAAAACTGTTTATCATTACTTCGAATCCCTTTGGAAACTTGCTTAACAATAATGTTAGTGCATGGGGAATTCTGTTTTTAATTAAGGAGATAAAATGAAAAATTATATAAAAAGTATTGCCTCTGTTGCGTTTTTAGCAATAATGGCAAATACATCACACGCTGCAAAAAGTGTGACAATAGGAGAACTTCAAAACTTTGTTGGTCCACTTGAATCAATGATTGGAGA
>ENA-OSET01003951-OSET01003951.1-sediment-metagenome-genome-assembly--contig:-NODE-3951-length-13326-cov-6.789871_pt1 | contig 13326 bp, 4 predicted proteins | sample MGYA00237882_ERZ534229 | MGnify/ENA primary metagenome ERZ534229 (study PRJEB26408, sample SAMN06266212) | sediment metagenome | isolation source: Hudson Canyon methane seep mesocosm | place: USA:Hudson...
GTTACTTGGACTCAGCCTGTTGTAAGAGTTGAGGGTGGAACAGCAATTGCTAACTTAGATGTTTATCCTAACCCATCTAGAGATGTGTTTAGCATAACATTTACAAGTGAATATATCCAAGACTTAAAAGTTAGAATACTTAATGTAATAGGAGAGGAGTTGATGGTTGATGACTTGCAACAATTCATTGGTGAGTACACTAAGCAAATAAATCTGCATGAAAATGCAAAAGGTATTTATTTCTTAGAGATAGAAACTAATGATGGAGTGGTAAACAAGAAACTTATTTTGCAATAAGTTTAGACGATACTTTAAAATATTTAAAGCTCCTAACAGAAATGTTAGGAGCTTTTTTTGTATTAGTTATTTTAAAAGAAATTTCACTATTTATTTTTTACATTATTAATTTTTAAAAACCACTAATTTTTCTGTTTGTTATTTTTAGGTGTTTTTATAACCATTTGATTATGTGTCAGTTATGATTTTAGAGCTCAGTGTAAATACGGATAAGTCAATTCAACTATATTCCCTATATTGCCACCATAAATAAAAATTAAAATATGAAAAAATATTTACTCTTAATTTTATTAATACCAATTTTTAGCTTTGCTCAGAGCGATACGGTAATAGTTGGGAATGATTCATTAATTTACTCTTATTCTAATGCTAGTTGTTATGCATCTTGTGATGGTCAGCTACAAGTTTCTGTTTTTGGACCAAATACCCCTTATAGTTTTATTATTGGTGCATCTAATGATACAATAGCAAATGGTGCAATCTTAGATACGCTTTGCCCAAGTAATTACAGTATTTTGGTTCTTGATGGAGGAAATAATCTTGTAGATGTTCATAATGTTGAGATTAATGCACCATCAGAATTACTTATTTATTCAAGTTTAATAAAAAATCCCACATGTCATAATGAAAGTACAGGGTTAATTAATTTGGCTACTTTCGGTGATAATCCATTTTTATGGAGTTGGAATAATGGTGAAATTACAGAAGATATTTCAGGATTAGATAGCGGAATGTATGTTCTTACTACAACAGATGGAAATGGTTGTTCAAGAACGGATACTTTTGAATTGACAAATCCATCAGAAGTAACTTCAACTACAATTACGGATACTTTAAGCTGTATTGGTTTGTGTGATGGACAAGCAATTGTAACGCCTGCTGATGGAATAGCTCCTTATTCTTTTGAATGGAATAATGATAATACTCAAATAAATGATACAGCTAATAACCTTTGTTATGGAGTTAATTCTGTAGTGATTACAGATGCTAATGGTTGCTTAACGACTAATCAAGTTTTTATTGAAAATCCTGATACTCTGAAGTTAAGCAATATAACAATTGACAGCTCATGTTATCAAGTTTGTGACGGACAACTTTCTGTAACAATTGAGGGGGGTGCTGCTCCATATTTAACAGAATGGAGCTTTGGAGGAAGTATCTTTAATACTACTGATACAATTACAGAGGATACATTATGCCCTGGTAATTATCATCTTGTTTTTACTGATGCTAATGGTTGTAATTCCGATACACTCATTCCTTTAATTGAAAGAGATTCTTTCTTAGTGCAAGATTGGATTATTGATGATAGTTGTTATAATAGTTGTACAGCTCAGATCACAGTTCAATTAATGAATCAAGATAATCCACCATTTACTTATAATTGGAGTAATGGAGGTAATGACACAGTAATTTCTAATTTATGTTCTGATACTTTTGATTTAGTGATAATAGACAATAGACTTTGTTCAGATACTTTTAACTTCTTTGTTGAACCTGGAGATTCAATGTATTTTGATACTGTGGCTGTAACACATAATAATTGTTATGGTGATGAGGATGGGCTTATTTCACTAATCAATTTTAATGGAGGAGTTCAACCTTTAGATTATTTATGGTCTAATTCAGAAACTTCCTCAGGAATTAATTCTTTACCATCTGGTTTTTATAATGTTACAATTACTGATGCGAACGGTTGTAGTTTAGATTCTTCAAATATTGAGGTTTCTCAACCAGATTCATTGTTTGCAACACCAAGTTCAGAAGATGTTAGTTGTTTTGGTGGCTCTGATGGTTTAATTGATATTGATTTATTTGGTGGTGTAGTGCCTTATTTTATTTCTTGGGATATTGTAATTCCAGATTCTACATTAATAGATACTGTATCTGCTGGTGTTTATATTTATTCTGTAATAGATTCAAATAATTGTACTATAACCGATACTATTATTATAGAAGAACCAGAAGAATTAATTATTGCTGATAGCTTAATTGATGTGCTTTGTAAAGGCGAGAGTACTGGTGAAATTCATTTATCAGTTAATGGAGGTACTGCTCCATATCAATATTCAATTGATAATGGTGCTAATTTTCAATCACAAGCATATTTTGATAATTTAATTGCTGGTTCTTATTCTATAATTGTAAAAGATGCAAATGATTGTGAAATTACTTCTAATTTATTAGATATTTCTGAGCCTTTAACTGTATTAAGTGCTGGTTTAACTCCTCCTAATTTATTATGTTTTGGAGATACAGGAACAATTATCTTAACTGTTAGTGGAGGTACATCTAGTTATACTTATTCATGGAGTAATGGGATAACAACACAAGATTTGAATGGTGTTGGTGCAGGAAATTATTCTGTTACTATTTTTGATGCAAATGATTGTGAACTTCAAGAAATGATTAATATTTTTTCACCTGATGAAATTGAATCAAACCCATCTCCAGTAATAACAGATGTAGATTGTTTTGGGAATACTACAGGAAGTATTAATGTGACAATAGTTGGAGGTGAAACTCCATATGATTACTTATGGAGTAATGGAGAGACTACATCTAGTATTTCTAATTTATCAGCTGGCACTTACGATTTAATAATTACTGATGATAATAATTGTAAATATGAAGAATCTATCATAGTTAATGAACCTGATTTATTAGAAGCAACTTATATAGCGACACATGTTGCTTGTTTTGGAGAGAGTAATGGTGAAATTGATATCACAGTTACTGGAGGTACTCTTTCTTATAATTATGATTGGTCAAATTTAACTATTGATGAGGATTTATTAAATATCCTTGCTGGGACTTATACAGTAACTGTTACTGATGCTAATAACTGTTCAACTTCAGTTTCAGCAACTATTAATGAGCCATCTGACATTATTTATTCAGTATCTACAATTGATTTATTATGTGAAGGTGAAGATGAAGGTCAGATTTCTATTTCTTCTATTTCAGGAGGAACTCCTGCTTATGAGTACTCAATTGATGGTTTTACATATCAACTAAGTACAGATGCTTTTAATAATTTATCAGCAGGGAATTACACTGTTGATATAAGAGACCAGAATGGATGTACTAAAAATACTTTAGTTGTTTTAGATGAACCAATAGGTTTCTCAACAATAGTAAATGTTCAAAATATTGATGATGCTGGTAGTTGTAATGGAGATGCTAGTGGAAGTATTAGCTTCTCTATATCCGGAAATACATCTCCTTATTCTTATAGCTGGTCTAATGGAGAAAGTACTTCATCAATTTATTACCTTACAGCAGGAACTTATAGTTTAGATTTAAATGATGCGAATAATTGCTCTATGATTTATTCATATTTAATTACTGAGCCTGATGCTATTTCTCTTGATTATTCAGTAACTCCAACTAGTTGTGAGGAGAAAAATGATGGTTCAATAACTACATTTGTTACAGGTGGTACAAGCCCAATAACTTATGGTTGGGGAACTGGTGAGGCTACTTCAGATATTTATAATTTAGCTAAAGGTACTTATTCTCTTTTGATAGAAGATGCAAATGGCTGTAGTTTGCCATTAGAATTTATTGAAGTTAATTTTGATGGCTATAATGGTTGTATTGAAATTCCATCAGGATTTACACCAAACAATGATAATGCACATGATGAATGGGTCATATATGGTTTAAGTGATTTTCCTGATGTTTTAGTGAAAGTATACAATAGGTGGGGACAAGAATTATTCAGTTCATCAGGATATGATATCCCTTGGGATGGCAAACATAATGGTGTTGATTTACCTACTGCAACTTACTATTATGTAATAGAGTTGAATGAATCAGATAAAGTGTTTAACGGAACAGTAACAATTAAAAGATAATGAAAAAAATACTTACAATACTATTAGTTGGATTTGCATTTGTTTCTAATGCACAACAATTACCTCATTATTCATTATATATGTTAAATGAAGCAATAATAAATCCTGCTTCATTAAGTTCAAAAACAGAAAATGAGTTAACAATAATGCTTAAAGAGCAGTGGGCAAGTTTTGAAGGAGCCCCTTCAACTCAATCAATTTCTTACAATCATTTAAATCATCATAAATTCAAAAGAGGTATAAATGTTGTAAATGATGTAACTGGTCCAATTTCAATGCTGAATGCTACAATTTCAGGCTCATATATTTTACCTTCAAAAGGGAAAAATTCTCTAGCTTTGGGAGGTTCAGCATCAATTATGCAGTATATTTTTGATAATAACCAGATTACATTAGAGGATGATGGTGTATTAGACCCTATAATTAATGGGGGAGTAGATAAGGTGTTGGGGAATAGTTTTACAGCTTCAGTCTATTATTTTAATTCTGATTATTTTGTTGGCTTATCAGTTCCAAATATAATTGGAAGTAGCCTAGATATAAGTGAAAATAATTCAAATAATAAATTAGAGAATCATTACTATTTAAATGGTGGAATTAATTTTGATTTGAAAAATAAATATAAGGTAAAACCATCTGTACTGATTAAAAAGATTGGAGCTACTCCAGTTCAATTTGATGTAAATATGCGTACAATATATGATGACTTTATATGGGGTGGAGTCACTTATCGAACGGGTGATGCAGTTGCTCTGCTAATGGGGTTAAATTATACAAATTATAATTTTGCTTATAGTTATGATATTACAACCTCCTCTATTAGAATACCTTCAGCAGGTTCTCATGGTTTACTTTTTACATATAAATTTAAAAGCAAACGAAATGATAGGGACAAAGATGGTATTTATGATGAAGAGGATGATTGCCCAAAAATTCCAGGGTTGTTAGCTTTAAAAGGATGTCCTGATCAAGATAAAGATGGTATTAAAGACAGTGAAGATGAATGCCCAGAGGAATTTGGATTGAAAATTAATAAAGGTTGTCCTGATAAAGATAGTGATGGGGTAGTAGATAAAAAAGATGAATGTCCTGAAGTGCCAGGATTACCAAAATTCAAAGGCTGTCCTGATACAGATGGTGATGGACTGCAAGATGCATATGATGATTGCCCAACAGAAAGAGGACCTATACAAAATCATGGCTGCCCTAAAGGAGCCTCAAATGTAGATACTGTTTATATTTCAGTTACAGATACTGTATATATTACAATAAATAATGATACTGATTTAAAGAAGGTATTTAAAGATGTTAAGTTTGAGTTAGATGAATATAGACTTACTGCTGAATCAATATTAGTGCTTTCTGAGGTTTCTAATTATTTGGATGAGAAAGATGTTTTAAATATTCAGATAACAGGTCATACAGATTCACAAGCTACAGACGAATATAATATGGAATTATCAGAGAATAGAGTTAAGGCTGTTCAGAATTATTTAGTTAGTAAAGGTATTTCTAAATCAAGAGTTAAAATTGATTGGAAAGGCGAGACTGAACCTATTGCCACAAATAATACTGAAGAAGGAAGAGAAAAGAATAGAAGAGTTGAATTAATAATATTAACTGATGAATAAAAGTAAACTAATATCAGTATTTGTAATTTCTGTAATTTTAGTTTCATGCGGAAGCTCTTCTAAATTATTAAAAAGCGAAAATAAATTATTGACTGAAGAAATAAAATCTTTGGAGAATGAGAATAAAAAGCTTAACAATAAAATTACTTCTTTAGAAAATGCAATAGAAGAATTAGAAGAAAATTCAATAGTTCTAGATTTATCACCTAGTCCTCCTGTAGTTAGTAATGAAAAAAATATAAGTCTTAATTCTCAGTTGACTGAGTTTGAAAATTACATTAAAAGTGATGCCAATTTATCATCTAAGTTTAAATCTTTCAAGAAGGGAGGTGTAGAACAATCACTTAAAGTTTCTTATTCGGATATGCAAAGAGTTATAAAAGAGGCTAAAACATATAAAGGAACAAGACATGTTATGGGAGGATTATCTCATTCAGGAATTGATTGTTCAGGATTATTATATGTTTCATTCCAAGCAAATGGAATAACTAATATCCCTAGAACTGCTCAGGATTTTGCTAGATATGGAAGTGTAATTCTTAATGTCAATGAAATTATGGCTGGTGATTTAGTATTTTTTACAAATACTTATAGAACTTCTAAATTAGTAACACATGCAGGGATTTGTATAGGTAATGGTGAATTTATTCATACATCTTCAAGCAAAGGAGTTATGATTAGTAAAATAAATGACCCATATTATTGGAGGAAACACTTCTTGTTTGGAACTAGAATAATTAACTAATTACCAAATCCATCTATTCTTTTTATGTTTCATGCCATATCCTTTTCGGTTAAGCATAACATTTTGCCATTTTCTATTATTACCTAATTTTCCTTGGGCAGGACACATAGTTGGTTTGGTTCTAAAATAATAAAGATTCAAAGAGATTTCATTTGTTGCAACTGCATTAATATTGTTTAAACGAGATATATTATAATCATAGCTGTACGATAATTCCATTCCCATATTATTCCCAATTCCCATTCTTATTCTTATAAGCGGTATGATTGATTCACTCATTAGTGATACTTTATTCTCCCCTTCTTTTATTTGACGAGACATCCTATAGAAAACTCCTCCTTCTAGTTGAATATTATTTGCAAATGAAAGTGATAAACCAATATCATCTTTTTGTACAGAGTTGCTACCTTGTAAAGTATGTTTGTAAGAAACTTTCCAGAAATTGAATGACTCAGTAACGACATCATTAAAAGAACCAATAAATTGACCATGAATAGTAAATTTCTGTGGGATTGTAGTTGCTTCTGCTTGGTCATTATAAAATGATTGCATTGGAGGGTATAAGTGATGCCAAGCGAAACCTATAAATGAAGTATTATTTGATTTATTATCTAATGCCGAATGCTTTGTAACAATAAAACCAAATGAAGGGTCAAGGTATGAACTTTGATTATAGAAAGCAGGTAAAGCGACATTAGATGAAGTAACTGTATTGTTGTAATCATTAATTTGGTCAGAAAATACAAGTTGATTCCAATCTAAAGTATTAAAGTGTAGGGTGTTTTGAAGTCCCATACTTATATAAATCCTTTTGGGTAGCTGAAAATGAAATGTCCAGGGTACTAGTCCAATTTCATAAGATTTAAACACAGTATTTGCTCTATCTTCAATAAAATAAATTCCACCTGTCCAATTTATTTCTCCCCCTGAAATCCTTCTTTTTTTAATATTTGAAGTAAGGTTAAATTCAATAACATTGGAATTAAAAGCCTCACTAATTCCAACCCACTGATTTCTCCTTGTAGTAAGAACTCTAAAATCCTGCTCATATCCTGCAAGTGCAGGATTCATGTATAGCATATTCAGATCAAATTGTGAAAATGAAACATCTTGTCCTTTTAAATTAAAAGAAACTAATAAAAGCAATATTAGAATGTTTTTCTTCACTTTATCTTATTAAATATATTGGTCCAGTAGTCTTCCCATTAATTCCTGGCCATACGGTACCATCTGTAAATCTTGCATAGATTTTCCATACATATGTTCCTTGTGGCAAAGGTTTTCCATCTAATGCTTCTCCTTTCCAAGGATAAACTGGTTTTCCATCTGGCACTGTTAATGCAGATGTTTCCCAAACTAAATTACCCCAAGTATCAAATATCTGCAAGTGGTATGTTTTTAATGACTTCCCTTTAGGTAAGAAATATGCAGGTTCTCCTGAGTTTCCATTAGGAGCTAATGCATTTGGAACTTGTAATCCTTTAAAATAGCTTACATATAATTGTGCTATAGTATCACTAACGCATCCATTTGAATTATCAGTTATCTCTAGAATAACATCATAGTATGTGTCACCTGTAGGAAATTGCCAGGTAGTATAATTAGCTGTATATGGAATGTCAAGAATTTCAGTGCCTTCTGCAAACCAATTAAAAGTGTAATCATTTAATGATAATGGAGTGTAACCGCTTGAAGTTGTTGAATTTGTTCCGTTAAAGTAGAACATACCTTTGTTTCCCTCTGGAGCAGGGACTTGAATTATTGAGTCAATGATTGCTATTGGTGTAGTTAATATTGTTATTACATCACCAAAATATGTATTTAAACATCCCTTGTCAGTTTTGATTGTTAAGGAAGGGTAGTAGTCATTTCCATTGAATGTGTTATATATGTGACTATGTTCATCAATGTATGTAGTGTAGTTATAGTTTGTTCCATCCCCATAATCCCAATTCCATTCTGAAATAAAAGAAGAACCATTATTATAAAGTGAATTATTAGGAATTGATGAGATATCAGTAAATATTAAAGGAATACCCTCACAATCTATATTTGTATTTACTGTATATGAAGCATTTGCGTCAGGGTAGATATGTATTATTAGAGGAATCGTATCACTACATCCATTATTATTATGAATATCAATTGTTAGATTATATATACCTGGAAGATTAAATTCGTAAACAAAATCTTCTGAAGAATCTTCAATAAATATAGGGGTATTATCAATTTCATATTTCCAAGTATTAACAGTATTATTGTTATGGGTTACATCAAAAGTATATATTACGCCTTCTCCACATTTGTCTAATGGATTAAATGAGGTATCTATAAATGTTATTTTAGGCATTACTAGAATCTCAGGATATTGGGTTAAGATAGAGGAACAATGCTGATTATCATACTCACTAATAAAGGATGATTCCTGTCCTAATGAGATTGTTTGAATTCCTGCAGTTTCAGGTGGAGTAAACTCCCAAGTTGGTAAACTAGAACTAGTATTTGCTAAATTAGTATTATAAATCCATGTTTGAGTATTTGGACTGTTAGATAGTTCTAAATTATCATTAAAAATAGTTTGATTTATATCTGATGTGTTTGTAAATATAAATTTTTGCCCTTCACAAGGGTCGTTAGTAGTAAAATCAACAATTGGTAAAGGATGAATCTCTATTAAGTTATTAGCTGTAGCATTTTTAGTACAACCACTGTTATCAGTTACTGTTAGGATTGCATTTACGTAAGCTCCTACAAGACTATCGATACCGCCATATATCCAAGAGAATGATGGGTCTGTGGTAGAATGTCCATCACTTAATATCCACTGGTATAACGCTATTGGGTTGTCATTAGGAGAAGATAAATTAGTAAACTCAACTGGATCACCAGCACAAACATTTGTATATTCAAAAATTGCTGATGGTAAGTTGCTGATAGTGATATCCATAGTATCAGTATCAGAACAACTATTGTCATCCGTTACTTCTAAAATTATAGTTTTAGGTCCATTAAATGCATAAGTTATATTTTCAATATTAGTTTGTACTGGAGGACTTGATCCTAATCCAAAATCCCATACATATGTAAATAATGAGCCATCTCCATGTGTACTAATATCAGTAAAAGTAATCGGACTATCTTGACATAAGATAGGAGAGTGCATAAAATCTGCTGTTGGATTATTGTAAACTGTTATTGTTTCAGATGTACTACTTACACAACCATTTGCATCCTCTATAGCAAGATCAACCTGATAAGTGCCTGGTCCACTATATTCTATTGAGGTGTTGTCTAATGTTGGATTATCAGGCAAACAATAATTTGATACAGTTCCACTTGTAAATGTATAATTCCATTCTACTAAACTAATACCTGAGGGATTATTTGAAGCATCATTCAATACTATACATTCACCATCACACCCTGATATTGGTAAATTTGAAATTAGAGCAGTAGGATTCTGAACAACAATAACATTATCTGTATAAGTCTCAGTACAACCATTATCATCAACAGCAATCAAATCAACAAAGAAACTATTTGCAGATCCGAATGGATAATTTGTATTTGGGCTTCCAGGATATGTTGTAGTAGTAGGACAGGTAATGCAAGGTGGTGGGTCGTAGAATATCCAGTCGTATTGAGTTATACTTCCATCAATATTTCCTGAAATACTATTTGTTACATCAGCAGAAGTATTATTTATAAAATTTGTTATTTCTCCCTCACACGCAGTATTAGCTGTAAATGAAGGTTCAGGTAAATCCCAAACATAAACTTGTTGAGTGCTTGGTACTGATGTGCATATTACACCATTTAATAATGTCTGAGTGGTAGTTAAAATAACATTATGCCAACCTGGGGTTGTAAAAGTATATGTTGTTGTTGGGGTTGTGTTAATTTGAATATCTGATCCACCTAAAGCTGAAGGGTCAGAGAATTCCCATGTCCATTCACTAGAACTTGAAGAGCTTAAAAAACCATCAAAAGAAGTAGGAGTATTTAAACAAACTGGAGCAGTTGAAAAAGAAGCTGTAATTCCAGGCTCTACTATGATAGTATTTATTATTGGTAGAGAAGTGCAAGTATTGTCATCTGTAACTGTAAGTGTTATATCATAAGATGCTGGTTGAGTATATATGTGATTTGCATCTCCATTAGCAGTAGGTCCTGTACTTAAAAGAGTATTTGGGTTTGGGGGTGTAGAAAAGCTAGGGTCACCAAAATCCCAAGACCATTCATTTATCACACCAGTTGTGCTATTAATTGAGCCCCCTGTTATGGTGCTACCATCAAAATCTACTTGTGTATTTACACATGAAGGTGAATATTCTGAGCTAAAATTAGCAATGGGTAAATCATGCACTGTAATATCATATTCTTTAGATTCTGAGCAGTTATAATCTGAAAAACATGTTAATCTTATCGTCCATGTTCCTGCTATTGGGAAGGTATATGTCAAATCAGTAAACCCATTCCCAACATCAAGTATCCATGAACCACTAATATGTTTAACGTCCCAAACTCTAGAATTGATATTTTCTGGAATGTTATTATTGCACGGCAATGGATCAATGTCAGAGTTATCAAACCAAATATCTTCAACTCCTATACAAACAGGATGAGGTATAAAATCTGTATTTGGTTTTGGGTGAATAATAAATGGTATTGGTCCACTTATATCTTGGAAAACATAGATATTAGCATCTCCAGACAGAGTATTCTCAGTCCTTATAGCAACATAGTAACATCCAGCATCAGTAAAAAGATGTTCTTTGAGGTATGGAATAGAGGGCTGACTCACAGCAGGCGTCCATGAGGCTCCTGTATTTGGCTGTCCTGTACTTGGATTGAAATCAAAACACCATTGCGTTTCATTAAATGTATCAGGTGTAGATAAATCAGTAAAAGTAAAGATTTCATCCTCACACCCTTCATCTTGTGATACTGTAAAGTATGAGGTTACTGTGCTAGCAGTTACAACAACATCACAACAATATGTTTCAGGTAAGCAACCATAAGTATTTGTATTAAATCCTTCAATACATATTGGGTATGTACCTATTGATCCATATGTTAATGAAATAGGAGGATAATTATTTGGAGCAAGAGCTGGATTTGCAGAAGGCCAATTCATATTCGGGTAAGCTGGATTACAAATAGGATCATATTGCGTTGATACTCCCTGTGCGGTTAAGATTATGAAATCTGTATTTCCTTCAGGTCCTCCATTCAATGGATTACATGGGGAGGAGAGTGGAGTCGCTATAGTTGGATTTAGTATAATATCAAACTGTTGTCCAACATAAATATTAGTTGGCAACCCATCAGTTAAGCAATTTGGATATTCAGTTGTAACAAAAGCTGGCTGTGGTCTAGGGTTTATTGTTATCGGATTTGTTACAGGATTACTTCCTGGACATTGATTTTCTACTGTCAATTCTATTGTGTATGTTACTGGACCCACTCCTTGTTCCAAACTTGACCAGATAGAGGATGTAAATGTTGGTATTGTTACACCAGGATTTCCAGTAGTTGGTCCCCAAACTGATACTCCAGATGCATCAAATATTTCCCATTCTGCATTTGTTATTGGTCCTTGTATTGTATTTGCTGCAGTTATTAAAATCGGATTTGGATCTTCAAAACAAATACTATTAACAGTTGTGAATGAGGCTACTGATATATCTATGACTATTACTTCTGCGGCATCAGAAGTAGCATCATTACATCCTTTACCACTTAAAGATACTACACAATAATAGTAGTAGGTTCCTGTAGTAGTAAAGGTTGGAGGAGTATAATTGTCTAATGTGGCCCCCGAAATTGGAGCTCCTGTTGTTGTAGATGGAGTTGTGTTTTCATACCATTGGTATGTTGGAGATCCTACACCATTTATATAACTTACATCTAATTGTTGAGAGGTCCCACCTACACAAATAGTTTGATTTGCAATTGGCTGCAGGTTAATAGTAGGATCATCATTTACAATTATTTCTGCAGTTTGTGATGTAATGGTATTACATCCTCCTTGTGGTAAATCTATGGTGCAGTAATAGTATAATGTTCCCGCTGTAGTAGTACTAGGAGTATAGGTACTGTTAGTTGCTCCAGAAATTGGAGCTCCTGTAGTTGTATTGTTTACAGTATTTTCATACCATTGGTATTGTGAAGTACCACTACCATTTATATACGACACACTTAGTGAAGGCGTGATGGTTGCTCCAACACAAACAGATGTGCCAATAGGTTGTGTAGAAAAAGTAGGTCCTGGCACAATCTCTACTTCAGCAGTTATAGATATCACTTCACACCCAGAAGCCACTTGTGTAATCACACAATAATAATACGTAATGTTTACTGCAGTGTTTTGTGGAGTACAACTACTGCTAGTTGCTCCAGAAATTGGAGCTCCTCCACTATTAGAGTTCACTGTATTTGAGTACCATTGATAAGAGTAGGTTGTTCCAACTCCACCATTAGCTGTTACTGTTAAATCTTGGATAGTTGCATTTTGACACAATTGTTGGTATGCAGGTGATGGAGCACTTACTGTAGGATCATCCACTACATCAATTTGAGCAATAGTAGATATTGCGTCATTACATCCATTCCCGCTTAAAGAAACAACACAGTAATAATAGAATGTACCTATACTATTAAAAACAGAAGGAGTATAATTGTCTAATGTGGCCCCCGAAATTGGAGCTCCTGTAGTTGTAGATGGAGTTGTGTTTTCATACCATTGGTATGTTGGAGATCCTACACCATTTATATAACTTACATCTAATTG
>ENA-OSET01003952-OSET01003952.1-sediment-metagenome-genome-assembly--contig:-NODE-3952-length-13325-cov-3.683499_pt1 | contig 13325 bp, 7 predicted proteins | sample MGYA00237882_ERZ534229 | MGnify/ENA primary metagenome ERZ534229 (study PRJEB26408, sample SAMN06266212) | sediment metagenome | isolation source: Hudson Canyon methane seep mesocosm | place: USA:Hudson...
TGTCACCTCACTTTCTGCTTGCGCGAGGCCCACATTGTTTATATCTGGTTTGATAATCTCAACTTTAGTGCTGCTAGTTACTTGCCCCAATAAGGTTGTCACAAGCATGTCTCCTGTTTCTAGTCCTGTTGAAATGACACTATGGGTTTTATTTTGCCAGGCTATGCTAATGTTTTTTCGGTGTACTTCATTATCAGAGATGTCAGCAGAAACGTCATCGCCCGTCACCACGTAGACATATGCTCCCTGATAAATAGTTTCATTTGGGATCACGATCACTGCTTCTAAGATTTTGCCTTGTATTGATGCCTCAAGGTATTGTCCAATTTTAAGTGCATGCTTACCCTTAAGCTGACTTGCTGCTTGGCCTTCTGCTTGGCCTTCTGTTTGGCTATCTGTCTGACTTAGAAAGGGGTCTTCAATTCTTGATACAAGGTACAGCTGCTGACTGGTTTCATCGATAGCTGCCTCAGACATTAGAATCTCTCCTTCCCAATACTCCGGAGGCTGGATCAAACGGTTCACAAACGTTACCTGTGTGGGTAAACGCGCCTGGTCAAATGGCCGTGGCAAATTAATAAAGGGCATATCCAGGTTACTCAGAGGTAAACGTACTTCGACTGCATCGCTGGCATACCCTTCCGCCAACTTATTACTCGGTGCTACTACGGCACCTAAGTCAACAAATGTTTCCTGAATTCGCCCATCGTAAGATGCTTTCACCCTGGTACGTTCAAGGTTTAATTCAGCAAGAGCCAACTGTGCTGCTGCCGTGTTCAAACTTGCCTTTGCCGCTTTAAGTTGCGGCACCCTTAGCGCATAGTCAGTGCCAGGTTCATTATTTTTCTGTTTTGACCAATCTCTTTTAGCCTGATCGGAGCGAGCCTCTTCTTCGGCCACTGCCAATTCAGCACTCGCTAAATCACTGTGCGCACGTTGTACTGCCACTTGGTATTCGCTCGGGTCCAATTCAAGTAAAACCTCCCCCTTCTTAATATACGCCCCTGCCGTAAAGCTAGTAGCAATCGAAAGGATTTGACCATTAACTAAGGAGTGAATCTCACCCTTCCTTTTTGCCTGAACTGTGCCAAATGAATCTAACTCAATTTGGAAGTTTTGGCGAGTTAACTGAGAAATTTCAACTTTTAACCGAGGGACCGTTTTTGGCTTACCTTGACTTGATTCTGGACGGCTTTGTTTGATCGTATAAGCGAGAAAAACACTTATCACTATAACCAATATGGGCAAAATAATTTTAGTGCTTTTCAACGTTTATCCCTACTGCAGTTACTAATTAGAGTCTCATTATTTATATAAAAGACTATAGCCTTAAAGAAGCACTAGAAACAATATAAATAGGAAAGCACGTGACATAACTTAAGTTCATACCCAGCGTGTCGTTAATCTCATGAGTGGCAAGCAAGACATTAATGTTTAAAAAACAGTATGTTTATCAATAATGCCATTATTTTTATTCCTTTAGTAGATTCCTTCAATCTGTACTAAAGACCTGATATTTGCTATCGACTAACGGGGAAAGGTTATTTTCCTGGCAAACTGGAAGAATAGTGACAGAGTTAATAAAGAGGAATAAAAAAAAGGGCTTAACTAAGCCCTTGATATTTAAAAGTCAGTAATAGAAATTTAACTTAACGTTTACCCGACCGTCTCAGAGCGGCTGGCGTAAAATTTTTCGTTGCAAAGTTCTTGTTGAAGCTAAAGTTATTCGGTATTTCATTGCTTAAACCGTTTGCCATATACCGCTTGCCAATTAAGTCATAAATAGTTTCTACCGTAGGCATGACCGATTTTGCATCGAAATAGTACTTGTTATGTGATTCTGCCACGCGCCATAAAGCACCACGACCATCATAAAAATTAGAAACAAGAATGGCCCAGGTATCTTCATCTAGATAGAATACACGTTTGGAATAGATATTCCGTTGACCTTCTTTCAAAGTAGCGACCACCTTCCAGACTCTATGTAATTCATAACGTGCATATTCCGTATTGATGTGACCAGCCTTAATAAGGCTCTTATACTTTAGTGTTTTGTCGTCGAGACTAAATGAATTATAGGGTACATATAACTCTTGTTTGCCCTCCAACTTCCAATTGTAACGGTCAGGAGCACCATTAAACATATCGAAATTGTCTGCTGTTTTTAAACCATCTGATGCCGTTCCAGGGCTGTCATAACTCACTTGTGGTGCTCTGCGCACACGTCGTTGACCCGCATTATAAACCCATGCTCGTCTTGCTTCCTTAACTTGGTTAAGTGTTTCATGGACCAACAAAACACTTCCCGCCAGACGTGCTGGTGCAATCACAGCTTGCTTAAAGTAAAAAATTAGATTGTCATCTTTGTTAGTCTTAGAATCTTCCAATGCATACCGATCAGAATAATCCTCAGCCATGGTGACTGCTGTATAACTTCCAGATGTTGTTGGGGTAACATGGTTATATTTACGACTCCAACTACCACCCTTGTTTCGTTGGATATGGTTCCAAAGCACTTCAGTACCATTTTTAGGAATTGGAAAAGGGTAAAGTCCAATAAAATTCTTTAAACCATTTCCGCCGGGCTGTAATTCTGTATTGATAGCATTTTTATTAATCATGCCAATGGTTGCATCAGTATAATTTGCAGACCTTCGCGTTGGATAAATAGGCAACGCGAAGGTCTCATAGGTAGTCATCATTGCCATTTGGCCTTCAGACAAATTAGCGCGATATTCCTCCATATTATTTTTATCAATTGTATAAAGAACATTATCTTCTTTATAAGGCGCTAGATCGGCTTTTCCCGGCTCAAATCCTGGTGGAATTTCGGTTAATCCCCCTGTCCAACTAGGTATTGTACCTGAGCTATTCCCCTCCATTTCAGCACCAACTGGGGTAAGCGTTTGACCTAGCTGTGCGGCCTCTTCAGGAGAGACTTTAGCACTGACACTTGCTGCGCTCATACAAAGTATGAATGAGAAAGTAATACTTATCATTTTAGCTAACTTCATTGATTTCTTTCCTGGATATTTAAGTATTTTATGAAAGCCGGTTTAAAGTACATTTTGGTCAGATATCGTGAAATATATAATATACGCTCGAATATAACTGAGTCGGCTTTCTGCACCTGCTTCATTCGAACTTTCAGCTAACCGAAACCAACTATCTGCATATTGAAGTGCCGTGATAATCCTACTTCGATACGGTGAGCTGGCGTTATCATTCTTATCAAAATAGGTCATCAACTCTTCAGCTATTCGGATATAACAATCCCCAATTGAATAAGCAGATTCATTTGTAGGATAAACGTCCTCTGATGCACGAATTTCAAGACAGTGTTGAGAATCGAGATAGTTTGTTTCTTCAGGGACAATATTTGAATTAAAGGGCACGCTAGCAAAGGCGATATTACAAAACAGTAGAACGACAATTACGTTGAACATTTTCATGATTGCGCCCTCAGTATTTCTATATTCATCCCTGATGCTAATAAATTTGGTTTATCTTGGTTTACTTTGTCTCTTGATATTAAGTGTTTCATCAATTTAGTTTCCTTAAATCTAGTCCCTGATTGGTTTTTATACAAGCTTTGTAGCAGCATACTTAAGTCGATCGTATTTAACTCTGCGCGCAACCAAAGTTAAAACTAAGATTACTTCATCAGACCAAACACCCATGATCACATAGAACAAATTTAATACGCGCACCGTAAACTTCCCGATTTAACTCTGAACATCAATACCAGCATATTCGAGCATCTTTCTTGATAGATTAATAAGTTATGAAAGGGATATGTGCACTCAATTGCTACATAGCGGCAACAGAACAATAGACTAATTACTCTAATTTAGAATATAAGAAATGATCAAAGCGTGAAACCAGTTCAATTATTGATAACGAAAGTACTACACTGCCAGATCGTACAATTCTTGCATCTCAGGTTGAGATATCGTTGAGCGTTAAATTCATGATTATAAAGGTTGCTAAAGAGATATATAGTATTTGAACGGAAAGTGATTCGTAGTGGTATTTACCAAAGTGAGCAAGATTGATACTTAACAATATTAGCGTTTAGTTTGTCTAAATAAGCAAAAGACTTCAGTTCATGAAGCCTTTTGTATGTTAACGGTCACTACGCTAAGAATTTTACCAGCAAATATAAGGGCCGAAATTAACATCATCACGTTTGGGATTTGACCAAACACGATTGTTGTTTGCAAGTTTGATGTTATCGGCTAAAAGAGAACCCTTAAAGTTTGTAAATGATTCGCTAATAATATTTTTTTCTGAATAGAAAAAGCCAGAATAGGTGCCACGTGACACCTTAAAATCATTATAGCTATAGACGACCAAACGTTCTGGATTTGCCCCGTTATTCACAGTATTCCAGTTATTAAACTGGCCTACATACTCCACGTTTTTGACAAACAACCTCACAGTTCCTGTTCCTGCGCCTTGCTGGTCAACCACGATATTGTTGTAATCATCTAAATAGAGTGACTCTATCCAGTAGTCGCCCGGAGTAAATGTCAGTGTGCTATAGCCACCAGTTGTGCGTAATTCATTGATCCTGTAAGTGGTCTCTGCCTCACCATCAAAAGTATAACGAGAATGGCGACCTACATTAATGCTATCAAACTGTGTTAGCTTACCGCTTTTAGCCGTTTTGTAATCTAAAATCGCTACATTAGGGTGAACCTCTTTATCCCAGTTACTATAAAACTCTCCCGCAGAAAGAGGTTTAGCTAACTGCCCACTACTTTTACACTGACCGGATTCACATGGTGGCACCCAAAACCAGTAATGCGTTAATACATTATCAGCCGCTAAGCTCGTGTCTTGAAGATCTCTTAATATTGACCATGACCCGATCGAAACATCATAGCCTTGTCCATTTTTATAACTGATGTAATTACTCTCGGAATGCGTTTGCACACCGCTCACAAAAGATGAGGAATTAGTTGATTGCGCATTGCAAACCTGGGGTTCGGTTCTTGGTGGCTCCGAGGGATGTAATTCTTCATCAGGCAACACAATATCAGTAAAACATGTTTCACCTTCGCAAAGTTGATGGTAGTTATCGATCACATCAGCTGCTTTTTCTGCCAGTATGTATATCGGTACGGTGATGAATGTGCCCGGCACCCGTGGAAAGGTAGATGCATCGACTACACGTAATCCAGCAATACCACGGACTCTAAACTCACTATCGAGCACTGCATAAGGGTCATCATCTGCACCAATGGCAGCCGTACTTGTTGGATGATGACCAAATGTCTCAGCTCTAATCACATCCCTTAGTTCATCATCCGTCACTGCATTTGCACCGGCCCAAATTTCTTTGAATAAAGCAGTGTCTTCAGGTAACCCATGATCTTGATTATATAGCTGGTTAGATTTTCTAATAATTCGTCTAATTAACTTTACACTCGCAACCATCGCACCAAGATCATAAGAACTGGCGGAATCATCGTACGCAACAGGGTTATTCTCATTAGGTAATTCTCCCGATTCAATTTGTGCTGTTTTCTCGTCACCATCCTCATAAAAGTTAAAATTGATTCGTGGGTAATCTAAAGGGTTATCTGTTTTTAAGGTAACGGTTCCGCCTCGATGCTTCGTATGTCCCTTTAAAGTTAACCAAGTAAATTTATTCGGTTCAAAAGCGGGCAAAGAATAACCATTAAAATAACCGGTAAATTTTGACGGTATTCCGAAGGCATGAATGTCAGGTTCACCATTTTCTGAATACGGTGTAATACCTAGCGATTCATCTTCGTCAAAAGACCGAACTAAATAAGAACCAATCGACGCATTAGTGGCCGCAAAGGTATCATCCATATTGCCATTTTCTAAGTTCAACAATGAACCTAAGCAACTAAAAGAAAGGGTTTTAAATAGGTTTAAACTTAAACAATCTTTAGCCCATTGATTGTTCTCTGGGGTTTGAATGGCTATCCCCATTTCATAGTGCTCTTGTAGGTTTTTTCCCACCCCCGGTAGTGCCCGCTGATGCGCCACTTTAATATCACTACGCTTAAATAAATTAATATCACCAATGCCAGACTGCATCAATAACTGAGGGCTATTAAAGGCTCCCGCAGATAATATAACCTCTTTATTCGCATAGACACTTTGAGGGTTGAGTTGTGGATTGTTGGCTGCAATGATACTCGCTTTGTAAAGGAGTCCGCCTTCGAGGTATTCAACACCGATAACGCGCTTTACTTCTGAGCTGTTTTGTTCCGAAGAAAAAATCACTCTAGTGGCGAGTGAATCAGTCTGCACAGTGAGATAGGGTTTATCTGTTTGATCATTCCAAAGACCACGACTTTTACAAAGTTCGACCCGTTGTTCATCAGATAATGTATCAGGCCGTAAAACGTCAGCCTTGCATGAGGCGGCCAATATTCTTTCACGCGTGCCTGTTCGATATCCATCCCCTTTCGATACCCCTAAAGGGATTTGCACCATTGCACTTGGTGTTCCTTGTAAAGGATCGGCATCTAAACTTAATTTGTTCAAATCTTTTGGTGATGGCTGTTGACCATTTGCACGCTGATCAAGATCATCAATAACATCTTCAAGGCTATGATCATTTTCACCGTTTTCTACTGGAAACAAGGTATTGTAAGCCGCTTTGGCTTGATATTTAACATTATCGCCATGATGGAAATTTGGTGAATTATAGACGTTATCAGCCAAGGCTATTTTGGGGTTAACCCATTCTCGCATATTGTCATGATATTGTTTCATATTGGCCGATCTCCATGACGGGTCGCCGGTAATATTGGCGATATTTTCCCAATCTGAATTTTTAGGCATCACATTAATCATGGCATTATTGGCAGTTGAGCCACCAAGGCCGGTACCGCGAGGATAAAATATACCTTCTCTTGAGGTAAAAACTGGACAGGTACAATCACCATTGTCTTGGACATTACACCGCGTCTTAATGATCGGTATTAAGTCGTTAGAACACATGGCTTTACTATCTTTTAAAAAAGGTTCAGAGCCGTTTTGATAATGTTCAACATAATAGGCCCAGGCATGGAAAGGGTCTTCACTTGCGAGACTAAACGCCACAGGAGTTTTGTAAAACAAGCTTGGCTTTTCTGGTCCAGCTTCTAGCAGTAAAACAGCGTGTTTTTTCTCTGCTAAACGAGCAGCTAAGGTACCGCCTCCTGCACCTGCGCCTACAACTATAAAATCATACTCAGATACATCCGCGTAGAGATTAGTTGATAAACAGAGCAGTAAGCTCGTCATCATCAATATATTCATATTAATAAAGTGTCGTACTCTTTGGGTGATCATTTGCGCTTCCTCATTTTTATTTTAATGCTGTGGCACATTCAAAAAATGCAGAAGTCGCACACACCTAGTTTTTTACTGATTTAAATAGAAGGTTATCAATGGACTGCAGCAAAGGCATCCTACTAAAGTATGAGACGCTAATTCTAATAACCTTAAGTGTGATATGAAGCATGCAATGAACGTACAACTTCACTAAATAGGAAAAACCTACACCTAGCTGAATAATACAAACCAACCGGTAGAGCATAATATGCTTGGTTAACGTATAAGATTATGACTAAATTGCGGCTATAAGGATGACAACAAATATCTCTTCACGTATAAAGAAGCCATCTAATTTGTGTTCCAACAAACAAGTCTAATTGAAGGATATAGTAAGCATGCAAAAGACAACAATAAAGTCCCTATTGGCTATTTCCGCCTTAAGTATCCTTGTAGGCTGCTCAGGTGGGTCAACCGTCACGGCATCTAGCACTGGCTCAGAGGTATACCAAGGTTCTTGTGCAACATGTCACGGTGGAGGATTTAAAGGTTGGATGACCGGTGCACCTGAAGTGGGTGATAAGGCTGCTTGGAAGCCACTGATAGCGAAAGGTGTTGACGCAATGACAGCATTTAGTATCAACGGCGTTAACAAGATGCCTGCCAAAGGTGGCTGTTATCAATGCTCAGATGCGCAAATAAAATCTGCCATTGAACACATGGTTGAGTTAAGTCAATAAGTGATGCGGGTCAATAGTCAGAGTGTAAACAGAGAATGTAAACAGAGAATGTAAACAGAGAGTGTAAAACAAGCGGTGCAACGGCCCATTTTAAATATGAAGGCTATGGTTCCTCAAACTCATTAATAAATATACTCTAAGCTTGTTCCCCGTATCTAATTCGTAACTATTCGTACTTATTCGCCACTAATCGGATAATATTTTTGATGATAATATATCTATTAATGTTAACCTTCTACACAAAATATTTTGGCTAAAAAACGATGTTTGGTCTCTTTATTCGCCAGACAAACCTGACTACCAGCTCGATAAGTAAAAATAACCCCTCTTAAAAGGAATTTCAAATGGACAGCTTTATTTCGATTATATCTAGCCCACTACTCTGGGTTACCATCGTTGGTTTATACACACTTAAGAAAGGCGTTTTATTTGTCCCTCAAAATCGGGGTTACGTCATTTATACTCTTGGTAAATATAGCGGCACACTAAGCGCCGGTCTAAATTTCATCATGCCGTTTGTACAAAAGGTTGCAGCGGATCGAAACCTGAAAGAACAATCACTTGAAATCAACTCTCAGTCTGCCATTACAAAAGACAATATCACGCTACAGATTGACGGTATTTTATTCATGAAGGTGACAGATGCTGGCGCAGCCACCAATAACGTCACGAATTATAAAATGTCTGTTACACAATTAGCGATGACCTCCATGCGTAATGCCATTGGCTCCATGGAGCTTGATGAATGTTTCCAAAATCGAGATACCATTAACGCCAATATATTAACATCGATGACTGAGGCCACATCGCCGTGGGGTGTTCAAGTCACCCGCTATGAAATAAAAGACATTACTCCGCCACAATCCATTAAAGAAGATATGGAAAAACAAATGACAGCGGAACGCGAAAAGCGCTCTGTAATCCTTACGGCAGAAGGTGTGAAAATGGCCGCTATCACACAAGCAGAAGGCGATAAGCGCTCTAAAGTGTTAGCCGCTGAAGCAGACAAAGAACAAACAGTACTAAATGCAGAAGCCTCAAAAGAACAACAAATCCTTGAAGCAACCGGTAAAGCTGAGGCAATTCGCCTGGTAGCAGAAGCCGATGCCGCAGCACTTAAAGTTGTCGGGGTTGAAGCGGTAACCCAAGAAGGCCAACAAGCTATTCAGCTAACACTTGCACAACAAACTATTGAGGCCCATAAAGCTATTGCAGCAGAAGGTTCAGTTATCCTGACGGACGGTAAAACAGGTAACAATATTTCTGATACAGTTGCCCAAGCCATTGCAGTCTCAAACGCACTTAAACTGAATGATTAATTCGCTTAAGCTGAAGACGGGCCAAAACATTTCATTCCATGCATCATTATAAGGATAATAAATGGAAGCTATCGTAGAGTATTTCCTACAACATCATGACAAACTACTGTACGTATTAGCCGGCGTTAGTTTAGTCATTGAGTTAACCATAATGGGTTTAAGTGGCCCCTTACTTTTCTTTGCTATCGCCTGCGTTCTGACAGGACTATTTGTCTCTGCAGGCCTAATAACTAGCTGGGAATTTGAAGTTCTTTCTGTCGGTATTCTGGCAATATTAAGCACGATGTTATTATGGAAACCCCTCAAAAAATTTCAAGGTGAAGCGCCTGTCAGTGATAACAGCAGTGATATGATTGGGCAGGTCGTTCCCATTCAAGAGTTAGTCACTCTCAATGGTGGCAGCATTCGATACTCAGGCATCAATTGGCAAGCACGACTACATAATAGTGCCACCGTTGCATCTTTAGAAAGTGGTTTAAGGGTTATCATTATTGCTATTGATGGCAATGTGATGCTCGTTAAAGAACAAGTTCCTACTGACGATTAACCCTTCAAAATGCTACTGGATAGTTAATAACTGGCAGTAGCTTACTCGTATTTTTAGATGACCATATCCACTTTGCCGCTACATAAGCTATACATAAGTCACTCCTGATTAAAAAACCGACTCAATGCCTGATTTCCAAACAATACTTACGCACAAAAACTGTGGATAAGTTATTGAGTAAGTTATTAATACTCTCTTGTAGACCCTGCCATACATGAGTTTCAAACATACGTTTGATTTTCGTACACACGACAAAACAGCTCACACTCACTGGTTATCAAATTGCTCAATGACCACTCATAAATAGTTCCAATTTATCTTAAACTAAGACTTGTTGGTTTCGTCATGTTCGAAAACGAGACGCTTTTTAAAGAAAGCAAAATAACGCGTAACAGCAATACCATTAATATTTCGTTTTTTCACCCCCTCTAATGAACCATTTAATTTTACCGTTCCTGTACTTCCAGGCTGTCTAAACCCTAATTCTACTGCTACGCTTATTTACTTAGAAAACCTCCAACTAGTCGATCTATATTAAACAAAAAAGCGACACACAGTATTGGGATATATGCATGAAAAAAAATCTACAATCCAGACTACTTTCCATCACTGTCATGTTGCCTGGGCTACTCTTGGCAGAAGACGGCTTCAGTGAAATCACCTGGGTACCTCAAGCTGGCGTGCAGATGAAAACGCTTGAATTCGATCAGCAACTTAAAGCCGATACTAAAGAAGAGTCTGGTGAAGGCAGCTTAAAAGTGGATATGCCCACATTGTCAGCTTCACTTACGGCTGTGTACCAACAATTTTATGTTTCAGTTAAATATGAAGACAGCTTTGATGATGCATCCTCCGATTCGACAGTACCTAACACCGATTCAGATACAAAGATGGAACGTACCGATTACAGCATTACTTTGGGATATAATATTTTCGAAAACTTGAACATATTTATCGGCTATATGGACGGTGAAACAACGTTAAGGCCTGTAGCACGCTGCCCCGCTTACTCGCCACCCGACAAAGGCTTTAAACCAGAACCTGAATGTGGCGATGGTGGTACCGGCCTACCATCTAAAGATGGAAACAAAGCGCAAGATAATACTGTATTACTACTGGACGACTACGAGCAAACATATAAAGAAGATGGCCTATTCGCAGGAATGAGTTATGCCTGGCGTTTTGAAGATTATGGCAACTTATCAATCAGTGCAGCCTATGCACACCTTGAAGCCACTTATACTGACAATTGGTTAGTCGGTTCACCTGAATTTGCGAACAGACCCTTTGCCTATGATTTTGAAGGTGACGCTGACGGTTTAAGTCTTGGACTAAATTGGTCAGCAGCATTAACAGACAATGTTGGCTATTATTTGGATTTACGTCGGCAAAGCTATGATATGACCGCGACTCAATCATTTGAAGGAGCACCAGCTAACGCAGACGATCCGGCAGGGGCGCTTCAAACAAGACGCGTCGAAACCGAAGAAACCATCACCGCTTATACTGCTGGCATTCAATGGTATTTCTAAATGAGATATGCGCAAGTCAGCAACTGGATATGAGTATTGTCAGTGACCGATAAATCACTCCCCAACCTACCTGATTATAAGATTGAGAAAAAACTCGGTCAGGGTGGCATGGCTTCTGTTTACTTAGCAACCCAGTTAAGTACAGGACTGCAAGTCGCTCTAAAAATAATGTCAAACGAATTAGGCCACGATAATACTTGGGCCCGACGTTTTATCAAAGAAGCGCAAATCGTTGCGCAACTTTCTCACCCTAATATTGTACCTGTATATGATGTAGGTACGTTTGACCACCACTTCTATATTGCTATGGAAACCATGACGGGAGGCGACCTCGATGAGAAAATTGTCGAGGGCATTACAATTCCCGAGGTCTTAAAGGTGGTTGTTGGTGTGGCAGCGGGTCTAGATTTTGCTGGCGAAAAAGGCTTTGTACATCGTGATATAAAACCCGACAATGTGATGTTTAGAGCGGACGGCACTCCCGTCATTCTAGATTTTGGCATCGTTAAACAAAAGAACGATACCGACAACAATATGACCCAAACTGGCACCATTATTGGAACCAGTGACTATATGAGCCCCGAACAAGCACAAGGGCATGAGCTTGATGAACGCTCTGACATTTACAGTTTAGGGTGCATGATGTTTAAGCTACTGACAGGGTTCCCACCCTATCAAGGTGAATCCCCCATTGCGGTATTACTTCAGCACATTAAAGACCCTCCTCCGGTGTTACCTTCAACACTCAGCGCATTACAGCCATTAATAAATAAAGCAATGGCCAAAAAGGTGGAGAACCGATATACCCGAGCGAGTGATATGATCGAGCACTTGCATCAGCTAACACCACAAATTAAAGAACTGCTAGCACAACAGTCTGTCACACTAGACTCAGGAAGTGATGCCACTAAAGTTAATACCGCAATGTCTATTAAAGAGACGTCTAATGGAGAGTCGTCTAATAACGCAACAGTAGTAGATACTAATAAAGATGAAGTTATTTCAGCGACTTCAAAAAAAGCGGCAGCGGTTAAACCTTCAGCTGTCGTTACTGCCGAAAGTGAAATCGCCGACGTATTAAAAGATGCAAAAGCGACCATTCATAATCATTCAGAAGCGTCTCGAAATAAAAAAACCAAACGTATTGTTTCCATTATTTCGCTTGTTTCTATCGTAGCCGTACTCGCACTGTCGTATGTTGCCTATCAGCAAGTATACTTAGCGCCGCAAGAAATTCTCATTGCTAAACAATTGGCATTAGCCAATGCAGCAAAGAAAAATAAAAATAGAACAACTGCATTATTAGTGAATGCTCAAACCGCTCACGAAAAACTTCAATACGCAGATTTAGAAAGCGTCAATAATGTCATTCTCGCGTACCGAGAAGTATTAAAGAGAGACCCTGAAAACCAACAAGCACAATCGGCCCTCACTAATATTGGTGCGCAATATATATCGCTTGCTATACATCAATTAGACGAAGGCAATGTTGATTTAGCGCTCGTTTATCGAGGGTATGCCGAACGACTCGCACCCCAAGATAAACAATTAATAGCCTTACGAAAGGCCATTAGTGATCTTCAAGCGAGCAAAACCCAACAACAAATGGAAAGTCAGTTTCAACTTCGGAGAATTACTACTTTGTTGGCGGAAGCAGTTGCGGAGTCAAACGATAGTCTGGATTTTTCTGAATCTGCCTATACCAAACTTAAACAAGTATTACAGATGGACAAAAACAACCCTCAAGCGAAAGCCCAACAAGCACTTTTATTACAATCTTTGTTTGAAGCAGCTGAACAGGATGTTAAAAAAGATCGCTTAAGTAAATCTCAAGGTAAAATTAAACAACTTAAAAAACACCTTTATGACCCGAACAAAATAGCCA
>ENA-OSET01003954-OSET01003954.1-sediment-metagenome-genome-assembly--contig:-NODE-3954-length-13322-cov-22.286976_pt1 | contig 13322 bp, 13 predicted proteins | sample MGYA00237882_ERZ534229 | MGnify/ENA primary metagenome ERZ534229 (study PRJEB26408, sample SAMN06266212) | sediment metagenome | isolation source: Hudson Canyon methane seep mesocosm | place...
GCCTAAAGCGTGCATTACATGCCAAAGAGGTTCGGTTTGATGCTTTAGAGCAGATGTATAACCTAGTTGCAACAGTGTCACTTGAACCTGAACCGATGCCATTAGATTTAAAGGTTATCTTATTAGGTGACCGTAATTTGTATTATAAGCTCTATGAGCTGGATCCTGAGTTTGCCGAGCTATTTAAAGTTGTTGCAGATTTTGAAGAACAAATGGAAAGAACTGCCGAGAATGACTTACTGTACGCGCGGCTAATTGGTAGTACTGTTCAAAAAGAAGGTTTAACTCATTTAAATGCAGATGCTGTGGCAAAAGTCATAGAGCAAGCTGCACGTTCAATTGAAGATAATAGTAAATTTTCTTTACACCTGGGTTGGATGACCGATTTACTTCGAGAATCAAGTTATTGGGCTCGAAAACGTCAAGCTAAGCTTGTTTCACGAGATGATGTGATACAAGCACTAAGCAGTCGTGAACAACGTGTCGATCGTATCCGTGGTGATTTATATCAGCATATAAAACGTAATATTACTCGTATTGATGTTTCTGGCGAGCAGATTGGTCAAGTTAATGCATTGTCAGTATTTTCCATTGGTGAACTGAGTTTTGCTCAGCCTTCACGGTTAACGGCGAACTGTCGTTTTGGCGATGGTGAAATATTAGATATTGAACGTGAAGTTGAATTAGGCGGTGACCTACATTCAAAAGGTATGCTGATTATGAGTGGTTATCTAGGCTCAACCTATGCCAAAGACAAACCTCTATCAATGTCTGCCAGCCTTGTTTTTGAACAAAGTTATGGTGAAGTTGATGGCGATAGTGCGACTGTAGCTGAATTGTGTGCCTTACTATCAGCAATCGCAGAGCACCCTTTAAATCAATCTATAGCGATTACAGGATCGATGAATCAACGTGGTGAGGTTCAGGCTATTGGTGGTGTGAATGAAAAGGTTGAAGGTTTCTTTGATGTTTGTTCAATCTTAGGTTTAACAGGTGAACAAGGCGTCATTATTCCTCGAAGTAATGTGCAACACTTGATGTTGCGTCAAGATGTGATTGATGCAGTAGAAAAGGGCCAATTTCATATCCATGCAATCGAGACCGTTGAACAAGCACTAGGCTTATTGTCAGGAATGACTGTTGGTGAACTAAATGATGAAGGGGAGTATCCTCAAGATTCATTTAATGCTGCTATTGCCCAGCGACTAAGTCTATGGATTGATGTTCATAAACATGAAAAAGAGTCAGAACCAGATGATTCCAACTCTTAGCTTATACCCGTGATAGACCTCCTTATTCGAAATAATTTAATGTGATGGTGACACGGCGATCAAAAAATAATTCATCGCCCCATGAGCCTTCATTAATATTGGCATGCTCTCCATAGTTGGTCGCAAGGAACTGGTCTGACTGACTGCCAGCTGCAATTAATTGGTCAGTAACCGCTGACAGACGGTGTCTAGCCAATAGACAATTAGCATCATTATTACCACGCCAATCACTATGAGCCTCGATGTTGGCATAGAAATGTTTGTTATTTTTCAGTAATTCAGCTAATTTAATGAGTCCTTGCTGAGAATGATTAGTAATGACATGACTATTGGTCATAAAATAAATATCAAATTGATAGCCATTAGCAAACTGTATTAATGCTTCGCGGTGCTGTTGGCGTAAGTATTCTTGTTCGGACTCGAGAGTTTTAATTTTTGTTATTGATGTTTGAGTGTCTTTTTTCGACTGTGACAATCTTGTCATCGTCAGGCTTAACTCTTTCTCTAATTCTGAAATCGTTAATTGTTGTGTATTAATCGTTTCATTCTTTGTTTGTTGGTGTCCCGTCATGACACCCATCGAGCCGCCAATAAGTGCACCGATAGGTCCTCCAGCCAAACCACCAACAACTAAGCCAATGCCTCCAGCGGTTGCTTCGTGATGCGTTTTAGTATTGACAGGATCGGTGTGGTAAAAACTATCTGCCATAATTGTTGGACTACCTGCTAATAGTAAACTTAGACCTAGTGCTTTTTTATACATGTTATTCTCCTTTTAAGTAACTGGTTCAGCGAGTCATCCATGACGTGCAATAAGGGAGTTTTGAAATCTATTTCTGCGCCGAGTGAGTGTTATTAAACAGGTGTCAGATGGCGGTATAGGGTCGCGATTTTGGCAATGTGACGATAAAATGTGGCAGAAAAAAGGCAGATAAAAAGGAAATCATTAGATGGGACGAAGAATTGCTATTGTCGAAGATGAACCCGCCATTAGGGATAATTACGCCGAGGCACTTAGACGACAAGGGTATGAAGTGTCGACTTACGACAGTCGCAGCTCTGCTTATACTGCCTTTCAACAACGCTTACCCGAGCTCGCTATTATTGATATTGGCTTAAATGATGAACCAGAAGGTGGTTTTGATTTGTGTCGTGAATTGCGAGCAATGTCAGAGTCTTTACCTATTATTTTCTTAACAGCGCGTGATAGTGAATTGGATACTGTTTCAGGCTTTCGTTTAGGTGCTGATGATTACTTAACTAAAGACATTGGTTTATCTCACTTACAAGCTAGGATTGCTGCTTTATTTCGCCGCTTAGAATTGATGAAAACACCAGAGGTAGCGGGTGATTTAATTAGTCATGGAGAGTTGCTTCTTGATAGTGACCGTATGGTCGTGACATTCTCCAATAGACCGGTTGCACTCACGGTGACGGAGTTTTGGTTGGTACATGCATTAGTACGTTTTATTGGCCATGTTAAAACACGTGAACAATTAATGCAGGCGGCTAATATCTATGTTGATGAAGATACGATTAGTTCTCATATCAAGCGAATTAGGAAAAAATTCCAAGCTGTGAGTGAAGATTTCTCTGCAATAGAAACCGTCTATGGCTTAGGTTATCGCTGGATTGAGTCATAACAATTGCATATGAGTATCGGTTCACTACTTCGTTTAAAGTTACGTAGTAAATTATTACTTGTTTCTCTGATATTGTTGCTATTGCCTTGGTTGGGGGTGCGATATATTCAAGCTGTTGAGGACTTATTACAACAAGAACAAGCTCATGCCATGGCAACAATCGCGAAAGCAAGTGCTGTTTTGGTTGCACAATATCCAACTGTACTAGATGCTCGACAAACATTATTAGACAGTGAGTCTAATATAGAAGCGACCACGGTCAGTCGGATGCCTAGCCTGATACAAATTGATGGTTATCAAGATGATTGGTTAGCATATAACTCACTATTTAAGACATTCTCATCTTCAAACCAATTAAAACCAAGTCACAAAATCGATCCTCAAGATGTGTCTGTACGTTACCTCACTGCTCAACAAAAACAATCGCTCATTGTATTGGTAGATGTGGTTGATGACTCAGTCGTATTTCGTGATCCCTATAGCCAGAAAAGGCATGGCAGTGATGCCCTTATTATTGCTTTGGTAGATGCAAAACAACGGGTACATCGTTATATATTAAGTAGTAGCGCCTTTGGTTCACTCAATGCCTACGAATATATAGGTAATTATCAAGATCCCGTCATTATTCAGCGTCAAATGGGTATAAAAGCTGCGTGGCAACGCTCACCCTATGGTTATAGAGTTGAATTTAAATTACCCCTTAAAATGACAACATCATCACTGGCATTGGCAGTTGTTGATATCGATAACGTAGGGGAAAGTTCACCTCAAATAATTGGTGTGGGAGATGTACGAGATAGTGACTCTTTTAGTACCTTATTATTACCATCAGATGAGTTATCTGATGTGTTATCAGGTATGGCAACAGAGGGTGTTAGGTTGTGGTTAGTCGATAATCAATCTCAAATTATTGCGTCTGCTGGACAAGGTGCTGTACTGATGGATGAGCCACAATTAAACTCGGTAATGGACCTTTTTTATCAACTTTTTTTACAGCAGCCAGTATCGGATGATGAATCATTATCACATGAACAGGCAGTCATTTCGGGGGCTGCTGTTATTTCAGCATTAAACGGCAGTGCAGAAACAGAAAGGAGAAAGGCTCGAAACGATGATAATGTGATGATTGTGGCTTCACAGCCTGTTGTTATAGACGGCGTAATAATGGGCGCAGTCGTTGCAGAGCAAAATACCAATATAATCCTAGGATTACAGAATAAAGCAGTGACGACCTTGCTTAATACAACACTGTTAGTCTTGGCACTTGTCGTCATTATTATTATTGGTTTTGCCAGCCGTTTGTCTTTTCGAATTAGGCGTCTTAATCGTGATGTCTCATCTGTTGTCAATGGCGATGGACGAGTGGATAAACAATTTTCACAACGAGTCGAATATGATGAGCTAGGCGAGTTGAGGCAAGGCTTTGAACAGCTATTTGAAAGGTTGGGTAATTACACTCATTACCTCGAGGCTTTGGCCTCGCGTTTAGCACATGAACTACGTACGCCAATAGCCGTCATTAGAACTTCACTAGAACACTTGGAAAATGATCCTGAAGATCGTTTACTTTATATAGAAAGAGCACGAACAGGCAGTGAACGACTTAATAATATTGTAGCGAGAATGAGCGAGGCTAGCCGTCTTGAGCAAACGGTTAATACTATGTCGCTGGTGGAATTTGATCTTAAACAACTACTATTAGATGTTGTGCCAGCCTATCAAGACCTCTATCCCAACACGGCCATTGAATTAGAGCCCATTAAAGAGAGTATACAAATTACGGGTTCACAAGAATTAATTGTGCAAATGTTAGATAAATTAATCAGTAATGCCATTGATTTTCATCAACAAGATACAGCCGTGGTATTAAGTTTGAAAAGTGATGCAAAAAGCTGTCTGTTAACCGTGAGAAATACGGGGATCCATCTACCAGATAATATGTCAGAACAATTGTTTCAGCCGATGGTGTCTATTCGTAAATCAGGCAGTCAATCGACTTTACCTCATTTGGGATTAGGGCTCTATATTGTTCAATTAATCACAGAAACTCATCATGGTTATGTTGAAGCAAAAAACTGGCAAGAGGGAGTGGAGTTTTGTGTTGAGCTGCCGATAACAAAGTCATAGTGTTTAAACGGAGTTCAGAATCAATGACATCACATTATTTTAAAAGTCTTTTTGTAGTGATAGCTATCTTCACTACACCTATTATTCAGGCTGTTCCTATGCCACCCATTCCTATTGAGCCTATTTATTTTGAACCACCCGTTGTCAATCCGACCGACGAGATTCTTAATCAAAGCTGTGTTGATTTAGATAATGCTATCCGTTATTTACACCCATATCGTTATAGTTATAAGCCTGAATTCCATCAGGATGGTTACAATAAAGTAGCTACTGCCGCAATTGTCCTTGATAGTGTACCGATTGTAGATGGCTTACTAGGCTTTGCATATTTAGCCTATTCATCATTAGTGGAAGAAAAAGAAGAGCGTCGGGTATTACAGGTGGAACAACAGATCGCTATGTACCAGCAGGTTAAAGCTGAGAAACATTGCTTCGAATAAAACCTTTTTAATGGTTAAATTCCTTGTGAATCCATCTCAAACTCATGTACTATCAAGGGTAGACATATATTAGTTGAGGTATTAAGTCATGAGTACGATGGATATTAAAGCGAAGTGGTACGAAGCGAACCTAAAAACAGCAAGAGAAAGTCGTAAAAAGTGGTATCAAGCTAATAAAGAGCCGGCTCAAACGACAGGCGAGCATTGGTATGAAGCGAATGCGCCACACTCAAGTGTAGGTAGCACGCCTTGGTATGAAGCTAACTTAGTTGAGCATTTAAGTACGAAAGAAAAATGGTACCAAGCGAACTTAAAAGCGGCAGTAGCATCAGTTCGTGAAGAACGTAAAAAATGGTATGACGCTAATAAAGCAGATGTGCCTTGGTATGAAGCAAATATGCACGTTGACCCACATGCCGATATGAAAAAGAAATGGTACAAGGCCAATCTAGAAGCGGCACGAGCAAGCCAAGCAAAATGGTATGAAGCAAATCAACAAGCGAGTACAGATGAGCAGGCTGGTACGCCATGGTATGAAGCCAATGTAAACCCACATGCTGATATTAAGAAAAGATGGTATGAAGCAAATCTTGAGGCTGCTAGAGCGAGTCAAAGTGACTCTCATTGGTATGAAGCCAATACTGTTGCTGATCCTTATGCTGAAAGTAAGAAGAAGTGGTATGAAGCAAATATTGCTTTAATTCGTCAAAAAAGTATTAAAAAGAAATGGTTTGAAGCCAATACTGTTGCTGCACGGAAGACCAGTAAAAAATGGTATGAGGCGAATAAATAACTCGCAATAAAATTATTTCAGCTATGGAAGTCCAATGCTTCACTGTGGGTGCCTTTCAGGTCAACACCTACCTACTAAAGGATGAGGCGACGGGGAAGTGTGCCATTATAGATACTGGAGAAAGTGATGAACTTGTTCAGCGTTTACAAGAACTTGCTCCTCTTCCTGATGTTGAAGTGATCTTATTAACTCATGGTCATCTTGATCATGCGGGTTCACTCGTCTCATTACAAAATATTTTTGATGCACCGACCTATTTGCCACGTTTAGAACAACCCTTGTTTGATACCCTACCTACGCAAGGTGATTGGTTTGGTGCGCCTCATATGAATAGGCCCTGTGGACGTATTGATACGCTAGTGGATGATGGTGACCAAATTAAGGTGGGAGAGAGTACGCTGACGTTTATTTCGACACCAGGTCATACACCCGGTCAAGGTTGTTATTACGACGAGCAGCATATTTTTGTAGGAGATACTTTATTCAAAGGTAGTATTGGTAGAACCGATCTACCCATGGGCAATCACTCACTGATGCAGGAAAGTTTACAACGATTAATGGCTTTACCTGGCCATTTACAGGTACATAGTGGCCATGGGCCAGTGACAACGTTAGCCCAAGAGTTGATGACGAATCCCTTTTTACAATTTATGAGATAACTCAGACATGGCGAGCACAGAAAAATTATTAGATGGTTATAAGCGTTTCAAGAAGCAATATTTTGGTGATGATAGCCGTCTATATAAAAGTATGAAAGATGGTCAGCCAGCAAAAACATTGATGGTGGCATGTTGTGATTCTCGTGTTGATCCGGCTATTTTGACTGATTGTAATCCGGGTGATTTATTTACTATTCGTAATGTAGCAAATCTAGTGCCGCCAAGTGAAAACGATGGTAGTTATCACGGAACAAGTGCTGCACTTGAGTTTGCTGTAAACAGTTTAGAAGTTGAAAATATTATTGTGATGGGTCATGCAGGCTGTGGTGGTATTAAAGCGCTATGGGAAGACGATGGTAGTGCACAATCACAGTTTATACATTCTTGGGTATCCATTGCTGCATCAGCAAAGAAATGGGTACAAGATAAGATTCCTACTGGATCAGTTGAAGATCAAATTAAAGCCTGTGAACAGAGAGCAATACTTGAATCATTAGCAAACTTGATGACTTTCTCATGTATCAAAGAGCGAACAGAGAAGGGCGTATTGAGTCTTCATGGCTGGTACTTTGATATCCCAACAGGTGATTTATTGTGCTTTAACTCAGAAACGGGTGCATTTGAAGTCGTACAAGGCGATTAACGCTTTGTCGATATACAAAGCGTTATTTCGCTAGGTATTTATTCTGTTTCTTCTTTAACCGTTTCTTCTGTTGCTTCGGCTTTACTGTCTTCTGTTGGTTTAGCCTCATCTGAGGTGATGGTTTCAGGCTCGTCATCACCAAGACCAATCGAGTTTAATAAGCCTTGAAATAGTCCTGTTTTCTTTTCATTAAGTGGGACGACAACATTCGCATCTTTGCGTTCTGTCTGAGGCAAGTCTTCACGCGCAACAGTGCGAGTATCACCTTCTAGATGACTCAGTTTTTCATCATCAGTGAAATAAACAGTCAGTGTGCGTTGCTCACGCTCACCGTTACCAGGATGAAAGCTATAGATATAATCCCAACGGTTAGGATGGAACGTATCGATAAGAAGTGGTGTGCCTAATACATAGGACACTTGGTTCTTTGTCATGCCAGGTTTAAGTTTATTGACCATATCCTGACTAACGGCGTTACCTTGCTGGATATCGATACGATAAACACCGGGTATTTTGTCTTTATTACAGCCGCTAAGAAGAATAATTAAAGCGGAAAAGGTGTAAATGAGAAAGGTTTTCATTTATATTAACTATCACTATTTATTTACCAAACTGCGATGATACTCTAATCACGCTGTTTCGACGAGGCACAATCACAATGGAAAGCCAAGATTTAAGAAAAGTGGGTCTAAAAGTGACATTGCCGCGCTTAAAAGTGTTGGAAATTTTAGAAACAGCTGCTCAAAGACATATGAGTGCGGAAGATGTGTATAAAGCATTATTAGAAATGGGCGAAGAAATTGGGCTGGCTACCGTCTATCGTGTATTAACCCAGTTTGAAGGTGCGGGACTAGTGTCTCGTCTTAGTATCGATGGTGGTCATGCTGTATTTGAACTTGAGGATGGCTCACATCACGACCATTTGTTATGTGTTCGCTGTAATCGAATTGAAGAGTTCGTTGATGATGTGATCGAGCAGCGTCAACGTGCTATTGCGGCAGAAAAAGGCTTTGAAATGACGGATCATAGTTTATATATTTACGGGATATGTCGTCATTGCCAAACAGTGTAGTTTATACCCATGATAGATGAAGATGCTCGATTCAGTGGGTATCTACTTGAGTCAGCATTTCTTCTGCGTGAAGCCGCGTTTTCTCAGTTAAGTTAACACCACCCAGCATTCGAGCAATTTCTTCAATGCGCTGCTCGGTGTTCAATTCCACTACATCAATATGTGTACTGTTGGCAGAGTGTTGTTTGCTGACTTGAAGTTGTTGATGTGCCTGAGCAGCCACTTGGGGTAAGTGTGTGATACAAATAACTTGTTGTGTGGAGCCCAATTGACGGAGATGTTGTCCGACAATCTCTGCAATTCCCCCACCGATACCAACATCAACTTCATCGAAAACAAGGGTTGGAACACTGCGGGTCCCTGCTGTTACCACTTGAATTGCGAGACTGATTCGCGCTAACTCACCACCAGATGCAACCTTACCTAATTCTCCAGCTTCTTGGCCTGGGTTAGTGCTCACCAAAATTTGTATTTGGTCTGAGCCAGTTTCATTAAAATTCTCATTGGCCATAGGTGTGAGTATAAATTCAATACGGCCATTGGGAATGGCCAACTCTTTAATAGAAGCAGTAATTTTTTTGGCTAAAGGGCCTGCTGTCTTTTTACGTTGTTCACTTATTTTTTTGCATAAGTCTAGGCAAATTTTTTCTTGCTCAGTTAACTGTTGTTGTAACTGTTCATTATGGCTATCAAGCTTAGTTAATGCTGTTAATTCATCACATAAAGCCTGATAGTGAGAAGGAAGCGCTTCAATTTCAACCTGATGTTTACGAGCAAGGTTATGTAATGTCATTACTCTAGATTCAACTTCATCAAGACGAACGGGATCGTTATCCGTATGTTCGATATAGTGATGTAGCTCGGTACCACATTCATCAAGCTGGATAATGGTTGAGTTAAGCGTTTCTACAATATTAGAAAATTGTGGCTCAATATCCTGCTGCCTTTCTAAATCTGAAAGAACCCCAGAGATGATGCTGTAAGCTGAGCCTTGTTCTTGGTCAAATAGTTGATACACACCTGATTCTGCACTATGGATCAGCTGAGAAGCATGAGAAAGTTGTTGCTGGTCAATCAATAACTTTTGAACACTTTCATCTGTTAATTCTAATGGTTCAAGTTCTTGTACTTGATATTGTATTAAATCGAGACGAGCAGATTGATCACTACTTTGCTGCTTTAATGTATTTAATTGCTGCTGTAGAGATTGCCAGTGGCCGTGAGCTTGGGCTAACTCATCTAATAAAGGCTTGGTTTTGGCAACCGTATCTAGCAAGAGTCTCTGTGTGTCGGGTCTCACCAAAGATTGGTGAGCATGTTGACCATGAATATCGATTGTTCGCTCACTGACTTCTCGTAATTGAGTCAGGGGGACTGTTCGACCATTGATATAGGCACGTGAACGACCGTCTTTGGTGATTGTTCTACGAAGGTTGCATTGTTCATCATCATCTAATTCTTGATCGATTAACCAGCGCTGCAATATCTGATTGTTTTGAGTGTCAAAGCTAGCTGATATTTCAGCGCGATCTTGGCCGTGACGAATCATTTTAGAATCAGCACGATCGCCTAAAACTAGGCCAAGAGCATCAACTAATATTGATTTACCTGCACCTGTTTCTCCTGTTAGAGAGGTCATTCCTTGTGGGAAGCCAAGTTCAATATCATCAACAACAGCAAGGTGGCGAACACTTAGGTTGGTAATCATGTGAGTTTACGACCCCATTCAAGTTTGGCTCGCAAAATTGAATAATGATCATGGTTTTCTAAATGTAATAAAGTGATGTCGCTAGGATGCCGTTCAATTCTAACAGTATCACCAGGTTGCAAAATATGACCTGGGCGACCGTCACAGGTCACCATAGCCGAGCTGGTATTGTTTTCACTTATCACAATGTCAATAACACTATTAGCGGCAACTACGAGAGGGCGGTTACTTAATGTGTGAGGACAGACAGAAGCCAAAACAAGTGCATCTAGGTTAACATCAAGGATGGGGCCACCTGCAGACATCGCATAGGCGGTAGAGCCAGTAGGCGTGGCAACAACAAGCCCATCAGCCCGTTGACTGTTAAGAAATCGTCCATTGATATAAGTTTCGAACTCAATCATATGAAGACTTTGATGAGTATGGACCACGACATCATTCATTGCTTTACCAACAGGGTGTTCATGACTATTAAGAACAGAAGCGTGCATTAAGAATCGTGTATCTTCGCGGTAGTTGCCATCTAATATTTGAGATAATTGTTGTTCTAATTTAGCGAGGGTAACGTCAGCAAGAAAACCTAGTCGTCCAACATTAATACCTACGATAGGCAGGTTTTTACCTGATAATGCACGAGAAGCAGACAGTAATGTACCATCACCACCTATAGCGATAGTGAGATCACAGCTTTGGGGAAAATCATTTATTGAAACGACATCTAAATGCGTCAAAAAATTTAAGGGTTCGTTAACAACAACGGTAAGAGACTTGGATAATAAAAATTCAGTCACTTGAATTACTGCATTTTCCATAACGGGATCATCTTTACGAATAAAGAGGCCGATACGTTTAAATGGTGTGTTCATAAAGAATACAATCGTCTGCTAAATGGATAGAATTAATTAGATAGTAATTGTTTTAAGATGGAATTCCAAAAAGAAAGTGAATTTATAATGAATTCTGTATTAAATAAGGGGAATGCTAGACCTAATAATGATAGAATAGCGTGATTTTTATTAAACTTCCTAAATGGGGCCCCACAATGGCGATTGAACGTACAATTTCTATCATTAAACCTGACGCAGTAGCAAAAAACGTAATTGGCGATATTTATGCTCGTTTCGAAAAAGCAGGATTAAGCATCGTTGCAGCACGCATGATTCACTTATCACAAGAACAAGCTGAAGGCTTCTACGCTGAACATAGCGAACGCCCATTCTTTGGTGCGTTAGTTAGCTTTATGACTTCTGGTCCTGTAATGGTTCAAGTTTTAGAAGGCGAAAATGCAGTATTAACTAACCGTGATTTGATGGGTGCAACAAACCCAGCAGATGCTGATGCTGGCACTATCCGTGCTGATTTTGCTGAAAGCATTGATGAAAATGCGGCACATGGTTCAGATTCAACTGAAAGTGCAGCACGTGAAATTGCATACTTCTTCACGGAAGATCAACTTTGCGCTCGTACTCGATAAGAATTCGATAGCATTATGACGCGCACAAACCTACTAGGTTTAGATCTTAAGGGTATGGAAGAGTTTTTCGCCGATATCGGTGAAAAACCCTTTCGTGCGCGTCAGCTAATGCAATGGATACATCAATACCGAGTCGTAGATTTTGCTGAAATGACAAATTTGAGCAAAGTCTTGCGACAAAAATTGATTGAGACTGCCGAAATTACCCCGCCCGAAGTACTGCAAGAGTATTTATCAACGGATGGTACTCGGAAATGGATAATTAAATTATCTTGTGGTAACTCAATTGAAACAGTTTATATCCCTGAAGATGGTCGCGGAACGTTATGTGTATCCTCTCAGGTAGGTTGCGCTCTAGCATGTACATTTTGCTCTACGGCTCAGCAAGGTTTTAACCGTAATCTAGAGTCTAGTGAAATTATTGGTCAATTATGGTTAGCGAACGAAACTTTAGGTAAAGAGCCCAAAGGAAATCGTGTTGTTACCAATGTCGTTATGATGGGCATGGGAGAACCTTTAGCAAATTATAATAATGTTATCTCATCAATGAATTTGATGCGAGATGATTTAGCTTATGGAATTTCATGGCGCAGAGTGACATTAAGCACATCTGGCATGGTACCGATGATTGATAAATTACGTGAAGATTGTCATGTTAGTTTAGCGATTTCATTGCATGCGGCTAACGATAAATTACGCAGTGAAATCATCCCACTGAATGACAAATACCCTATCGCAGAGTTACTTGCGGCATGTAAACGCTATGTAGATGTTCAGCAGCGTCGACACATCACTATTGAATATGTCATGCTAGCGGGCATTAATGATTCGCCACAAGATGCTAAAGATTTAATTCGTATTCTCAAGGGCTTACCAACTAAAATAAATCTTATTCCTTTCAACCCTTTCCCTGGGACAGATTATATTTGTTCATCGAGAAACGTCATTAAACGTTTCCAAAATCTGTTAACAGATGAGGGACTTGTTGCTACGATTAGAAAAACACGTGGTGATGATATTGTTGCAGCATGCGGACAATTAGCGGGTGAAGTACAAGATAAAACCAAACGAACTCAACGATTAGCGGAACAGAAAGTGGTGACATTTCAATGATGAATAAAGTGACAAAAATGAGTGTTGTTGCGGTTATTAGTCTTTGGTTAGTAGCTTGTACAAACGCAGGAAGTACACGTCCTACAGTGCATGCTACCCCTGATGCAAAAGCAGCAGAAATCAATGTCCGCTTGGGATTGAATTATTTACAACGTGGCGATTATGAAATTGCATTAGCTAAATTAGAAAAAGCATTACAACAAAACCCTAATTTACCAAGTGCTCATAATACAATTGCATTGCTCTACCAGCGTTTGGAAGAGATGGATAAAGCCGAGTATCATTTCAAGCAAGCTGTTCAGCGTGACCCAACATATTCAGCTGCACAAAATAATTATGGCGCCTTTTTGTGCGGGCAAGAGCGATATGACGAAGCAGA
>ENA-OSET01003955-OSET01003955.1-sediment-metagenome-genome-assembly--contig:-NODE-3955-length-13322-cov-9.576670_pt1 | contig 13322 bp, 12 predicted proteins | sample MGYA00237882_ERZ534229 | MGnify/ENA primary metagenome ERZ534229 (study PRJEB26408, sample SAMN06266212) | sediment metagenome | isolation source: Hudson Canyon methane seep mesocosm | place...
TAAAACTGAACTCACCTACGCTCTTCTTAGCTAGACAACAGCATTATTCTCCAGCGGCTTTCAAAGGCCGCTAAGCCCTCAGGGTAGTTTTGCTCCCAGAAACTTACTGCATCAATGGCGCTGCAAGGTTCTTCAGCCATCTGCGCCATTAACGCATTCATTAACTGCTCACCTTCTTGATGATCTTGTAATAAATAGATAATAGACCAAGCCATACCGTACATGGTTTTTTGTTCTCGTGATCTCCACTCGGTTTCAGAAAGTTGTAGGTATTCTTGTAAGGAGAGGAGCTGATTATGATTCATTAATGATGACAGGTGATTAAGGTAATAAGGTTTGGTAGGTGTAAGGCGGTTTTTTAATTCTGCATAGGTGTAGTCATCAAAATATTCAGCAATACCTTCATTAAACCAGATAGGCGAATGCCCAAATAGCCCTGCATTAATTACATGGGTGGCTTCATGGCGTGCGATAGCCCTGGTTTGTTGGTCGTAACGCTGTTGCATGACCACCGCTTCGTTATTAAGCGAAGTGTAGAACCCTGATACTGAATTAAGTGAGGGGGCGTGTTTTTTTCTGTAGCTCTCAAAACCTGCAGCGGTATTAAATACTTTTAAGTTTAGGTCTACCTGTCTCAAATGTTGTAGCGCCATACGGTCTGATAAGTAGCCATAAATAGCATTCACATCACGTTGAAGCTGCTCTCCCAAAAGTGTTGGCAGGCCTTGTTCAGGGCTTTCTAGGTTTAAGCGAAAATATTGTGTTTTAGAGGCGTAACGCTCGGTCAGTTCACTACTTTTTTGTTGCTTGGGCTTGTTATCTGAAAAATGGATCTGGCCGTTTTTGTCTGTCCATCGGTAGATGCTGGTCTTATCTACTTCATTAATGGAGCGGGTATTGGTTTTTAGGCATAAACTTGAAATAGCATGTTGTTCGAATGAGCGGGTGAGTTGTTGTAACTCTTGTTGTAGCCCCTGTTTGGTCTCACCGTTAACAAGATTATTGATGTTGTTTTTTACTCTGGAAAGAGGGCTTTCAGTACTTTTGACCTCTTCTTTTTGGTTCGAAGGAGGGAGCGTTCTATCATAGCTAATACCGGCCTGATCCATTATCCAGTGCTTTTGAGCTTGAGATAAATTTCCCCAGGTAATGACTACAACTAGTACAGTGAAGCCAAGGCCAAAAATATTTTTAAATAACTTTCCCATATTCCTATTGTACCTGCTTATCACTATTTTTAAGTTTTTACTGCTTTTGGGGAATTCCTTATTAACTAAATCTGAAAAGTATGCTTTTATGTGACAGATTATATGCCAATAGCCTCTTTAAGGGATTCCATGAAAATAATTCGTTGCAAAAACTTCTTAACGTTTGCGTCTACCTCTATGGTAGCTGCAATAACCCTTTCTGGAAATGCTTTAGCCATTGATAAAATCCCGGAAGAAGAAGGCTTGAGTGGGTTTGTGTTATTGGGCGGCTCTTATACTGATTTTTCTAGTAATATGATTTCTGGAAGTGATTTGGGGGATGTGGGTAATGACCGTATTGACTCATTAACGGAGTCTCCCAGTAGTCAGGATACGATCGGCGGTTTCTTTACTGGTGAGTTAAAGTACACCTTTGCTGAAACACGAACCCAATTGTTTTTGGGTAATACTCTGGAAGATTTAGTGAGATATGACTTTGCTTTTCAGGGTGGGGTTCGTCAGGAAGTTTCTGATAAAGGTATCGTATCTGCATCGATATTGTTTTCTGGTATTCCTACTAATGTCTGGGCCGACCCCTACCTGACAGGTGAGAATAGAGAAGAAACTAATAGGGATTCCAGTGGCGGCCGTATTGGGTGGTCTTCTGCAATGGGTACTGGTCTGGAAGTAAATATCAGTCAACGAACGCTAGATATTGACGATGAACTTAGCGGAGAGTCTCTTACAGGTCTAACTATTGACGAAAGAGGCATGTTAAGTCGCGAAGGGGATCAAACGACATTGGATGCGAGTTATAAAATTGGCCTGGCTCCAGGGCGCACTTTTATACCTAAAATCAGATACAACAACTTCGATCTTGATGGCGCGGCTATGAGTCGTGAGCGTTTTGACCTTGAGTTAGCCTATGCACTGATGACGCGTCGATACAGCTTGGTTAGCACTATTTCGTATGCCAAGACGAATCATGATAAGACAAACCCTATTTACGATAAGACCGAAGATGTTGATACTTTGGGCTTGTCTATTACGGGCTTTTACCATCAGCCTTTCGATCTAAAAGGGTGGTCAGCTATGGCTTCGATAGCGGGGGCAAAATCAGATTCCAATATTGATTTTTATGATGCTGATATAGCAAAACTCACCTTGGGAATGATGTATAGTTTTTAATTGTGTATCTCCCAACTCTATGGGCTAAGCTTGTAGATAAGGCTAGGGCAATAAATTAGTTTTTAGAGGTGCTTTTATGGGAGACGTAATCGACTTTCGAATACCTAAACATGAAAGCGCCGATGAAATTAAAGAGGCGCTTCGCGTAAGGCTCCATAAAGTAGGTTTAACCGATGAGTTTGTCGAATACACCTGGCCGAATTGCGAGGATTTGATTGAACGTTTTGCTACTAGGCCTAACGCAGATAAGGAGGTGATGATGGAGTTATTACACCTCAGGATTAATTTGGATTTGGAGCACTTCTCTCGGGGCCATTAATCAACGTGCCTGAGTACGAGCTTAAATATTTCATCTTGAAACACCGGGTCTAATGGAATTAAATGCCCTGCATCCGGAACAAGTGTAAGTGATGCACCTGGAATTGTATTTGCCAAATGCTCTCCAAACTCCCAGGGCACAAAGGTGTCTTTTTTACCTTGATAAATAAACACAGGAACCTGAATGTTCTTTAGGCTGAATGACCATGGAGCCCACTGCACCTCTAAATCTTGAATGGCTCCCTCAGTACCTTGTTTTAATGCTTCTTGCTGGTTGCGAATAAATAGTTCTGCTGTCTGCTTGTCTTCCAGAATCGTTCGATCAGCGTTTGGCATTTCTGCTTCAGCCATTTTCATGTAGAAGTTAGGTAGCTTTAAATCGGTCCAACGCACCAGCTTTACTGCTTGATTAAATAATTGAGGGCGTTTTTCTGAAAGCTCAGGCCCACGCAGGTTGTAGTTTTGCATTAACTCTCTAGCTTTATCAAGTTCACCAAAGTTGGTATAGCCTGATATTGATATCGCGAACTTGGTGCGCTTAGGGAATTGATGTGCTGTTGCCAATACTGGTGGCCCACCGCTTGACCAGCCAATAAGGCCAAATTGCTCAATCTCTTTTTCATCTGCTAGCTTTTCAAGGTCGGCAGCGAAGTCTAATAAATCGTAATCTGATACATAGTCAGAGCGGCCGAGCCCAGGTCTTTCAAGTACGATGAGGCGAATGCCATACTCCTGGGCTTTTTTGTCGAGAAAGAGTAGCTCTAACCTTGAACCTGGGTTTCCGTGCGCGTAGAAAACAGGAAACCCATTAACATCTCCTCGTTCCATCCAAGCAATTTTTCGACCGTCCCTCTCAGATAAGTGAGCGGTGCCCTTATCAAATGGAATATTGTCATAGACGTTGCGGTCAATTCTTGGTGTTGCGCAAGCGACTAGTTGCGTTAACAAAAATAGTATTGCTATGCTTGATGGTATGGATCGAATCATCCTTGATGGTCTCTCTAACATATAGGGGCTAGTTGTGTTTATAATTTTGTTACTTTATCAGGATAGGAAGGTAACTACTATTCATGAACGCTGTAGATAAGTGATATGTTGTCGTAGCGCTTTGATTTCATCCATCAACTCTAATGCCAAGGCCGCGCCAGCCAGATTGACATCAAGGTCTCTCTGTAGGCGGAGTACGGTTTGTACGCGAAATATGCTATTGCTGGAAAACGTCCACTGAGAACAACTAACCCTTGGTTCCATCGGGTCAAGAATGCCATATTCAACCATGTTAATTAATTGTTCAGCAGATAATGCGCAATATTGGCATAACTCAAGGAGTGAGATCGTGTGTTCATCTTCTACGGCAACCCCTGATAACAGCGTAATAACTTCATTTCTCATGACTTTTCTCCCAGTTTTTTACGTGGGTCAAAATTCTCTGATGCTTCTTGTAAGGCCTGATATAGCGATGCCTCTTTATCACTCAAGTTATCAGGCAATACAATTTCTAGCGTGATATAAAAATCACCAGGCGTTTTCCCTGGGATTCCTCGTCCCTTAAGTCGCATACGCGTTCCACTAGAAACACTCTTCGGAATTTTCAGGTCTACTTTTCCTGTAGGGGTTGGCACGTTGATTTTTCCGCCGAGTGCCGCCTCCCATGGTGTAATGGGTAGCTCTAGCGATACATCCCGTCCGTTTACTTTATAAATAGAGTGGGGGTTGAACCCAATCTCTAGATACAAATCACCTGCCTGGGCACCACCAAACCCTGGCGAGCCTTGTCCTTGTAATCGAATATTTTGTCCCTCCTTGACGCCTTTGGGGATTTTAATATTTAAGGTGCGCTCTGTGAGTTGAGGGTGACCTTCTTTACCCATAATGGTCGAGCGTAATGTCAGGCTGCGTGATGCTCCCTGGTAGGCATCTTCAATATCAATGAAGACTTTCGCTTGGCTATTATCTCCTCGCGCTTGGTAGTTTCTTTGCCTTCCACGTCTTCCAAACAGGCTTTCAAAAAACTCACTAAAATCTGCCGCTTCGTTGGCTCCTCCGGTGTACCCGCCTCCATGAAACTCAAAACCTGAGTTCCAGTCTGGTGGTGGTTGAAAGCCTTCTTGTCCTGATTTCCAGTTAGCGCCCAGTTGATCATAAGCGGTTCTTTTTTCCGGGTCCTTTAGTACTTCGTAGGCCTCTCCCACGTCTTTAAATTTCTCTTCTGCATTACTTTCTTTACTGACATCGGGGTGATATTTTCGAGCAGACTTTCTATAGGCTCGCTTAATTTCATCCTGAGAGGCATTATTGGCAACACCCAGTATTTTGTAATAATCTTTGTATTCCATATAGATCCTTTCAGTAAATAATTAATGCCTTTATGCGTTAACACTCCGGCATATTCACCTGCACAGCCAGTCCACCCAATGAGGTTTCTTTATATTGATGCTGCATGTCTTTACCCGTACGCATCATGGTAGCAATAACTTTATCCAAAGAAACCAAGTGCCTGCCATCAGAGTTCAATGCAAGATGAGCAGCATTAACGGCTTTTACTGCGCCCATTGTATTACGTTCAATACAGGGGATTTGCACCAAGCCACCAATAGGGTCGCAGGTAAGACCTAAATTATGCTCCATGCCAATTTCAGCCGCATTTTCAACCTGCCAGATAGTGCCACCTTGAATAGCGGCTAGCGCACCTGCTGCCATCGAGCAGGCAACGCCCACTTCACCCTGGCACCCCACCTCCGCCGCAGAGAGCGAGGCGCCCTCTTTATAAAGAATGCCGATGGCGCCAGCCGTTAGTAAATAGTCGATAACGGTTTGTTCGTTGAATGGTGCAAGGTGTTCGAAATAGTACTTAAGCACAGAGGGAATAATACCTGCAGCTCCGTTGGTCGGTGCTGTAACGACTCGTCCTCCAGCTGCATTCTCCTCATTGACCGCCATGGCATATACACTCAGCCAATCGAGTATTGCTGTCTTGTTGCTGGCGTTATCGTTTGAGGACAGTAGCTTTTGATAAAGTTTCGGGGCACGACGCTTTACCTGTAATCCTCCCGGTAGTATCCCTTCTGTATGAAGGCCTGCTTCTATGCTGTCATCCATTACTTTCCATAGATTCAATAGCTGCTTCTTAAGCTCGATTTTTGGGCGCCAGGCACACTCATTTTGCCATACGAGACGACTAATGGAACAACGTTCTTGCTTACAGAAATTAATAAGCTGAGCTGCTGAATTAAATGAATAAGGGCATTCTGAGGGTTGTTTTCCCAGGCAAATGGCCTGTCCGCTTGAATCACAAATAAAGCCTCCTCCAACGGAGTAGTAGCCGCTACTTTGAATGAGTGTGCCATTGTGATGGTAGGCTTTAAGCGTTAACCCATTAGAGTGTTTCGGCATTAACTGGGTTTTAAGAAAGGCTATATCCTCTTCTTGGTTAAAGTGAATATTCGATTGCTTGTTTAAGTGGAGTGAGGCGTGATTGCGAACATTAGTTAGAGTAGACTTTTTTTCTGCTATGGTTATTACTTCAGGTTGAAAGCCTGAAAGTCCTAGAATAATCGCGTTACCGGTTCCATGGCCTTTACCTGTTAATGCTAAAGATCCGTATAGCTCGCACTCCACACGACTAACTTTTTCGCAATCTAGGGTGTGGGCAAAGATATAAGCCGCACGCATCGGACCGACGGTATGAGAGCTTGAAGGGCCAATGCCTATGGAGAAGAGGTCAAGAACGCTGTGGGTCGTGGTTTGTATTGGCATAGTCAATCCTCTTTGATGCATATCAGTATAGCTGTATTAATCTCCTGTCAGGGTTAGTGAGTACAACTGCATATGTAATAAGGCTATGATAAGGGGTAGATTGATGAAACATTTTAAAAAATGCGGTAAGGATTAGACGGTATGACGCTTCTTTTTCTGATTTTAGCTTCACTGAGTGCGTGGGCAACTTACAATCTGTATTTTCCCGTTTATAAGCACCACAAAGGGGTTGTTATCAGTTTTGTATCTGGTTGGCTGGTAGGTGAGCTGGTATGGCACCACCTTGTAGTTCAAGTCATGCTTACACTGGTATTCGTAGCAGCTGGCGCGGTTGATGGTTTCTTTGGCTCGGTGGGGCTGCTGGTGTTTTTGGTCTCATGGTGGGCTATGACTAAATATCACCTACAAGCTGATTTGGCAGAGGGTGAGGTTGAACGTAGTCTACAGGATGGATTAGGTGCTGATTATCGTGACAAAATCAGAACCGACGCTATTTACGATGATGTTACCCCTTTGAGTAAAAAGAAGCTGGCCAGGCCATTTAATTCGCTTCGTTCTGATGAAGTAGAATGTCTTAAAAATATCACCTATCAACAAGTCGACGGCCTTAATTTAAAACTGGATATACGGCGTCTCAAAAAACAGCTTGAAAATGCGCCCGTGTTGTTTCAAATACATGGTGGTGCATGGACCCATAAAATGGGAAGTAAAAATGAGCAGGGCATTCCGTTAATGAATCGCTTGGCGGAAATGGGCTGGGTGTGCGTAGCTATTAGTTATCGACTTAGCCCACAAGCAACATTTCCAGATCATATAATTGATTGTAAAAAAGCACTTGTGTGGGTGAAGCATCATATTGCTGAGTATGGGGGCAACCCCGGCTTCATTTTGGTAACGGGCGGTTCTGCTGGTGGTCACCTGAGTTCTCTTTTGTCGCTTACAGAAAATTATGGTGCTTTTCAGCCTGGTTTTGAATATGAAAATACCGAAGTGCAGGGCTGTGTCCCTTTTTATGGCATCTATGACTTTCATGATGAAAAGGGGCTGCAATACCATAAAGGCTTAGAGCAGGTATTAGAAACGTCTATTTTAAAAGTATCGAAACAAGAGAACCCAGACCTTTACCGTCAGGCATCGCCTATTAACCATATTCATAAAAAGGCCCCGCCCTTTATGGTGATTCAAGGGGATAAAGATACTCTGGTTTCTATGGACGAAACTCGCTACTTCGTTGATTCACTTAAACAGATATCTGATAACCCTGTGGTTTATTCTGAGATTTCTGGTGCGCAACATGCCTTTGATGTGTTTCCTTCGGTTAGAAGTGAGCATGTTTTGAACGGCGTGGTTCGATTTGCCGGTTGGCTGTATAGTGATTATTTGAATAAGAGGATGGGTAATCCGTAAATCTTTTCTACGCGTTATTATGACTGAATACTATACTTGGAGATAAATTCGTAAGCTGGCACCCTTCTATAAGGAGCGAGTTAATGTTTAATATCACCACTTTTCGCTTTGTAACGCCTCGGTCATACACCATTTTTGGTTTCTTTATTTTTGTTTTTCTTGCGCCTTATTTGAGTGCTCAACAACTCTCAACTCCTATTGTATCGGCTTTAGATGGTATGGCTTTCTACGGCGAAACGGGGGGGCTAGATGATGAGCAAAGAGAAAAAGCTGATCAAGTAGATACTCTCTCATTTACTAATGGTGAGTTTGTATCAAAATCATGCCTTGAGTTTGGGTTTAAAGCGTCTCGGTACAAGTCATGGAAAGAAAATAACATCATCTATTTTGAAGTTGTCACTAATAGTGAGGATAGTGGTGAAATAAAGTGGAGCGGAAGCCTTAAAAATAACCGACTCAATGTTGTTTATCATTGGATGAAGAGTTATTGGTTCGGAACAATTAATAAGTCTTACTGGTTTGAAGGCGAGCGTATTGATTCGCAGGCACCTTAAGGAAAGGTAATGATGAACCAGCGCGTAGGTAAACTTCTTTTTCTATTGATTATAGTTCTATTACTGAGTGGCGTTGGCAACTGGATTGGTCATCAACTAAATATTCAAGTTTGGCCCCACAGCGCTCAGCAAATTGACGTTGCTATAACAATACTGTTCTTAGCCTACGTCGTTTGTATGATATTACCTTTTATGCCGGCCATTGAATTAGGGCTGATTTTATTAATGATGCTCGATATAAAAGGCATTATTTTTCTCTACAGTTTAACGATAATTGCGCTATCTATCAGTTTCTGGCTTGGGCGCTTGGTACCTATTCGGTGGCTACTGGGTTTATTTGATTTTTTGCACTTCGATCGGGCTAGCAAATTATTCAATGAAATGAGTCAGTCTGATGATAAAAAACGATTAGATATACTCATTTACAACGCACCAAAGCGTATTATTCCGGTGATGCTAAAGCATCGTTACTGGGTTGTCGCTATCGCATTAAATATGCCAGGTAATGCGCTCATTGGTGGTGGGGGTGGAATTGGTATGATTAGTGGAATGAGCCGTATTCTAAACTACCCAAGTTATTTTTTGACAGTGCTCATAGCGGTAATACCATTACCGTTAATCATGATATTTAAACAGTTGGTTTAAGCTGATTTCAGAGGTAATGTTTGTTTTTTATTGGTACACAAGTGTACTTTATGTAATGTCTGTTATTGGTTGCTATGTAATTATTTGTTCTAGGTTATATTGTTGACAAGTGGTTAGTTGTCATTGTATCTTTTGTTTAGGCTTACATGTGTAAGCTAATTGTTGGTTTTTGATGTTAGCATCTAATAATCAGCTCTCACATACATGGATGATTCAAGGGGAACGTCAATGCCCACTAACCTTGCAGAAAAAGCTGCAGAACACGTCGTAAAAAAGGAAAAGGATCGTCCAATAAGCTTCTATAAGCGGCCTAAATTGGTTGTCACCGAAACCATTAGAGAGAGAAACATTGAAAGTGTCAGTGATCTCATTAAAGATCGACTTGATGACTGGACTGTAGAAAATCCAGATGTAGGCACGATGAAAGCGCAGATGAAAATTTGGGATTATCTCGTGGATTATTACTTCCGTGTAGAGTTGGAAGGGTGGGAAAAACTGCCCGCCTCTCCTACATTGATAGCAGGCATTCATTCCGGGACATGGTTAACCATGGATGCCTGGGTATTTTGTGCGTTATGGTGGCGACAATTTGGAACTCAGAGAACATTACACGGCACCGCCCATGATATGCTTTTTGGAATGCCGGGGCTCGGTACTTACTTTAAGAAAGTGGGGGTTATTCCCGCTGGTCGTCACTCGGTGACAGCCGCCTTAGAGACAGGGCATGATGTCGTTGTATGGCCTGGGGGTGATGTCGATGCCATGCGCTCATGGAAAAAAAGAGATGAGGTTATTCTTGGAAATCGAAAAGGCTTTGTTCGCCAAGCCATTCGTTCCGGTGTGCCTATTACCCCCATTGCTACCACAGGAGGACACGATACCGTTTTTGTCGTCTCGGAAGGGCGGTGGCTCGCTAAAAAGCTGCGTACTAAAAAATGGTTTCGCAGTGAGATTTGCCCCGTCGTAGTTGGGGCGCCTTTTGGGGTCTCCCTGGAAGTTCTGCCAATGCATATTCCACTTCCATCAAAAATCCGAATCGAAATACTAGACCCTATCGATGTTGGTAGTGATAGCGATAAGGAAAATGATGCTGAGTATGTTGACTCTATTTATAAAGAAGTGGAGCGGAGTATTCAGGCAGGCGTTAATCGATTGGCCGTCAAGCGTAAGTTCCCAATTTTTGGTTAGAGGCTCTTTAAAAAAACCAACGATTTATTTCTAAAACGTTGGTTGTATTCTTTTCTAGGTCTACTCTTTGACCATAAGCTTCTGTCGCCTATACATCTCTCTTTCTTGTCTAAAGTTGAACATTAACGCTTTCTTTATGACTACAAGCCAGTAAACTTCTGAACACCAACACTCTTGATGCCAAAAAAAGGATAATTATGCCGCTGATAGTCGCTATTTTATTAATGTTTATGGGTGCAGCTGTTGACGTATATGCGATACCAAGAATTCAGAATGATGATAATTTTGTAGGCAGTAAGCGTTGTGGTCAATGTCACCAACAAGAACTTCAGCAGTGGCAAAAATCTCATCATGCTAAATCAATGATGCTGCCATCTGCTGAAAGTATGTTGGGCGATTTTGAGAATAAAGAAGTAAGTTTTAAAAATGTAGTTACTCGTTTTACACAGAATGAAGGTGGCTATTTTATTACCACGCAAGGTGCCGCCAACAAGACACAAACCTATAAGGTTGAGTACACTTTTGGTTATACGCCGTTACAGCAGTACCTGATTAATATTGGCGATGGTAAGTTACAGGCCTTCGACATAGCATGGGATAGTCGACCTAAAGCTGAGGGGGGGCAGCGCTGGTTCAAGCTGCTTCCAAATGAAGATACCAGTCCAGAAAGTCCGTTTCACTGGACCAGACAGACCCAGAACTGGAACAGTCGTTGTGCTGAATGCCATTCTACGAACCTGAATAAAGGTTATAACCCCATTTACCGTCGTTATGACACCACGTTTAGTGAAGTGAATGTAGCCTGTGAGTCTTGTCATGGTGGAGGTAATAAACACGTTAGTATGATTACCTCTGGTAAGTATAAAAAGGGCACTGAATCAGGTTTTGATACCCAGCTTAAGCAAACCCGAAACTTCGTTTTTGAAGACAAAAAAGCGATTGCTGTACCCAAAAGGGAGAGCACTGATGCGCAAATAAATGCCTGTGGTGGCTGCCACTCTCGTCGTCAGGTTGTTGGTGATATTAACCCAGCAAATAACTATCATGACCAGTATTTACTGCGCCTGTTGGATGACCCTCTCTATTATGCAGATGGTCAAATTCAAGATGAGGTTTTTGTCTTGGGGTCTTTTTTACAGAGCAAAATGCATAAGGCAGGGGTTACCTGCACAAACTGCCATAATGCTCACACGGGAGAGGTGAAAACACAGGACAATACGCTTTGTACCCAATGCCACCTGCCTGCAAAGTATGATGTTGAACAACATACCCACCATAAAAAAGGTTCGCAAGGGGCGCAATGTGTTAACTGTCATATGCCGGCTACCACTTATATGGAAGTAGACGATCGTAGAGATCACTCGTTTAGCGTTCCTACACCTCAACTCTCAGACAAACTGAAAACCCCTAATGCCTGTAATCGTTGTCATAAAGCACAATCGAGTGAGTGGTCAGCAAAAACAATAGAAAGCTGGGATAAAGAAACAACAGACTATTATGGGCGTATTAATGCAAAAGCCCGAAAAGGGGATGTATTAGCCCTAAGGCCTATGACAGCCTTTGTTGATGATGAGCGTAACTCAGATATTAAACGAGCGACTTTATTATCTCTAACCGGTACGGTGCCATCGAGACTTACGGCTGAAACAATACAAAAACAACTCCGCTCTGATAGTGAACTAGTAAGACGTGCAGCGGTAGCGGCCAGTGGATTTATTCCTCTACAACACCGTTGGACTATCTTAAAAGAATTAATAGCTGACCCCTCAGCCAGCGTGCGTCATGAAGCGGCCAACCAATTGGCTGGGTATACACAGCAAGTACAAGGTGCAGATTATATTGCGCTCAGTAAATTATTAAGAGAGTACGAACAGCAATTGTTAATTTCTCAGGATATGCCCGGTGGCCAGGCTGCAATGGCCGTTTATGCTCTAAACCAGGGGGATGTTGAACGCGCTTTAGACGCAATTAATAAAGCTCTGGAGATTGAGCCAGACTTTGCCCCGGCGCTCTTAAATTTGGCTGATCTCTACCGTAGTATGGGAGATGAGACTAAAGCCAAAGACACACTTGAAAGGGCAATGATTGCTGCGCCAGATAGTGGCGCGATACAACACAGCTTTGGTTTGTATTGGATTCGACAGAAAGAAATAAATAAGGCACTGAGTTATTTGAAAGCGGCAACAGAAAGAGATGACCGTAATTCACGCTACTTTTATGTATATGCTGTTGCTCAGGAGTCAGAGGGGGATATTGATGGTGCGGTAGTAACCTTAAAAGAGGCCAATAAAATATGGCCTAATCAATATGACCTTCTAATCACGTTGATCATGTACCTTGAGAAATCAAACAAAGTATCAGAAAGCTGGAGCTATTTATCGAACCTCTCAGTCATTGCGCCTAATGACCCTGAGGTTAAGCGCCGTATAGCTGAGATGAGGCGTTCGAATTAATTGTGTTTTTTAATGGAATAATAGACCTTACGCTTCTATTGTTATTTACAACAATTATCAAATAAGTATAAAAGGATATTTTTTATGAAATATAAGGGAATAGCCGCAATAACCGTAAGTCTCGCTTTATTGGGGGGGGCTAGCACCGTTGCCATTGCATCAGGTGGTGGGAAAGTACTTTCTGACCCTGGTGCTGCTGAAGGGAAGCACTTTCACCCTAAAGGAAAGCTTCCGTCTAAATTCACTGTTGAGTTACAAGAGCAGCACCGAAAAAAACTACCTTTCTCAGATAAACGTGATTTTGATGAAGCAAAGAAAGGCTTTATCGCAGCGCCTGAATATAAGCAAATCATGGCTGAAGCCGGTAATGTTGCTTGGGATATGGGCAGCTATGAGTGGCTCATGCAAGATAAGCAATTTGACAGTATTCATCCTTCGCTGCAGCGCCAAGCAGTATTGAATATGGCTTACGGTCTGTATGAGGTTATGCCTGATAAAATTTACCAGGTTCGTGGTTATGATCTGGCTAATATTACCTTCATAAAAAGCGATTCTGGCTGGATAGTATTTGACCCACTTACTGCAAAAGAAACTGCAGCGGCTGCGCTAAAATTTATTAACGAAAA
>ENA-OSET01003956-OSET01003956.1-sediment-metagenome-genome-assembly--contig:-NODE-3956-length-13312-cov-6.375746_pt1 | contig 13312 bp, 8 predicted proteins | sample MGYA00237882_ERZ534229 | MGnify/ENA primary metagenome ERZ534229 (study PRJEB26408, sample SAMN06266212) | sediment metagenome | isolation source: Hudson Canyon methane seep mesocosm | place: USA:Hudson...
TGTGTATCTATCAAACACATGGTAACCCTTACGCACATGTTATTTTACGTGGTGGTAAAGAGCCAAATTATCATCAAGCAGATATTAACGCTACAGGTGAAACATTAGCTAAAGCTGGTTTAAAAAATCGTATTATGATCGATTGTAGCCATGGCAATAGTTATAAAGATCACAACAAGCAAATTGATGTAGCTCGTTCATTAAGAAAACAAATGGAAGAAGGCGATAACGCTGTATTTGGGGTTATGGTCGAAAGTTTCATCGTAGAAGGTAATCAAAAAGTTGTTGATGTTAATAAGTTAACGTATGGGCAAAGTATTACCGATGCCTGTATAAACTTAGAAACCAGTGTAACTTTATTAGATGAGTTATCAGCTGCAGTTCAGGTTAAACGTTCAACCTAATTAAATCTAATATACAAATGCAGAAATATAAAAGCCACTTAGATAATTCTAAATGGCTTTTTTTATTGATATTTTTATTGTTTTTGATTAATTTCTAAGACTGACAACAAACACGTTTTAACGTTTGTTGTCTTCATTGTAAATTAATGTTCAACCAATTCTTTCTTTTGAATATAGCTCAAAACTAATTTATCCTTCTTAACACCAACTTTTGCAACGCCACCGTGGGTTAAATCACCAAACAACAGCTCATTCGCTAATGGTTTCTTTAAGTGCTCTTGAATTAATCGTGACATAGGACGAGCCCCCATTGTTTTATCATAACCTTTGACAGCCAACCACTTTCTAGCATCTTTAGTGAGTTCTAATGAAACACCTTTTTCATCAAGTAAAGCCTGTAGCTCAACAATAAACTTATCAACAACTTGTTGAATAACAACTTCGTCTAAATGATTGAACCAAACAATATTATCTAAGCGGTTTCTAAACTCTGGTGAAAATGTTTTGTTAATTTCCCCCATAGCATCAATAGTCTGATCTTGCTGCTTAAAGCCAATAGACTGACGCGTTATTTCATGAGCACCAGCATTTGTAGTTAAGACTAAAATAATATTTCTAAAATCAGCTTTACGTCCGTTATTATCGGTTAATGTTCCATGATCCATCACCTGCAATAAAATGTTGTAAACATCTTCATGAGCTTTCTCAATTTCATCGAGTAATACGACAGAATGAGGATGTTTAATAACAGCATCGGTTAACAAGCCACCTTGTTCATAACCTACATACCCAGGAGGAGCTCCTATTAGACGACTTACGGCGTGTTTCTCCATATACTCAGACATATCGTAGCGTAGTAGCTCAACACCTAGCGATTTAGCTAATTGCTGAGTCACTTCTGTTTTACCCACACCGGTAGGGCCAGCAAATAAGAATGAGCCAACAGGTTTTTGTTCGTTACCTAAACCTGCTCGAGATAACCGGATAACCGACGTTAATTCATCGATTGCGTGATCTTGTCCAAAAACGACCATTTTCAAATTTCGATCTAGGGTTTTTAAGCTGTCTTTTTCAGTTGAAGAAACTGACTTTTCAGGGATCCTTGCCATTTTTGCGACAATGGATTCAATATCACTATTATTAATAACCTTCTTACGTTTTGAAGCAGCAACTAATTGTTGCTTTGCTCCTGCTTCATCAATAACATCGATAGCTTTATCAGGTAGAAAACGTTCATTGATATATTTAGCTGATAACTGAGCTGCAGCACGAAGTGCTTTATTAGTGTAACGAATACCGTGGTGGGTTTCGTACTTCTCTTTCAACCCTTGCAGAATCTTAGTTGTGTCATCAACACTAGGCTCAACCACATCAATTTTTTGGAAACGACGTGCGAGTGCGCGATCTTTTTCAAAGACACTTTGATATTCTTGATATGTCGTTGATCCCATACAACGTAATTTACCCGATGAAAGTAATGGTTTGATCAAATTAGAAGCATCCATCATGCCACCAGATGCCGCACCTGCACCAATTATAGTGTGAATTTCGTCAATGAATAATATGGCATTACCATCTTCTTCTAACTCTTTTAATAAGCCTTTAAAGCGTTTTTCAAAATCTCCACGATATTTAGTACCCGCTAATAATGCGCCCATATCAAGAGAATAGATGGTGGTTTCAGCTAAAAATTCAGGAACATCATCAGATATAACTAAATTTGCAAGACCTTCAGCAATAGCGGTTTTACCAACACCAGCCTCTCCCACAAATAAAGGGTTATTTTTACGACGACGACTCAAAACTTGTAACGTTCTTTCTAGTTCGCTGTTACGTCCAATTAATGGATCTATATTGCCTTTTTTGGCTTCTTCATTAAGGTTTGTCGCAAAGTTATCAATTGTACGTGGTTCTTCTTCGGAGACTTGAACATCCTCAGAGGTTTGAGATGAATCAATATGCTCAATTTTAGAAATACCATGAGAGATAAAATTAACAATGTCTAAACGGCTAATATCTGATTTTTTTAAAAAATAAGCAGCTTGAGATTCTTGTTCACTAAATATAGCAACAAGTACATTGGAACCAGTGACTTCACTTTTTCCAGAAGACTGCACATGGAATACAGCTCGTTGAAGTACACGCTGAAAACCTAATGTTGGCTGAGTTTCACGTTCTATTTCTCCTTCAGGGATAACAGGCGTTGTTTCAGCTATAAAATCGAGTAATTCTTTACGTAATTTACCCATATCAGCGCCGCAAGCTTTGAGCGCTTCAATTGATGAAGGGTTATCTAATAAGGCTAATAATAAATGCTCCACCGTCATAAATTCATGACGAGAGTCCTTGGCTTGACGGAAAGCCATATTTAACGAAATTTCTAAATCTTTGTTCAGCATAGACTACTCCACTTTAAACCATGCGAATTCACGCTTTCTCCATTGCACACTGCAATGGATGCTCATTTTCTAGGGCGTACTGATTGACTTGTTCAACCTTTGTTTCTGCTATTTCAGCAGTATAAGTACCACATAGGCCTTTACCTTTATAATGGATCTCTAACATAATGTCTGTTGCTTTATCTGAGTCCATATTAAAAAACCGACATAACACATCAATTACAAAATCCATCGGCGTATAGTCATCGTTTAACAAAACGACATTATACATTGGGGGCTTTTCAAATTGCTCAACAAACTCTTCTTCGAGAACTTCCTGATTATCTAATAACTCTTTCCACTTGCTCATAATTTTATATTAGTCTGTACCTGGTGATTTTGCTTTAACATTTACAAAAAAATAAAAATATAAATTTGCAAATTATTTTCAATATTAACTTGACTATTTTTATAATTTATCTAGTGTTTATGTCAGTGATTGTTTTTTAATCATAAATATATTTATGTTAATGCTCTTAGGCAAGCATACCTAATTACCGATGAATATAGAAGGAAGTTGAAGTATGGCTCACGGTACAGTGAAATGGTTTAACAATGCAAAAGGTTTTGGTTTTATTCGTCCAGAGGATGGTGGTGAAGATATATTCGCACATTATTCTACAATCCAAATGGAAGGATACCGCACATTAAAAGCTGGTCAGGACGTAGATTACGAACTAAATGCAGGACCTAAAGGTCACCATGCAGCTAGCATAACGCCTGATGAGATTGAAGCAGAAGAATAACTTTCTATCCGTTTAAAAAATCAATCAATAACCTGTTTGTTAAATATTACAAACAGGTTTTTTATTCATAAATTTTCTAATAGATATATCAATTGAATTAGATATCAACTTTGCTTATATAAGTCTAAAGTCATGAACTTGCTATACGGATCGTCACAATAATCACTAAACGGTGAACAATCTTTAAAACCATACTTGGCATATAAACTATGCGCTGGTTTAAAATAATCCATAGTGCCTGTTTCTAGGCTTAACTTTCTATATCCCATCGAATTAGCTTCGTTGAGCATATGAATCAATAATATTGAGCCAATCCCCTGTTTTTGAAAGTTATTAGCGGTTCTCATAGATTTAATCTCTCCGTGAGATGCGTCTAACTTTTTAATAGCTCCACAACCTGCTAATAGTTTTCCTTTCCAAATAGTCCAAAACTGTACGGATGGATCTTTTAACTTAGCCAAGTCGAGGGCATGTATACTTTCAGGTGGCGATGTTGCTCTCATATCGTCAAGATGTTCTTTAAGCAGTAATACTATTTCTTCACCTAATAAGTCGTCTAATTTGATTTCAAACAAATGATTGTCCCTTCTGAAGTTTTTCCAATAAACATTCTATTTTTATAAAGTACTATCGTAATAAACAACTCAATAATATCAGATGTCTAACCTTGGAAAAATTGAATTAGCCTAAATTGAATCAATTTATCTCATCCTCTTGTATTAATTATTGTCAAAGTTTTCTGAATTTAAACAAAAAACCAGCAAATATAATTTGCTGGTTCTAATTTTAAATTTTAAATATTAAAAATGACTAGTCTTCGAAATAGAATTTTTTACGGGTATTATCGTAATTACCTATTTCATTCATCGTGTCTGCATTATACAAACGGCCATTAACCATAGTATGTGTAACTTTATCACTTAAACGAATATCTTTACTGACATCTCCATCAATAACGATCATATCAGCAAGTTTTCCAACAACTAAAGAACCTATGTCTTTATCTAAACCAAGTGTTTTAGCAGGGGATATCGTTGCAGTACGAATAGCTTGCAATGGTGTCATTCCACCTTGCGCCATCATCCACATTTCCCAATGCATTGCTAAACCTTCACGTTGACCATGACCACCAGAATTCACTTCAACACCTAAGTCTTGCATTTCTTTAGCTACTTTAGCGACATTGAAGTGATTGTAATGATGAAGTGGTGCTTTTGGACGACGCATAGAACGCGGGTCTAAGAACTCACTTGGCACATACTTACTTAAACGAGGGTGTTCCCATACGTTAGTTGTATCATACCAATAGTGTTCACCAGAAATACCACCATACGCGACACCCATTGTGGGTGTGTAAGCCATATCAGATTGTGACCACAATTGCTTTATATCATCATAAATTTTAGCGGTAGAAATTGAATGTTCAAGTGTAGTATGTCCATCAACAACCATTGTTAAGTTATGCTGCAATAATGAACCACCTTCTGGTACAACCATCATTTCTAATTCACGTGCTGCTTGAATAAACTGTTGACGCTGATTACGACGAGGTTGGTTATAGCTTTTAACACTAAAGGCTCCTGCCGCTTTTAATCGTTCAACATGAAACTTGGCATCATCTAAATTATCAACATGTGAAGTATATCCTGGGATTGTCGCACCATATAGAATAGTACCTGTTGAGAATAAGCGTGCGGCGACTATTTTACCGGCTTTTTGCATTTCACTCGCTGCAAAAAATTCAGTGGTATCATTTGATGGATCATGGATTGTTGTTACCCCTAAGGCTAATCCTGCATAGTTTTTCCAATTCTGCTGAGGAATTATTTCACTACTACCTTGCGATCCGTGAGCATGCGCATCAATTAACCCCGGCATTATGGTTTTACCCGTAATATCAATAACCTTTGTATCCCGTGGGATTTTAATACTTCCTTTGGTGCCTACTGCTGTGATTTTATTCCCTTCAACCAGTACAACACCATTTTCAATGACTTGATCACCTTCCATCGTGATAATCTTACCGCCAACAAAAGCGACATGACCTGATGGGATATCAACTTTTTGTTGATAGCTTAGATCAATAACTTTAGGTTTAACTGCTTTTTTGTCAGCTGTATCATCTAACTTTTCATCGCTAATGTTAGCTTTAATATCAAACAAACCTTGAACAGATGCTTGATATAAATCGGCACCGAGGCTCCAATAAATTTCGTTTGATTTACTATTCCAATTAACACCTTCACCTGCACGAACTGATAACTGCTCTACAGGTAAATTTTTGGCTTTTGGCCCAATATCAATAACATCACCACGCTCTACAAAAGGCGTAACAAATACTTTAAAACGTTCTGCAAAAGCAAGGTATTTACCATCTGGTGATACACGGTATTCAGAAGCAAACTTTCCTTGATATAGTTTAGTATCATGCTGGCCATCTATATCAACACGCGCTATATGCGGTGTTTTACCACCACGAGTTACATATATACGATCATTACGAGCACCAAAGTGTGGTTGTACACCACTTTCAGTCACCAATTTAGCGTTACCACCTTTTGCTGATACTGCATAAATACCCGTATTTAAACCCCACGTAGGATCGGTAATATAACCACCACTAACTTTACGGTAAACGACAGTTTTTCCATCAGGAGAAAAACTTGGTTCAATATATTTACCCTGCTCGCTAGTTATGGTCTTACCTTTTCCACTGCGTACAGAAACAACACGAACTTGACCAAGTTTTTTATCATCCCATGTAACATAAACAATCTTTTTACCGTCACGTGAAAAACTAGGGTTTAGCTCGAATTCACTTTTCTGTTTAGTTAACCGTTTTGGTTTTCCGTTAGGTAATTTTTTGGTGTATATATGTCCCATTGATTCAAAAACAGCAACTTTTCCATTCGGTGATACTTTTACATCACGTAGCATTTTTGTATTAAACGTTTTTTGATCTAAATCTTGGGTGAAACGTACAGCGGTTTGAATTTTCTTTTCTGTTTTTACATGAAAATCAATAACTTTCGCTTTTTTAGATTCAAGTGATAACTTGTTAATTTTACCTCCTGCCCAAAAAACTAAACCGTCACTGTCAGGTGTCCAAGCCATCGTAGGATAAACGCCATGAATGGCCCAAGTTTCTTGCATATCACGGTCTAAACCATCATAAACTTTAGTATGCTCACCACTCTCAAGATTGTACAAATATAAGTTAGATTGGAAATCATCTCGGCTAATAAATGCTAAAAACTTGCCGTCTGGTGAAAGTGTCGGTCTTATTGCACCGCCCTTACCTGATACAACAACTTTAATTTCACCGGTCTCAAGTTCAAGACGTTTAATTTTATAGATGCCTTTCTCAGAATCTTTAGAATAGTGAAAACTTTTACCTGGTGTAGCATCTTGCGAAAAGTAGACATATTTGCCGTCATGAGAGAATGCTGGTTCACCTAAATCTTTTTGTTCATTAGGACGTTTGGTTAGCATAACGCCATTACCACCCGATTTATGATACATCCAAACTTCACCCGCACCTAAAGACCGACTACCGGTAAAATGCTTACGTCCTACAATATAATTACCATCTGGTGACCATGCTGGGCTATTCAATAGGCGAAAGGTTTCAGTGGTTATTGCTTTTGCATCACTGCCATCAGTCTTCATTACCCATAAATTGTCACCGCCATCTTCATCAGAAGTAAAAGCAATATACTTACCGTCAGGGCTAAATTTTGGCTGCATTTGCCAAGCAATATCTGTCATCAATGCTTTAGCTTCACCGCCAGTAGATGGCATGGTGTAAATATCACCCAATAGATCAAAAACAATGGTTTTACCATCAGGGCTTAAATCAACATTCATCCAAGTACCTGAACGAACGTCAATTTTGGCAGTGGTAAAATTACCTTGTGGATCATTAACTGACCATTTAGCTGGTGTTTCTTTTACGGTTTTTTCACTTGCGCTATTTTTGCTAGGTGTAACATCTACTTGAGCAAAAGCGCTAGGCAATGCTAATAAAACACTGAGAGCAACGCCAGAGATGAGGTGTTTTTTCGAGGACATGAAATAGGTACCTTATACATTTTGTATGAATAGTATTGTTTATTGTTATTTTCCTATACTTAATCATATGCATTTAAAAGATGTAAGTAAATTACGTTCATCACACTAAAATATAAGTTACATTACAGGTGACAATACAACACTTAATTAGGCTTTTACTTCCATTTACTCATGGGTTTAGTTATGAAGTGAACCTTGCAGAAATGATTAAAGTTGTAAAGCGTGAATTGATAATTCTAGTGGGTGATACGCCTTAGTTTGAAATCATCCAACTAAGGCTAAAAACTTCAAACTTTCTTATCCTAAATATAATTATAAAAGTTCATCAATTTAAGAAGGTAATTATGGAAAATTTAAGCCATTAAAACTTATATTGAACAATGGCCATATATTGTTGTTGCTTATTTTCAGCCGTCCAATTTTCCCATAAAATTCTATTTTCGTTATAAGAAGTAGTGGAAATATATTCAGCACCTACATTCCAATTTTTATCTATATCATAACGCCATGCCAACGTGATACTGGTGCCATCACTGTCATTTGGATCTTGAAGGTAAGTATCTGTTTCTTTTACATAGAACTGGTCATGCCGCAATGAAAATTTACTTGCACCCAGTTTATAATTGAACATTACATACCATGACGAAATATCGGTAAAAACCCCCTTTTCTATGGTCCCCATACCCGTATCACCCGCAAGATATTGTGCCAAAACCCTAAAGTTTTTTGTAAATCTATGCTGCATTGAAACTGAATAATATCGTGTTTTCCATGCATATTGCCGATTCGTTTCAATTGCTAAGGGGTCTCCTCTGTTATCGTAATAATAAACACGTACGTCAGTTTGCTTTAGGTAACGCCAATGTCCTCCAACGTAATACCCAAATTTTCCATCTGTTTCTATAAAAGGTTCTACATAATGAGGGGTATTGATTGGGTTTTCTTGTTTAGAAAAATAATCAGCGAATAATACTTTTTCATTAGCAAGCGTTTGCCTATTGTGTAAACCCCAGCCTCGCCAAACGAGTAGAGTTCCTAAACCATCATTAACTTTAAATACAGAAGCTAGTGCAGTAAAACTATGAGGACTGTTATTTTTTCTCCCGCTTCGCGTGATTGACCATTGTGCACCAAGTGTTCTTTGTTCTTCTGCAATCCACGAATTAATTGCTGAAAAAGTATAGGTGTAAGGGCTTGTCCATCCAGTTGCAGTATTTTCAAGTGACATTTGAGGATAAAACATACCAAACTTTACTTGATGTTTTAAACCTTTATTCAATGGTGAGTAGGTTAAATATGCTTCAGTTAACCCGAATTTTTTTTCGCCGTCTGGATTATAATTCCCTACAACATCTAAGCTGACATTCGAAATTAAATCACCACTGACTTCTAGGGCACCTTGCGTTAACATGAAAGTATCATTGTCGTTAAAGCGTAATATACCTACACCTTCATCCATCCAACTCTTTAGCCAAGGTTGGCCATAATCTGCTTTAACGTATCCACCTTCTATCAATCCTTTCACTGATATATTGGCCGCGGAAAGTGACATACTCAAGAAGAATAGAAGCGCGAATATACATCGATTGTGTTGCCTAAACATTATTTCCCTTATATTTGAGTAACCAAGGTAAAAACTCGTCACTATGAATGGCTTTACTTATATAATAGCCTTGCGCTGTTTCAACACCTATTTCACGTAGCATATCAAGACTTTCTTTATTCTCAACCCCTTCTGCAACTACACTTAACCCTAAGTTGTGTGCTAAATCTGTGATTGATTTTACAATAATAGCGTCTTCATGGCTTGAGATAAGCTCAAGCACAAAAGATTTATCAATTTTTAATTCATTCACAGGTGTTATTTTAAGTTGCTCCATAGAAGAGTAGCCTGTACCAAAATCATCAATAGATAATTGTACGCCCATACTTTTAAGCTTAGCTAGGATAGCAATTGCCTTTTTAGGATCCGACATAATAGCGCTTTCGGTCACTTCTAACATCAGCATTTTAGCTACAACATTGTGTTTTTTTAGTGCATTTACAACAAAATCAACGAAGTTATCATCGGTTAAATCAATGGCTGAAATATTAACCGCCATATAAATCTGAAAACCATTATCTTTTAAATGATTATGTTGTTTCAGCGCTTCTTCAATTGCCCATTTAGTTAAGTAGCGAATATTGCCTGTTTGTTCTGACAACGGAATGAAATCATCGGGAAAAATAAAACCATGTTCTGGATGATGCCAGCGTACTAGACATTCAATACTTTTAACCTGATTGGTCGCAATATCTATTTGTGGTTGATAATACAATTGTAAATCACCATTTTCGAGTGATCCACGTAATTCTGACATCAAATTTAAGCGTAATAGAGAATGAGTATTAAATTTTGGATTATATAACTCATAGCTATTATGGTTGTCTTTACAGACATAAAGCGCGATATCAGCAAATTGCATTAGGCCGTCAGCTTTTACCGAATGTTCTGGATACATTGCTATGCCCATACTTGCTGATACGTCTAACTGTATGTTATTGATTTCAAAAAAGGGTTCGAAAACTTTAAGCACAGGTTCAACTAGACACTGAATATCAACTTTAGCCTGACAAGGTAATAACATCGCAAATTCATCACCCGCTAAATAAGCTACATAGGATCCATGAACTAAACTATCATCAAGCCTTTTCGCAATAGCTTGCAATACCTGATCGCCATATTCATGTCCTAATGTATCGTTAATTTCTTTAAAACGATCAATGTCCATTAAAATTACAGCAAATTGCTGTGTAGCATCTTCAATAAGCTCATTCATAGTACGCGTAAAATGATTGCGATTAGGAAGTCCTGTTAATGGGCTATAAAAAGCCAGTTGATTATTTTCTTTCTCTCGTTGTTGAATACCATTTTGCATATTCGACAGTGCAAAAGACAGCTTATTCACTTCTGACACACGCGCATCATGGGTTATTTCAGCGTAATTTCCATATTGAATTTTATGAGCAATACGCACTAAGTTCTTTAAAGGGCGTGCAATAGAGATGGAGAATCTAAATGACAAAAAAACGGTAAGTAAGATGATCACGCCAATCGCGATAATAAGTTGAGAAGCTAGATTCGTGAAATTGATAAAGGCGAGATCTTTGTCGATCGTAAAAATAGCACTGAGCTTTTCATCATCAGTATCATTAATGACAAATTGATATAAGGCCAAAGATTCGCCACCAAAAGTCATATCATCTCTGTCAACGCTAAGGCTAGGAAGTTGTCGAATAAATGCGTTAGACGATAATTTTTTATTTTGATTGTTTAGAAGAGAATGGGTGGAAGCTTCCACAGTGTTATTAATCACTAAAGTAACATCAAACCCTAGAATATTCTTTAAATCAACGTTAATCATTTTCTTAATTTTTATGCCCATAACTAACCATGAATTAATGTTTGCAGAAGACTCAATTAAACGAATAGGAACTGCCCTCACCAGATATGGGACATGATTGATAACAAGCACATTTATACCTGGCTGACTAATTTTTTCAATAGGCCAAATTGAGAAAGAAGCAGAAATATTACTCACGATGGCTTTTGCATCCGGCGATAATACAGCTGAAAAGTCAGTTTTAATTCTGCGTTGCTGATTGTTTAACGCACTTAATAAAGAACTAGGATCGTTGGACGCGTCATTTACCAATTGTTTTAAGGTAAAATCTTTACTGATGGGGGAAATGCCTCTATAGAGTGCTCGACTATGATTACTTAATTTATCGGAGAAAACTAATTGCGCTATAGTAAATTGTTTGTTTATCTGATTTTGTGAATGACGATACGTTTGCTCTAAAGTAACAAATAAAATAATCGTGATAGTAATCATCAATAAGAAAATAAATCGCAATAAAATACGATTCTGTAATGATTTAAAGTTAATAGTCATCTAATTCATCATCTTCTTCATAAGCTGAATATTGAGGTTTCATAGCTGTTTTAATCTGAACAGTGAAACGACTATTTTTTGTGGTGTCTATTTCCTGTGAAAGAGATTTATCAGATTCTTGAAATAAAGGATGCCATTTTTTGAGAGCATATTTACCTTCAGGAACTTCAAAATTAATATTGCCCTGTAAATCAGTTGTTCCAAACCAAGGAGTATCTACGACATATACGTAACCAAGCATCCAATCGTGAATATTACAGCCTAAAGTAACCTCTCCCACTTGTTCAAACAACTGAGGTTCAGAAGGTTTATCACTATATAATTTAATTTCAAACGTTTTTGCAGACGAAAAAGAATAAACATGATGTTTAATCATGTCTGAATTGGGGAAATCAATTTTAGTATCTTTATTTACCACTAATATATGGGGAAGAAATTGACGATTTACTTGATCCATAGTCGCTATAGGGCGTTCAGATAAAACTTCTTGGATAACTTTAGATTTATTAACCGATTCAAGAAACACCACAATATTTGGCAATGGTTTGTTATCAAGATCTAGCACACGGATAGTTGTATTTTTTGCCTGAGCAGCAAAACAACAAGAAATCATTAAAACGAAAATTGATCTTTTCGTTAGCTTTATCATATTGGCATTTTCCAAATTTCTTATAAATTAAAGTAAGTTATAGTTTTAAACTAGCACAGTTCTATAATTTTTTCACATAATTCAATTAAAGTAATTACGCTAAGGTAAATTTTTTAAAGTATTGAAAATTGTTATCAATAGGATGAAATTAAATGGCTCTTTAGTCTGTCATATAATTAGATCTTTTTTTAATGATAGTGTATAGATGATTTCATATAAAAGTTTATAACTTATTTTTTGTTATATCGCATCTCTGAGTGTATTTAATTAAAAAAACTTCCAACTTTTTAAGCAAATTATAATTTAGACTTAATAACTAAAACATCATTTTATCAAAACCACAGCCTACTATATGTTTAGATAATAAAATAAAAATGCTATTTACTCGTTATTTTTGAGTATGTCCAACACCCAAATCTCTTAAGTTAGAAAGATATAAAAGACTTATTTCAAATAGCATCTAACTTTTTCTAAATTTGTGTTTAATTTCGTGTCATGACTATTTACGATCTAACAATAACCACTGTAGACTGAATACAAAATTATTTAAGTATCAATAAGCGCATTATAATAAAGATGTGTAGCTGAAGGTTATGTAGTTATGTTAATCAACGTCATAATGATATCTTCATTTTATTAAAAATTGGTATAACGTTATTTTGACATAAACATGAGTGTTAATATTTGTAATGGATTATTTTTAAGAAGTTACTGCAGGGTATTGTTTAAGAAACAATCTTTATAGGTAATATGAATAATATTCATATAGTGATTTAATATTTTAATGAATAAAAACATCAGAAAAAAAGTGGTACCCGGAGACGGACTTGAACCGTCACACTCTATGAGCGAGGGATTTTAAATCCCTTGTGTCTACCAATTCCACCACCCGGGCATCGGATAATTCTTTTTAAAGTAGAGATTGGCTCCCTACTAACTCTTATTTTACTAAGAGATTTGAGTTATAAAACTCTTTAGCATATTGAAACGCTAAATTTGGAGCGGCTAACGAGACTCGAACTCGTGACATTCACGTTGGCAACGTGATGCTCTACCAGCTGAGCTACAG
>ENA-OSET01003959-OSET01003959.1-sediment-metagenome-genome-assembly--contig:-NODE-3959-length-13305-cov-4.330587_pt1 | contig 13305 bp, 10 predicted proteins | sample MGYA00237882_ERZ534229 | MGnify/ENA primary metagenome ERZ534229 (study PRJEB26408, sample SAMN06266212) | sediment metagenome | isolation source: Hudson Canyon methane seep mesocosm | place...
CACTACTGATGTATTCAAGGTTTGCTAGATCAAAGGTTAGCATATTGGTCTTTTCGTTTACTTCCTTATCAATAATATTTTCCAGTTGCTGGGCAGTATTGGTGTCGAGGCGACCAATTAAGTACATTTTTGTACAGTCTGCGGCTTGATTAACAACTTCAACGGTTAAAGACATGTCACTTTCCTTTTTCTAATAAAATTTTCACGGTAAAGCGGTTTTCCCCCGCGACATATTCGTAGCTGCACGTATCACACATTTCTTTGACCAGATGCACTCCAAGCCCACCTACAGCACCTTCTGCTTCTGGTACACCTAATTGAGCCTCACCCAGTTCAAGTGGGTTGAAGGCTTTAGCCCGGTCAATAAAGGTCATTGTTATCTGATGCTCGTTGTGGCTAATTAGTACTGAAATTGTTTCATCGACACTATCAGCATAGCCATACTTTATGGTGTTAACCATGATTTCTTCAGCAATAAGTTGTAGTTCTAGTAATAGTGATTCGGGTAGATGATGCTCCACAAGGTATTCGTTCAAAGCGGAGTTAACTTGCTCCAATTCCTCTTGCCGGTTTTTAATGGTAATTTCCTTTGTGTGCATCTTTGCTTGCCCCTTGATTGCCCCCTCCCAGTGTATCGCCAGTAAGGTTAGATCATCTGCTGGCTCTGCATCGTCTGTAAATTGATTGACCGCACTCAAAGTATTTGAAATAAGCTCACTGGTGCTTGAGGGAAAATGACTTTTAAGATTTTTGATGATGCTGTCTTCGCCATAGAGTTCATTCTGTGTGTTGGTGGCTTCATCTAAGCCATCAGTATAGGCGAACAAGTAGCTATTCGGCTCTATTGTTATTTTCAGAGACTCAAACTGATACTCATATAAGCCTAGAGCAGGCCCGTTAAGCTGGGTTATTTGCTTGATCTGAGCGACCTTATCGCTCTCTGCGTGCAGATAAAAAGGCATAGGGTGGCCAGCACTAGCTATTTTTAGCTCACCAGAATGTAAATCAAGCGTGCCTGCTAATAGTGTCACAAACATGCATGCTTCATTGTCTTCAACTAATTGATGGTTAAGTTGGGTGAGTAAATCTGCCGGGTCGGCAACTTGCTCTCCAATGGCTCTGATTGCGGTGACCACTCGAGCCATAAATATGGCCGCTGCTACGCCTTTGTCAGATACATCACCTATTACAAAGCGCAGCAAAGGTTCATCGTTTTTTTGTATATGGTAATAATACAGATCGCCGCCTACTGCCCTTGCAGGTTGTAAGTATGCTGATAACTGTATGCCCAATGCATTGTTATTAATTTCATTGTCACTCGGCAGCAAGCTTTGCTGTATTTCGCTGGCGGTTCTTAGTTCGCTATTAATGCGTTCACGTTGTTTTGTCTCTCGTTGTAGTTCTTCAATATGCTCTTGGAGGCTTACCTGCATACGTGAAAAACTTTGTGTCAGGGAGCCTATTTCATCATTGCGAGGTGCGGTGGGGAGGGCGTAATCAAGTTTACCCTGAGCAAAGGCTTGTGTTGCTTTATCAAGCTCTTTTAAGGGCAGGAACTGGCGTCGTGTAATGCCCCATATGACGAGTATTAGCAGTATAATTCCTAGAGCCATTTGCAGAAAGCGATGGATGCTGTAGGTGTTAAGTTGAGCGGTTAAACTGGCATGTGAATATGAAACCAACATTGTCCACTGTGTGTTGCCGAGGGGGGCATAGCTAATCCAGCAGTCTTCTTGCATTCTTTGGCAGTATGTTGAAAAACTACCTGATTTTTGATTTTTAATTTCTTCAATTAGTGTATGAAACCAGGGTGGAGTGTTCTTTGCTCGCGAGCCTATTTCATATAGTTTTTGAAGCATTAGCGATTCATCATTGCCACTAATAATATGCCCCCCAGGTGTCATGGCGTAAATAGACATATCTTGCTTGTCTTCCATTTTAGCGAGCATTTTTTGTAGCGTTGATAGTGCAAGATCAATGGTAATTAAGGTCAGTCCACCTTCACGCTTAACCGGTACCAGATAAGTGGACATTAATGTTTCACCACCCCCTTCATCAAAGTAGGGTTCAGTCCACTGAGGTCTTTCTAGTTGTTGAGCTTGTAAGTACCAGCCCTTTTGACGAAAGTTATAAGATTCACTGGCTAGGTTCACAAAATTTAAGCCTTCGCCACTTCGAAAAAAATAGGAGGCATAAGACTTGTTCTCAGCGTCTGATGTTTTGTTTGGTTCCACCACAATGGCCATGCCATAAGCCGCTTCGTTTTGCTGCATGGCGGTGGAGATCATGGATTCTAGCTTTTTCTGTGAAGGGGCAACTTGTGTGACTAATGCAGCGGTTAAATTAGCCTGGTGTTGCAAACGGTCTAGCATGTCCGAAGCTTTAGTTTCACTGGCTGAAACTTCAAGCTCTGCCAATTGACGTAATTGCAGGTTTAGCAGGTTGTTAGTAAACCAGTAATCATAACTACCAACGGCGGTGAAAATAGCAGTCACACTTAATGTGACCCAGAGTATCATCCGGGTTGTTAAGCTATTTTTCATTTTTTAAGGCGCCCTGAAACAGTATTTAGCTAACGATTATTGAGTAGTTTAGAGCATATACGTCGATTCATGGTGAATATGTTAAACTTTGTAATTCTGAGTGTATTCTTAAATAGCGATAAACTAGAATTAATACAATGTATTTGAGTATGTTTTGTTAGGTTTTGAGGAGAGTAAAGATGTTGTATCGAATAAAAAGAAAAAGCGTTCTGGCTTTTTCATTTTCAGCGCTGGCTGTGACCTTGTTGGTAGGCTGTGACAGCTCAAGTAGCAGTGGCAGCAATAGTGACTCAGGTTCACTCTCTCTATCGGTTACTGATGCACCGATTGATGGGGCTGATAACGTTTTTGTTGAATTTACAGCCGTAGAATTTAAACCTGCCGGTGGCAGTTCAATCACTTTTACTTTCGATGAAGCAAAAACGATTGATTTGTTAGCCCAGCAAGATGGTAATTCAGCACTTCTAGTGACGGATGAAGATGTTCCCGCAGGTGATTATAATTGGATCAGACTAGCAGTAAACGCTGAGCCAAATGTTCAAGATACCTATATTGTTATTGATGGCCTTGAACATGAACTTGAAGTACCTAGCGGCTCTCAATCGGGCTTAAAACTAAATAGTGGTTTTACTGTACCTGAAGGAGGCAGTGCTAGTTTTACTATCGACTTTGACCTACGCCACTCAATTGTTGAGGCTAACGGTGAATATAAGCTGAAGCCAGTGCTTCGTTTAATTGATAATAGCGGAGCGGCAACGATAACAGGAACGGTTGACTCATCAACGGTTGTTGCGAGTGAGTGCGACGACGCAAGCCTCTTTGCTGGCGCGGTATATATATTTACGGGTCATGATGTTACGCCAGACGATATCGATGACAATTCACCAAACCCCATTGCTACTGCTGCCGTTAAGCTGAATGAAGCTGCAACGGCTTATGAATATACAGCCGCATTTTTATCCGCAGGTGACTACACCGTTACTTATACTTGTGACTCAGATGAAGCTGATGAGGACGAGGCGCTTGAATTTGAAGATGCAGTTAATGTCACCTTAACTGAAAGCGAAACGGAAACAGTTAATTTTCAGTAGATAGACCCAGTGTGCAGGCTTTTCGTCTGCGCACTGTTACCCCTTATTTTTCAAGACAAAGTACATAAGAACGCTATACTCAAGACTAAACGAATTAAATTAAGTAGTAACGATGATATTAGCTTGTGTACGAGCGCTCAAAATACCCTTTAGCTTTTTGTTTCTGCTAACTCTCATATCTCAAATGGGGTTTGCAGCGGAGACTGTTGCGGTTAATGAACAGGTCGCAAAAAAATGGCTAAAGAATGAGTTCAATGTGTCTACCCTTTCTCCCGAAGAGCAAATGGAAGAAATGCGCTGGTTTATCCAGGCCGCTAAGCCTTATAGGGGAATGACAATCAGAGTGGTATCTGAGCGAATAGATACCCATATTTACGAATCAAACATAATAGCCAGAGCGTTCAGTGAAATCACCGGTATTCATGTGGTGCATGAATTAACGGGAGAAGACGATGTTATTAAAAAGCTTCAAACGCAGATTCAAACAGGCGTTAATCTTTATGATGCCTATATAAATGACAGTGATTTGATTGGCTATCATTATCGTTCAGGTCAAACTGTTGCTTTAAGTGATTATATGGTCGGAGAGGGGGTGGCTGTTACGCTACCTACCTTGGATCTTGATGATTTTATCGGGATCTCATTTACAGAAGGTCCAGATGGCCGATTATATCAATTACCTGACCAGCAGTTTGCCAACCTTTACTGGTATCGCCATGACTGGTTTTCTCGACCAGAGTTAAAAAAACAATTTAAAACACTTTATGGCTATGAATTAGGGGTGCCTGAAAACTGGAGTGCCTACGAAGATATTGCTGAATTTTTTACCGTGCATGTAAAAGAGATAGATGGGCAGCGCGTTTGGGGGCATATGGATTATGCTAAAACTGACCCTTCGCTGGGCTGGCGTATGTCAGATGCATGGTTATCTATGGCAGGCGCAGGGGATAAAGGCTTACCCAATGGTTACCCTGTTGATGAATGGGGTATTCGGGTTATTGGTTGCCAGCCTGTAGGTGCTTCGGTAAAACGGGGTGGGGCGCTTGATGGGCCAGCAGCAGTTTACGCGGTGACTAAGTTTGTTGAGTGGCTTGATAAATACGCACCCCCTGAAGCAAAAAATCTAAACTTTACTGAAGCCGGAGAGTGGGTTGCAAAAGGGAATATTGCGCAGCAAGTTTTCTGGTACACCGCATTTACGGCATCATTAACCGATGCCTCTCTTCCTATCGTGAATGAGGATGGTACACCTAAATGGAGAATGGCTCCGTCGCCTCATGGCGCGTATTGGGATGAAGGCATGAAACTGGGGTATCAGGATGCAGGTTCGTGGACGCTGCTGAAAAATACGCCGCCAAAACGTAGAGATGCTGCTTGGCTTTATGCTCAGTTTGCTGTTTCAAAATCAATTTCATTGAAGAAAACCCTGGTAGGCTTAACCCCTATTCGTGAGTCCGATATTATGTCTGATGCGATGACTGAAAGAGCCCCTTATCTGGGAGGGTTGGTTGAGTTTTATCGCAGTCGTGGGCGAGATGTATGGACTCCAACAGGGGCTAACGTTCCTGACTATACAAGGCTTTCTAATTACTGGTGGCAGTTTGTGTCGCGAGCGATTGAAGGGCAATTGACCGTGGCAGGGGCAATGCATAAGATGGCAGAGGCTATGGATGCCGAAATGCAGTTGATGGCGAATGAATCAAACTTGCAGTGCAAGCCCGTTCTTAATGAAATAGAACCCGAAGATGTATGGTTAAAGCGCGAAGGCGCACCTAAAGCCCCTCGTAATGAGAGCCCAAAAGGTAAAACACTAAGTTATGACGAGGCGATCCGTGCTTGGCAGTAAACTAAATAGTCATTGGTGGCGGGTAGCACTTGTACTTTTGATGTTATTCACGTCGGCGAGTTTTGCTGTAGATAAACCCTTAACGCTTGTTACTTTCATTGAAAAGCCACTTATCGTTCAGAAAAATGGTGTGCCCTCTGGCGTTGTTGTAAGTGTAATAAAAGAATTGTTTCGTCAGGCTGACGTCACATACACACTTCGACTTATGCCTCTTAAGCGGGCCATTCTGATGACTTCTGATACTGATAACTACTGTATTTTCCCCATTGAACGAAGCCAAGAGAGAGAGGCTAAGTATCAGTGGATAAGCCCTGTACTTATCTCAAGGCACGGCTTATACAGCCATCCCGACAGGCCGATAGAGCTGAAGACACTTGAAGATGCAAGGGCTTATAAACTGGGGAGTTATCTTGGTAGTGGTGTGGGGGAGTATCTAGAAAGCTTTGGCTTTAACGTTGAATATGCAGGGCGAAATGAGCTGAATGCACGTAAACTTTTAAAGAACCGTATTGACCTCTGGGTTTCTGATACTGAATCAGCAAAGTTTTTAACCAAACATGAGCGACTGCCTATAAGTGCACCGGAGTTAGTCTTCTTTACAACCGTGCGAGCCATGGCTTGTAATCTTGCTGTTGATCCCTCTGTGGTGAATAAACTGCAGAAAACCGCAACCAAAATGTACCGTAGCGGTGATGTCGAAAGAATTTATAAATCTCTTAATTGACTTATCTTTACTTACTGGACTAATATCATTCAGGCAGCCTCTTATAACTAAAATCCGGGGGCGCTGCATTAATGAGCCTTTTGTTAATGTAGATAAACTAAATATACTTAAATTGATAGCTAATACTAAAATGAACACACTCCTTGCCAAACATTGCCCAGCGATTATGCAGTGGCGACACGTCTCTCGACGAGTCGGCCAATGGCTGTGTGTTGGATGCGTTACGAGGAGTCACTGTACTGAGTAATTAAAGTTATTAGTACAATTTAAGAATCGTAATTTTCAAAAGACCGCAGCGTTCAGCTTCGGTCTTTTTTTTTGGAGAAATAAAATGTCTATTCCAGCAGCATACGCTGCCGTTGTTATTGTTTGGTCCACAACACCATTAGGAGTGGTGTGGAGTAGTGAAACCGTGCCGCCAGTTATGGCTGCCTTGTTGCGTATGTCTATTGCAGCGGTGGTGGGCTTGTTGATACTGAAGTGGCGACGTATTCATCTACCATGGAACAAGCAGGCAATGTATGTGTATGGGTGTTCTGTACTAGGTATTTTTGGGGCTATGCTCTGTACATATTTGGCTGCAAGGTCTATTTCTTCAGGCTTAATATCGGTGATTTTTGGTTTGTCGCCATTATTTTCTGGCTTAATTGCTCAGCGTATTTTAGGTGATTCATCGTTTACAAAAATGCGTTGGTTGGCGACATTTATTGCGGTTGCAGGTCTAGTGGTGATCTGTGCTGATGATGTGATGCTTACTGATAATGGCTGGAGTGGTATCGTTTTGATTCTTACTGCTGTTATTCTATTTAGCACCAGTGGAGTATTGGTAAAACGAAGTAATGTGCACCTTCATCCTTTTGCGACTACGGTGGGAGCTTTATTGTTGTCATTGCCCCTTTATGGGATAAGTTCAATGCTTATTGATGCGCCGTTTGTTGTGACCGAATGGGGTACAAGATCGATAATAGCGATTGTTTATTTAGCGCTATTTGGGTCTCTTATTGGCTTTGTTTCATACTTTTATGTTTTGCAAAAACTCGCTCCGAGTACCGTGGCATTGGTGACTTTAATTACCCCTGTATTTGCCATTTTATTGGGGACACTACTTAATGGAGAAACGGTTGGCCTATCATTAATGGTAGGCGCTGTTTGTGTTATTGCAGGGCTTGCTGTCTATCATTGGGGCGACTCACTTTTAGTTAAGTGGTCGTAACAGTAGGCACTATTTTTTTAACTGAATATAGTTCTTAACATCAACCCCATAGGTACCATTAGATACTCCGGTTTTAATGGCATATACCTCGCCTTTATCATCAACAATATTATCAAAAAGGTTGATGATATAAGGCGAGCGTATTTTTTTATCTGTTGTTAATACCAATTCTATTTTGGGTCTTAAACGTGACTCTGCATTGGCAGAAACAACAATGCCTACTTCACCGTTTGTTAGTTCGACCAAGGTTCCAGGAGGGTAAACACCTACCATTCGAATAAATGACTCTACTAACTCAGAGTCAAAGTGTTTGTCTCGCTCGGAGAATAGAATTTTGAGTGCATCAAAGGCCGGACTGCCTTCTTTATAAGTACGATCACTGGTAATTGCGTCGTAGGCATCAACAATAGTGATCATTCTTATATACTTGTGCAAATATCCCCCATGAATACCTTCTGGGTAGCCCTTTCCATCAATTCGTTCATGATGGTAATGGGCGGTATCTATGATCATGGGTTCAAGTTCTTTGTACTGTTCAAGAATCTCTTTGCCAAAGATAGAATGTTGGCGCATGATGTCGAATTCAATACGATTAAGGCGAGCAGGCTTATTAAGGATATCCTTTGGTACTTTCATCTTGCCCACATCGTGTAGCATTCCTCCCATACCCAGAAGCTCAAGTTCATTCTCTTCTAAGCCTAAGAAACGACCGAAAGCAATGGCTAAAATACCCACGCGCATGCAATGTTCTGCCGTGTAATAATCCTGATCTTTTATTTTGGTAAGCCAGAGTAATGCATTGGCATTAGATAAAATGCTTTTCACGCAGCGAGAAATAATAGCCCTGGATTCACCAATATCAATAGCTTCATCGTTCTCAATTGAATCTAATACTTTTTCAACATGGGCATGAGTTTTTTCTAATGTTAATTTTGCACGGGGGAGCTCTTCTCTGAAAGGCGTTGTTTCTCTAAAGCCCGGATGCTGTTTTTGCGTATCTTCTTCACCTCCAATATTATGGCGATTTTCAATCCAGAACTCTTTATCAATTTCTATGTACACGTAATGGCAGTGCTCTATGAGTAGCTCTACATCACTGTATGAGTTGATGGTGAGCCCCTGTAGCAGCACGGGAATTTCTGTCCATGATCTATCTAGACGAGTTACATGCATGCCAATTTCCAGACAGTCAGCAGGAAGCTTCACCTCAATGAGTTTTGAACTTTTGTTTTTATCGGAAGGTAACTTATTTATTGTTTTCATTCATATGGCTAAAATTGAAAGTCAAAATAATTGCAAACTATTGTATCGGCATGAATAAGGCGCAGGTAATTAGTATCTATACCTACGCCTTATCAATTAAAGCTTAGATTGATATTTGTGGTATTGCTGTGTTTTTTGTTAATTTTCAAGTAAAAAGATTGTATTTTTGTAACGCTTCTGGTTTTATGTGTATGGTGTCAACATTTGTTTTCAGCGTTGCTACGTACTCTGAAAAATAGCACCTCGAAAAATAATTTTAAAAAAGGACTTTAACTTTATGGTTAATCAACTAACCGACCTTCTCGTTAAATATCGAACCTGGTTTAGCTTATTCAGTCTTGTATTGATTGTTGCTTTAGGGGCAGGGATGGCATCCCTCAGGTTTGAAAGCGATTACAAAATATTTTTTAGTGACGATAACCCGCAGTTATTAGCTCATGAGTTGAACCAGGAAACATATACAAAAAGCGATAATATTACTTTCGTTATTGCGGCTCTGGATGAAGAGGTGTTCACAAAGAAAACGCTGAAGAGTGTTCAGCAGCTGACTAAATCAGCATGGAAAATACCATACTCCTCACGGGTCGATTCGGTTACCAATTACCAGCATACCTGGGTTGAAGAAGATGACTTGATAGTTGAAGACCTGGTGCTAAACCCAGATGCTTTAACGCTTAATCGTTTAAATGAGTTAAAAGACATTGTCTTATCTGAGCCTCAACTGGTTAATAACTTAATATCAAACCGAGCTCATGCTACTGCCGTATCTGTTAATTTGAACTTGCCTGACCTTCGGGCGGAGGCAGATAAAGCAACCGTTGAAGTAGTGGCCTACGCAAGAAAGCTAAGAGACCAGCTTGAAGCTGAAAATCCAAATCTTAAGATTTACTTAATCGGTCAAACAATTGTTAATAATACCTTTAATGAGATGTCGACACAGGATATGCAACAGCTCATTCCACTGATGTTCGTGGTGATAGTCGTGTTGCTACAGCTTATTTTACGTTCAGTCGTAGGAACGATAAGCACTGTTGTAATCATTGCCATGAGTGTCTTGGTTACTCAGGGCGCGATGGGGTGGATGGGTTATGCGGTAAACCAGGTTAATGTAATGAGCCCTATTATTATCCTTACGCTAGCCGTATGTGACTGCGTGCACCTATTGAATAATTATCTTTTTAATCTTTCGAAAGGTGATGACCGTATTGCCGCCATGAAAGAAAGCCTAAGCATTAACTTTCAGCCTATTTTTCTGACCAGTGTAACTACCGCTATTGGCTTTTTGAGTATGAACTTCAGTGACTCGCCTCCTTTTCAGGATTTGGGGAATATATCTGCGTTTGGAGTAATGGCCGCTTTTGTATTCAGCATGACACTCTTTCCGGGTATTACTCTTCTGTTACCCATGAAAGCGCGTAAGGTCACCCCTGAAGGCTCCAGTAATAAGCTAACGTCAACATTGGCTAAATTTGCTATCAGTCGATATAACCCTTTATTTTGGGGGTTATTATCTGTTGCGATAGTGCTGTCCAGTTTTATGTTTAACAATGAATTAAACGATGACACGGTTGCGTACTTTCATAAAGATGTGCCGTTCAGGCAAGCAGCAGATTATACTCAAGAGAACCTGACTGGCTTTGATATTATTGCTTACTCTCTGGATAGTGGCAGTAGTAATGGTATAAATGACCCCGCCTACTTAGAAAAGGTTGAGGCGTTTTCTCAATGGTACCTTTCCCAGCCTGAAGTGGTTCACGTTAGTAGCTTTACTGATGTAATAAAACGGCTTAATCGTAACCTGCACAATGATGACCCTGCTTGGTATAAACTGCCAGATAGCCGAGAATTAGCGGCTCAATATATCCTTCTTTATGAGATGTCATTACCTTTTGGGCTTGATTTGAATAATCAAATTAATGTCGATAAATCATCATTATTAGTCAGAGTGAGAATAAAAGACCAGAAAGCACAGCAACTCATTAATATTGATGAGCGCGCTCAACAATGGTTGATTAACAATGCTCCAGAGTTAGCGGCACCTGGTGCCAGTGTTTCTATCATGTTTGCGAATATTGGCCAGCGTAATATAGATAGCATGCTCACAGGCTCATTAGCGGCATTGATATTAGTGACACTTACCTTGATTGTTGCATTACGGTCATTCAAATATGGATTATTGAGTTTATTGCCTAATGCCTTTCCTGCGGCTATGGCTTTTGGTGTCTGGGGAATAGTAGATGGTGAGGTAAACTTGGCCGTAGCGGTTATCTTTGCAATAACTCTGGGTATTGTTGTGGATGATACGGTGCATTTTATAACTAAGTATTTACGAGGTAGAAACCTGCACGGTTATAACCCTAAAGAGGCGATAGAATACGCCTTTACCGTGGTTGGAAAAGCGATTATTACAACCACTATTGTGCTTGCGGCAGGGTTCTTTATCTTAGCCTTCTCTAGCTTTGATGTTAATGCTTCAATGGGTTTGATGGTGGGTATTACTATTCTACTTGCTTTGGTTTGGGATTTTCTATTTTTACCCTCCTTGCTGATAAAGGTAGATTCGGCTAAAAAAAAGAAACAGATTGCATCGTCTTTTGAAGAAGTTACCCTCTAGTGATGGTTAAAAATTGATCAATTTGCGTGTTTGGTCTATAAACTAACTATACCAATAAAATAATTATGGCAGGCGGTGTAGCCTGCTTTAACTTAAAAGCGCAAGGTTGCGTTCCCCCCTCGGCATCAAATCCACTTTAGTTGGAAGGATTACGGTGCCTGGAGGAAATTTATGACTCGCGTTACGATGATCAAAAATATCATTCGCTTAGGTATACGGTTTGTACCTAATGACCTTATTGTCTACCGTTTTTTTTCAGGTAGTGGGCGCTACTTCGTTCGCAGGCCAAAGAATTTTCAGGTAGATGCAACCCGTGTTGGTGATATTCCCGTACTGTGGGTGAATCACAGAACTCATTGTAGCTCTCGCGTAATTCTTTATCTTCATGGGGGTGGCTACGCTATAGGCTCCAACCGAACGCATTTAGAATTGGCTGCCAGAATTGCCCGGGCAGCAAAATCTCAAATGTTAATGGTCGAGTATCGCTTAGCACCTGAACACCCTTATCCTGCTGCTTTAAATGATGCTGTGGCGGCCTATGAGTATTTATTGAGAGAGCGAGTATCACCTGAAAAAATTGTAATCGCTGGAGATTCTGCAGGTGGCGGATTAACAGTCGCGTTATTGCAATACCTTCGTGATAGAGGGATGCCTACGCCAGCAGGTGCGGTATGTTTATCCCCCTGGCTAGACTTAAGTTGCTCTATTTCATCACTTTCAAAAACAATAAAACAAGACCCTTTAGTCTCTCCTAGTCGCATTCGTTACTTTGCTAAGCATTATGCAGGAAACAGCGATAGAACTCAGCCAGGCTTATCGCCACTCTTTGGTGAGTTAGATAATTTACCGCCCATGCTCATTCAAGTAGGGGGAGATGAAATATTGTTATCCGAGTGTAAGTTGTTTACCCGTAGAGCAAATAAGCTAGGCTCTTCAGTGGAGCTACAGGTTTGGCCAGGAATGTTTCATGTGTGGCAGTTTGCCGCTAGTATTTTGCCAGAAGGGCGACAGGCGATTAAAAAGATTGGTTTGTTTATCAGGGACGTCTCCCCGGTTTAATGCGCTTTTAAATGAATACCATGGCTTCAGCTAAGCTTGAAAGAGCAAGGTAAACTAGCATTGCGGCTGTAATTTTTAAAAATGAGTTCATTGTGTCGGTCATGTCGTCTCTCCCTATTTTTTGTCTTTGTACTTTCTGTACTTGTGCTTCCTATTCATCTTATTAGCTTACTTAGTAGTAACAGCAATTTATAATCCCAGTTATGAATAAGTACTCTTTACTCAGTTGCTTACAGTTCTTTGTTCATGCTTGTTATTCACTTCTCACCTTTCAATGTGTATAAAAAGGTGACAAAAAATTACAGGCTGAAACCTGAAAAAAGTAATGATATATAGCTTAATACTGAGTGTTGAAAAGGGATAGATGGACATTAGTCGTAGTTGTTGGAGAGTTAAGATATTTGAATTAGAGCATCAGGTTTTAGGTAAGGTTATGAAAAGGTAAAGCAATATTTAAGTGTGGATAGGGGTGCTACGATGGGTAACAATATTGTGACCCACATAGCATTTTAAATTAGCTTGCCAGAGACAGGGCTTTGAACGGAAAACTCCACAGAGGGTCTTTGTAGGAAACTAGTGCAGAGCCAATAACCTCACCGTTTTTATAGACGTTTAATGGGCAGGTGGTTAACGATGCCTTCAGGTTTTTTAGCCTATATTGTTTTTTACCTGCTATGCGCACCTCACCCAGCCCATCAAGCTTCATTTGAAAATCGTATTTGGGGCCAGTTGGCAGAATGGTTAACTCGCCACGAACAGGGATGGGTGTTTCATCTATGCCATAGCGGGCTGTGCCGGTAAAAGGCCGGGGTGCGGTCAGGTTGAAAAGTTTTTTTGAAGTGGCTTCAATCTTAAAGGAGAAGTCTGCCTTTTCCCGCCCCTCTAGCTGTAACCAACCATTCATTGTTTCTTTTACTACAACAGATAAAGACATAACGAGGTTTCCTTTAGT
>ENA-OSET01003960-OSET01003960.1-sediment-metagenome-genome-assembly--contig:-NODE-3960-length-13305-cov-2.742591_pt1 | contig 13305 bp, 9 predicted proteins | sample MGYA00237882_ERZ534229 | MGnify/ENA primary metagenome ERZ534229 (study PRJEB26408, sample SAMN06266212) | sediment metagenome | isolation source: Hudson Canyon methane seep mesocosm | place: USA:Hudson...
ACAAGGCTTTCCTAAAAGCCGTAGAATCCGAGTTTTACGACTCGCTCCCTGCCGAGTCGCAACCGGTGGATGGCAACACGCCAACACCCATGTTCACGCCGCTCAATCTCCGTGACCTGACAATCGCAAACCGCAGTGTTGTTTCGCCGATGGCACAGTATAGTGCCACTGACGGCACGCCGGGCGATTGGCATATGGTGCATTACGGCGCGCGCGGAATCGGCGGCGCCGGGCTCATGATCACCGAAATGACCTGCCCGGCTCCGGACGCACGTATCACGGACGCCTGCACAGGCCTTTGGAACGACAAACAAGAAACCGCATGGAAGCGCATCACCGACTTTGTCCATGCGAACAGCGATACCAAAGTTTGCCTGCAGCTGGGCCACGCAGGGCGCAAAGGATCGACCCATTCGCCTGCGACTGGCGGCATGGATATGCCAAAGGACAAAGATAACTGGCCGCTCGTATCCGCGTCACCACTACCCTACTTCCCCGATGTCTCAGACACGCCTGCGGAGTTGGACCGCGCTGGCATGGATCGGGTGATACAAGAATTTGTGCAGGCTGCCGGGCGGGCCGACCGCGCAGGTTTTGATATGCTTGAATTGCACTGCGCACACGGCTACCTGCTCGCAAGTTTCCTATCTCCACTCACCAACAAGCGCAAAGATGACTATGGCGGCAGCGCCGAGAAACGTGCGCGTTTTCCTGTTGAACTATTTAAGGCGGTACGCGCCGTATGGCCGGACGACAAACCAATGTCAGTACGTATCAGCGCGTGGGACTGGGCTGAAGGCGGTGTTGACTGGCAAAGCCTAGAGACAACAGCACAGGCCTTCAAAGACGCCGGCGTTGATATCGACGCTGGTAATGCACTGGTTGAACGCATCAAAGGCGTTGCCAAACGCACCAGTCGCCCTGGTGTGATGGCCGGCCTTGGTGGCTTCGGCGCCTTGTTCGAGTTGCCTACTGGCTACAAAGAGCCCGTTTTAGTGTCCGGTACTGACGGCGTCGGCACTAAGCTGCGCCTGGCCATGGACCTAAACATGCATGACACCATCGGGCAGGATTTGGTCGCCATGTGTGTCAACGACTTGATCGTAGCGGGCGCAGAACCCTTGTTTTTCCTGGACTATTACGCAACAGGCAAGTTAAACATTGATGTTGCCGCCGACGTTGTCAGTGGTATCGGAGCGGGCTGTGAGCTTTCAGGTTGCGCGCTGGTGGGCGGTGAAACCGCGGAAATGCCGGGCATGTATGAAGGTGAAGATTATGATCTGGCGGGTTTTTGTGTCGGCGTGGTTGAGAAATCTGAAATCCTCGATGGCAGCAAGGTTAAAGCGGGCGATACCTTGATTGGACTCGCCTCGAGCGGCCCCCATTCGAATGGCTACTCTCTGGTGCGTAAGATCATTGAGGTCAGTGGTGCCAGCCTGGATGAGGATCTCGATGGCCAAACCCTTGGCGATGCCCTGATGGCGCCCACTCAAATTTATGTAAAACCCCTGTTAAAACTGCTGAAGCAAACTCAGGTTAACGCCATGTCCCATATTACGGGTGGCGGCTTGCTGGAAAATATTCCCAGGGTTCTACCCGACAATACAAAAGCCGTTATCGATATCACCAGCTGGCAGCGCCCCAAAGTATTTGACTGGCTGCAAGCACAGGGCAATGTCGACCCGGTTGAAATGCACCGCACCTTCAATTGTGGTCTGGGCATGATTGTTTGTGTGCCAGCAGAAAGCGCACAGCAGGCCCTGGATATACTGGCCGCCAACGGAGAATCCGCTTGTATTGTAGGCACCATCGAACAGGCTTCAGACAACGAAGAACAAGTTGAATTAAAGGGCCTTTAAACCATGTCAGAGACCAAGCCCTGTCGGGTTGTTGTGCTAATTTCAGGCGGTGGCACTAATTTACAGGCGCTTATCGACGCACAACAAGCGGGGCAACTCCCTGTCGAGATCGCGGCGGTTATCAGCAACCGCCCCGATGTGAAAGGACTGCAGCGAGCGACTTCAGCGGGTATCCCCGCAGATGTATTAGATCACACGGCGTTTGCCAGTCGCGAAGATTTTGACCGGGCACTGACCACGCTGATCGATAGCCACAGCCCGGATCTGCTTGTACTGGCGGGTTTTATGCGTATCCTCACAGCCGAGTTTACCGGCCATTATCTCGGGCGCATGTTAAATATTCATCCCTCTCTTCTACCTAAATACCAAGGGCTTCATACCCATCAGCGCGCTATTGATGCCGGCGACAGCTGCCACGGGGTCACCGTGCACTTTGTCACGGCCGAGCTGGACGGCGGGCCCGCGGTTGTGCAGGCCAAGGTCGGAATAAAAGCGGGCGATACTGCCGAAACACTCGCACAACGTGTTCAACAGCAAGAGCACATTATTTACCCTCTGGCGGTAAATTGGTTTGCGAACGGCTCTCTTCACATGCAAGATGGAAAAAGTATTCTGAATGGCGAACTTTTACCGCCCTCAGGCCATCTAATTGATTGCACAGGCTAATTAAGGCCTTTACATTTACCGGGCATGCGATAAGGAGAGTTGACATTACTCGCTCTAACACACCTTTTTTTCCGGGGCTGATTGCCCTTGTTGTTCTGGTTTTCAGCAGTGCTCACAGCCTGGCAAACCCACTTGCCCCACAAGACTTTATCGCCAAATACCGCGCGACACTTGCGGGTTTTGATATTTCCGCAACCAGCCAACTAACAACACATGAGAACGGCCGCAGAGAGCTTCGCTTCATGGCTTCCTCCTGGTTCGCAAAAATTGAAGAGTTCAGTGTACTGGACTGGGCTGAAGGTGGAATGCTTGTGCCCCACCGCTATGAATACCACCGCACGGGCCTGGGCCGCGATCGGCACGCCGTGTTGACATTTGACTGGCTGAAAAACAGCGTCGTTAACAATGTTCAGAAGAAACCCTGGAAAATGGACGTGCCCAAAGGTGCGCTAGACAAACTCAGTGTGCAACTACAACTGCGCCAGGACCTGATCAATGAACGCCCGCTCAGAAACTATCAAATAGCCGATGGCGGTCGATTGAAGACCTACGAATTTACTGTGTTACAGGAAGAGGTCATTGACACCTCACTCGGAAAATTAAATACCGTTAAAATCAAACGTCAACAAGTGACGGACAATAAACAAAAACGCAAACGCGAAACAACCTTGTGGCTCGCAAAGGACTGGGACTATTTGCTGGTACGATTGCACCGAAAAGAAAAGGACGGCAAGCACTATAAAATCGAGCTGGACTCCGCCTCACTGGCAGACACACCGCTTAAAGGAATGGACGCGACACCGCCGTCCTAGTACTGGTTTTATCGCGTTTCAACCTTCTCTTTCCCGCAGCGTTCACAGCGAGAAAGGGTGACCAGTTTTCCGCGCTTCACATCGAACTGTTTCTCTTGCACAATCTTCCACTTGTGAAAACCCGAGCGGCACAGGGTTTTACCTTTGTGTTTGTCTGACAATTTTGGTTTTTTAAACGCGATCACTTTGCCCATAAAATAAACTGCGCGGCCTCTGCGGGAACTTGAATGAAAACAGTATACGCCTTTTTTTTGATTTGCCCGCTACTCCTCGCCGGCTGTGAGAAAAAAGAAGAAAAAACGGCTGACAGCACCGCCCCTCTCCAGGGCCAGGTCGCTGCAGAGTCAAGGCGTGTCAACCTGTTGCTCGATCAGTTCTTTCTTGCGCAAGTTGGCCGATACCCCAGCCTGTCTGCAAAATTTGGCCTGAGAACCCCTCAGGACAGCCTGGATGACCTGAGTGATAGCTATGCCAAACAAACGCTCCAGCTCAAACAAAAACAACTATTGGATCTGAATGCTATTGACCCAGTTTCAGTCGATAGTTCAACCCAGTTGAGCCTGACGCTGTTTAGACAGGCGCTGAAAGAGGATATTAGCGACTTTAAATGGCGCTTTCACAGCTACCCTGTCAATCACATGAAAGGCCTGCACACGGCGGTGGTTGACCTGCTGAGCCAACACCACACACTCGACACCATTGAGGACGGCAGAGCCTACATCAAGCGACTCAAGGCTATTCCGCATTATCTGGACCAACTGACCGCAAATCTCACGGCCAGGGCTGACCGCGGTATTATTATTCCCTCTTTTGCCCTCCCCTATGTGATCAATGACTGCTTAGTGATCGCTCAAGGAGGCATTCTCAACGACTTTAAACGCAAGCTGGCCGCCATCAACCTCCCCGACAACGTGCGTGACGCTCTGTACAACGCGGCATCGAGGGCATTCACGGTAGAGGTGGAACCGGCGTATCAAAAATTCATCGTGTACTTGCGACGGTTGCAGGGAAAAACAGATTCGCGCTCGGGCGTGTGGAAATTCCCCGACGGCGATCAGTTTTATCAACGCGCACTGCAACGTTCAAGTTCTATCGAATTGGAGCCCGGTGATGTTCATGAAATCGGCTTACTCGAAGTTGCGCGTATTCAGGCTGAAATAAATACACTAAAAGATTCACTAGGATTTGTGGGCGAGTTGCCGGAGTTCTATCGTTTTCTTCGTTCACAGCCACAATTCTACTTTCCCGACACCGATCAGGGACGCCGAGAATATCTGCAAGAAAGTAGACAGGTCATTGAAAGTATACAAACCCAGCTGGGCCAATTATTTGATCAAACGTCGACGATACCCATCAGCGTGAAACAACTTGAGAGTAACCGTGAGTTGTCAATGGGCAAGGCGTATTATCAACGCCCCGCACTCGACGGAAGCATTGGCGCCAACTACTACATCAACCTGCACTCAATGCAGGATATGCCTCGCTACCACCTGGCAGCTCAGGCCTTTCATGAAGCGATTCCAGGTCATCACGTCCAGGTGTCCATCGCACAAAACCAAGCCTCATTGCCACTCTTTCGAAAAGCCGGCCACTACCCCGCCTTTACCGAAGGCTGGGGGCTCTATGCTGAGTGGTTGCCCCTGGCATACGGATTTTATCAAGACCCCTATGCCAATGTGGGTCGCCTGAGCCTTGAGCTCTGGCGTACGGCACGCCTGGTTGTCGATACTGGCATTCACAGCCAGCGCTGGACTCGCCGGCAAGCCATTAGCTACCTGGTGGAAAATACCGCAAATTCAGAGGAGGAGGCGATTAAAGCGGTGGACCGCTACATCGTTATGCCCGCCCAGGGGGTCGCCCATAAAATTGGCATGATGAAAATACAGGCCCTTCGTCGAGAGGCCCAGGCACATCTGGGTCAGCACTTCGACCTAAAGGCATTTCACGGGGAATTATTGGGAAAGGGGCCGCTGCCCCTAACGGTATTAGAGCAACAAATGGCAGCCTGGGTGACTCGCCTCAAACAACCTTGATATGCCAAGGCTCATAACGCACACCAAAACGGTTGTCAGCGGTGTAACGGATCTGAATATAACCCAGGTCCTGCATGCGCTTGAACTCATCAGTCTGGGAAAACTTATCCGTAAAGTTAGCGCTGCCCCAACCAATTTTACCCACGTCAAAGTCGCCAATTCCGTGGTAGGAGTGCCCCGGGGGAGCCAGAGACCGGGAGGCCTTGGAGAGATTGGCACTCGACTTAACCGCCTTGGCCAGGAACAAATGCATTTGTTTGACATTGCTGCGGATGCCCGAGGTTAAAATGATCGAGTCGCCCACATCTTTTTTCAGTTTGTCGTAATAGGTCTCAGCCTGACCGCGGTAGATATAATGGCCGGAGTAAGGAATTTTAATGGTATCTTTCTGGCGAATACTCGCCGTTAATTCTGTGCTGACTTTGTCACCCAGAAATCCATAGTCTGCGGCCTTGGTAAAAAATACCTTCTCCAGAAAATCGAGCTCTTCCCGCTCAAACTCTCCGACGTTACTAAAACGGCTCGCAAATTTTAACATGTGATCAAAACTGATCAGATTGTAATTGCCGTGTCCCACCGCTCTTTCTACGCCGCGCATGCGCAGAAGCACCGAATGCATTATCTTGTTTTCAGCTTCATTCAAGTAAATATCGTCGACAAATTCATTCTCAAAATTGCGTACTTTATCCAGATAGTTTTCAGACTCTGCCTGAACAGCAACCTTGGTATTTGTCTTGGGTGCGGATGGGGATGGGGATGCAGATGGTGCGACGGTCTCGTCGTCCACCTGAGCCACCGGATGAATCGTCTCTCGGTCGCTTACGGGCTCAGCATTTACCAGGGGGTCATTGTCTGTGTTTGGCGAAAAATTATCAGCGGCTTTCTGCCAAAGATAGGCGTTTGCTGCTGTAAAGGCGCCACCGGCCACAAATCCTGTGAGTAAATCCCTACGCTTCACACTGCCTCTCTGATAGTACTGTCTGCCATTCGAATAATCTAAGGTTACTATAAAATCTGCAGAGTGCACAGTTTCCTGAACACCCCTTCAGAAGATTGTGCTCTTAGGTACATTTGATTATCCTTGGGCGAAGCAATAATCAATAATAAATACACGTTAAAGGCAAGCTATAGATGGCTGTTTTTTTGACCACCCCCCCTGTAATCACTCTACTCTCGCGTTGTTTGCTGGGCGTATTACTCGCTCTCAGTGCCTCTGCTACCGCCTCAGCACCCAGTGATGAACTGGCCCCCATTGCCATTATCGGCGGGAGAATCATCGATGGACGCCAGGACAAAGCGCTAAACAATACGGTTATTCTCACTAAAGATAATAAAATTGTGGCCATAGGAGGCCCCGAGATTATCCCCGAAAACGCCCGGAGAATAGACCTGGGCGACGCCACGTTAATGCCCGGGATGATTGATGTGCATACCCACCCCCTTATGCACGGAGACGATTATCAAAGCACCCATCTGGAAACATCATCTGCCTATAAAACACTCAAAGCTTTGAAGTCGACCCAGGCATTACTGCAAGCCGGCTGGACATCCCTGAGAGTCATGGGTGACAGCGACGTGTTTTATGGTTTCCGGGATTTGCGTCGGGTCTATGATGAAGGTCTTTTCCTGGGCCCCAGAATTAGTGGTGCCGGCCACTACCTTTCGATCACTGGAGGTGGTGGCGACGCCAATTTTTTGTCCCCGGAGCAACAGGTCCGTCCCGATGGTTTGATTGTGGATGGTCCCGAAGAAGTTCGTAAAGCCATCCGACGGGAGGTGAAATACGGCTCGGACTGGATCAAACTGCTGGTGACCGGCGCCTACCTCTCGGTTGGGGACAATCCGCGCAACGTGCACTTCAGCCCAGAAGAACTGCGAGTGGCGATGGAAGAAGCCCGACGGCTCAATGTGCCCGTTGCGGCCCATGCCCATGCAACCGAGGGCATCAACCAGGCCATTGTTGCCGGCGCGCGCTCAATTGAACACGGCACGTTTCTCGACAGCGAAAGTATCCGCCTGATGAAAAAACACGGCACTTTTTTAGTGCCGACTATCTATATAGGGGACTACTACAAAGACGAAAGTCAGGCGCTTCGAGCCCAGGACAAAAACGACTACTACAGTGAACACGAGCGGCCCAAATTTCTGAAACAAATCGGCAAGGCACACAAAGCCGGCGTTAAAATCGCCGTCGGGCTCGATTTAGGGGGTCTGCAATATAAACCTAGCTACAGTGCTCGGGAACTGGCGACTCTGATAGAGGCCGGACTCAGCCCCATGGAATCTATTCAGGCAGCCACTCGTGTCGGGGCAGAGTTGTTGGGTTGGGATGACAGGCTAGGCACACTCGCACCGGGCATGCTGGCAGACATTATAGCGGTGTCGGGCAACCCTCTCGAAGATATTAGCGAATTGGAGCGTGTCAATTTTGTCATGTTAAACGGCACCGTCGTTAAACAACCCTAACCCCTTTTATTCACTGTGACTTTAACCTTGGCGATAACTGTGAGAAAAATTCTTGGTCTACTTGTACTGCTAGTCTCCATGTCCGCCCCCCAATGGGTGGTCGCATCTGCTGAAGCGCAAAGTGCAGGCTACGACTTATCTCTCCCCACTATCGTGCATGAAGGCCAGCCTGAGGCCGAAAGTGTGGCTACAAATGTCAGGGTCATTCCCGGTTGGATGTCACTCATTCCCCCCATCGTTGCCATTGGTTTAGCCCTTTGGCTTAAAAGCGTTGTGCCCGCTATTTTCTTTGGACTGTGGGCAGGTGTGATCGTGATCAGGGGGTTTGCTCCGGGTGATATTGTGTTGGCACTACTCGACAGCTTCCAGGTTTTTATTCTCAGGGCACTTGCCAATGAAGATCACGCGGCCATTATTTTATTCAGTGCAATGATTGGCGGCATGGTAGGCATCATCTCTAAAAATGGTGGCATGCAAGGCGTTATTCATAAAGTGATTCGCTGGGCCTGTACGCCGCGACGCGGCCAACTTTCCGTTTGGTTTTTAGGTCTAGCGGTCTTTTTTGACGACTACACCAATACTCTGGCAGTGGGTAACTCTGTTCGACCTATCACTGACCGCCTGCGCATTTCTCGGGAGAAAGTGGCTTATATCGTTGACTCCACCGCCGCACCCGTGGCTGCGATTGCGGTTATCACAACCTGGATTGGATATGAACTGGGGATAATCAGCGATGTATTTGCTAAAATTGGTGGCGTTGAGGAACCGGCCTACAGCATTTTTCTAAATTCCATTCCCTACAGTTTCTATCCGATTCTAACCATCTTTTTTGTTTTTCTGGTCGCCTGGACCGGACGTGATTTTGGCCCCATGCTGAAAGCCGAGTCCAAGAGTTATAACGCCAAACACAATTTATATGAAACCACTGAAAACGCCATGCTCGACAACGAAGTCGAGGACGATGTGCCCGCCAGAGCAATCAATGCCGTATTGCCAATCGCAGCCTTGGTGCTCAGCTGTATCGGCGGCTTGTTTATTACCGGCGAAGGCAACACAGTAAAAGACCTGCTGTCGACTGGCGACGTTTATAAATCACTGATGTGGGGCTCGCTGATCAGTGTTGTGGTTGCCGCACTGCTAACCATTGGCCAGCGAATTATGACCTTGAACCAGTTGGTTTCCGCGTGGGAAAACGGCGTGACTTGTATGATGGCCCCGCTCGTCATTCTGGTTTTGGCCTGGGCGCTAGCGGAGATCACCTCGGAGCTGGGCACGGCGCAATACTTAGTGACACTGGCCGATGGCATTCTCTCTCCTAAGGTCATTCCTGCTCTGGCCTTCGTTTTATCTGCCGCCGCCGCTTTTGCCACGGGCTCCAGCTGGGGCGTAATGGCCTTGATGTTGCCTTTGATTTTACCCGTTGCCTGGTCCACCCTGATGGCTGACGGCGGCGTCAGTGCCGACAATATGCATATCATTTATTCAACTCTGGCCAGTGTCCTGGCGGGTTCGATCTGGGGCGATCACTGCTCGCCCATTTCTGACACAACCGTGCTTTCCTCGTTATCTACAGGCTGTGATCACATGGAACATGTGCGCACCCAGATCCCCTACGCCCTGACCGTGGGCACCGTATCTCTGTTGGTTTGCACGGTACCCAGTGCCTACGGAGTACCCTGGTGGCTCACGATGCTGGTAGCAGGCGCTCTTTTATGGTTAATTTTACGTGTGTTTGGCAAGCACTCTTATTAATCCTTCGCTCAGCTTGAGACGGATTGCTAACTGAAACATCTACTTAGGATGGGGTACTTACCTGTACCTCCTCTCGCTTCTGTTCTGATTAGGATCTTCACCGCTTAGGGTTTACAATTGACGTACCCCGCATCTGGGGCAAATACTTAGAGGTCACGGAATGGCTCTATTTACCCTTCGATTTTTGTTCATCACCTTGCTCAGCTTGGTGAGCATCAACTCCAACGCACAGCCCCCTACAGCAGAGACAATCGTTAAAGCCGCGATCGACAATTGGCGGGGAGTCAGTTCCTATTCTGAAATGACCATGTCGATTGTGCGGCCAGACTGGCAGCGCACGATGTCCATGCAGAGCTGGACCGAAGGCGACAAAAAATCCCTCATTCGAGTGACCGCGCCCAAAAAAGACCGGGGCAATGGCACATTGCTTAATGAAGACGCGATGTGGTCCTTCTCCCCAAAGATCAATCGTGTGATCAAAATACCGTCGTCGATGATGAAACAAGGATGGATGGGCTCGGACTTTTCTAACAAAGATATTGCCAAGTCCGACGAAATCATCGATCAATATGAACATACACTTTTGAGCACAGAAAGCCTGGACGAACACAGAGTTTATGTCATCCAGTCTATTCCCCACGAAGACGCCGCCGTTGTCTGGGGCAAAGAGATCCTGAAAATTCGCGACGACTATGTGCTTCTGGATCACCAGTTTTTTGATCAGGACGGGGTTCTGGTCAAAACACTGGTAACCCTGAACATCGATATTTTCGACAAGCGCCCCGTGGCACAACGGCAGCGAATGAGCAAAGTGAACAAACCGGGCGAATGGACTGAAATCAGTATTCAAGCGGCGAAGTTCAATGTAGAAATCGCCGGCAGCCTGTTCACACTGTCTAACTTACGTAATCCCCGTCAATAGATGAGTGCAATGCGATGAACTTAAGCTTGCGCCTTGGCTGGCGCAATCTGTGGCGACACCCCCGTCGAACCTGGCTGACAACAGGCGCCATGATTTTCTCCAATGTGTTGCTGGTATTTATGATCAGCCTTCAATTGGGTATGTATCAATTGATGATCGACAACAGCCTGAGAATATTCACCGGGCATCTGCAAGTTCAGGCGCCCGGTTACAACGACACTCCGCACATGAGCAAAACCGTTCCCGACATAAAACAGCTCGCTGCCAAACTGCGCGAGGTGTCTGGCAACGGAAACGTTGCGGCCCGTGCCAGTGGTTTTGCATTGTTTTCCAGTGCAGAACGAAGTTATGGCGCAATGGTTATTGGTGTGGAAGCGGAATATGAGCCGGGCGTGAGTAGCTTGCCTGGGCTTATCAAACAAGGCCGTTACCTGAACAACAGTAAGGGCGCAGAGGTGGTCTTGGGTGCCGCTCTTGCGCGCAACCTCAAGGTTTCCCTGCACGACGAACTCACCTTAATGGGCTCCGGAAAAGATGGCTCCTTTGCCGCCGATGTGGTGAACGTAGTGGGTATTTTTGAAACCGGTGTGCCCGACATTGACAGAAACTTTGTGCAAATGCCCTTAGACCGCTTTCAGGAAGTATTCAGCATGGAAAACGAGGGCCATACGATTGTGGCCCTGGCTGAGGATTTTTCTCAGATTGCGCAGCTGCAACAGCGCCTACAAAAACCCCTTAGCGACACTGAAAAATTAGTATTACTCGACTGGGATGCGCTGTCTCCGGGCCTTCAGCAGGCGATTGATGCCGACATGGCCAGCGCCTGGTTCATGTACGGCATATTAATTTTGTTGGTTGCTTTCAGTGTCCTGAATACACAGCTAATGTCGGTGCTGGAGCGCACTCACGAATTTGGCATCATCATGGCGCTGGGTCTAAAACCGGGCAGGCTCGGGCGTATGGTATTAATGGAATCGACCATAATGGCGGGCATGGGGTTTGTTATCGGCACGGCATTGGGCAGCTTGGTAGCACTGTATTTCCACACCTATGGTTTGTCTTTGCCGGGAATGGAAGACGCCATGGCCCGATACAATTTACCGGGCCGCATGTATCCCAGCACCTCGATGGTTTCGCTTTGCCTGGGGCCCGCTGTCGTCTTTATTGCCTGCATTTTAGCCTCGGCCTATCCGGCATTACGCCTGTATAGATTGCACCCCATAGATGCGATGAGGAGTGCCTGATGAACTTCCCCTGGCACATTGTAATCACTCTGGCCTGGCGCAACCTTTGGCGCAACTACCGCCGCACCCTCATTATGCTCGCGGCTATTGTGGTCGGTGTCTGGTCAATGATTTTCATGACGGCCATGATGCGCGGCATGGTCGATGAAATGATTCGCGGCAGCACATCAACATTGCTGGGGCACGCACAAATTCACCACCACCTTTTTAGAGACGACCCCAACATAAGCAATAGCATGCCTCCACCGTCAGCCCGCTTGAAAGCGGTGCTCGCACAAGAGTCTGTTGTTGCCTGGACCCAAAGAGTCAGGGTGCCGGCCATTATTTCCAGTGAGCGGGAATCTCTCGGTGTATCGCTTGTGGGCGTAAATCCCCACGCTGAAGAGGGGATGTCATTTTTGGCCGACAGTATAGAAGCCGGACGCCACCTTGAAAGCCCAGAGGACAAAGGCCTGATTTTGGGTGCGCGCCTGGCTGAACGCCTGGAAACAAAGCTGGGAAAACGCGTGGTGATCATGAGCCAGGACCCCGACAACAATATTGTAGACCGGGGTTTCAGGGTAGTTGGCATTTATGAAACCGATCCATCCAATATTGAAAAGCAGTTTGTCTTTACGGGTTTAAACACGGCCCAACAGTTTTTAAACATGGGTGAGCAGATCTCGGAGATTGAGATTCTGGGACAAAACTACCGCGATACAGATTCTTTGATTGCCCCTATTCAACAGGCAATGGATGCAGGTTTATCTCTTGAGCCATGGTATGAAATAGACAGCTACTTGGGCAGCATGCTGCCGATGATGGATGGATTTATTCTGGTGTGGATTGTGGTTGTATTTATTGCGCTGTCATTTGGACTGGTTAACACCTTGGCCATGGCGGTGTTTGAACGGGTGCGGGAAATCGGCTTAATGTTGGCTCTGGGAATGCGACCGGGAGCGATCCGGTTTCAGGTGTTGGCCGAATCGTTAATGCTGCTTACAACCGGGCTGATGTTAGGTAACTTACTCGCCTGGATCAGTATTGTACCCCTTGAGAGCGGCATAGATATTTCTGCGGTAGGCCAAGGCCTTGAGATGGCAGGCATGAGCAGCACGCTCTACCCCAGTCTCAAAATAAAAGACATGTTCACCGCAACCGGCATTGTTATTATTCTGGGTTTGGTGGCCAGTTTACTGCCAGCCTGGCGAGCGTCGCGCCTGGAACCCATTAAAGCACTGACCAAAACATGAACCGGGTTGATAAAAAGGAAATTCAACAATGGCCGCTGTAGTCTGCAAAGACCTGGTGAAAACATTCCAGCAAGGTGACGATGTCATTTACGGGCTCAACCACGTAGACCTAACGGTAAAAAACGCAGGTTTTGTCTGTCTGTCCGGCCCCTCCGGCTCGGGCAAAACAACGCTTCTCAACGCCATTGGCGGTTTAGACAAACCCGATCAGGGCACCATTACCATTGCCGAGCGAAGAATTGACACTTTGAGTAAAGGAGAAATGGCCGACATGCGTCTGAACACCATCGGGTTTGTGTTCCAGGCGTATAATCTGATA
>ENA-OSET01003964-OSET01003964.1-sediment-metagenome-genome-assembly--contig:-NODE-3964-length-13301-cov-3.089232_pt1 | contig 13301 bp, 12 predicted proteins | sample MGYA00237882_ERZ534229 | MGnify/ENA primary metagenome ERZ534229 (study PRJEB26408, sample SAMN06266212) | sediment metagenome | isolation source: Hudson Canyon methane seep mesocosm | place...
TGTATTCTTGCTTGTAAATATTTCACCTTTCTTAATATCATCGACAATATAAATTGAACGTCTAAACACTGAAGAGGACTTCTCTCCTTCTGCAAGGTCATAATTGACTTGGCCTAAACACTCCCATGCAATACGTGTATCTTTGCATAAAGCATGTAGCTCATCTGATTCAAGCGAAAAAGCAGAATCTGGCCCTTGTTCTTTTCTTGAATCAATAAAGTGCTTCTCTATCACTGCGGCCCCCATTGAAATAGCAGCAATAGAAGTCACATTACTCAGAGTATGATCAGATAACCCTACAACAGTATTAAACTTATTATTTAAATCAGGAATTGTTTTAAGGTTAGCTGCAGTATGTTTAGCTGGATAAGCACTCACGCAATGTAGCAAGATGAGGTTTTCATTACCGGACGAGCGTACTAGCGAAACAGTTTCATCAATCTCCTCATTATTCGCCATCCCAGTAGAAATAATTAAAGGCTTCCCCGTTTTGGCAACCTTTTCAATTAGGGGAAGATCAGTCATCTCGAATGAGGCAATTTTATAAGCAGGAACGTCAAAACCTTCTAAAAAATCGACAGCGCTCTCATCAAAAGGACTACTAAACAAGGTTATCCCTACATCCTTCGCCTTCTCAAATAACGCTTTATGCCACTCCCAAGGAGTGTGTGCCCATTCATAAAGTTCATAAAGCGTCTTACCGTCCCATAACCCCCCTTTTACTAAAAAATCACTTTTATCACAATCAATCGTCATTGTATCGGGACGGTAAGTTTGAATTTTAACTGCATCTGCCCCTGCCTGCTTAGCTGTTTCAATGAGTTTTAAAGCTCTATCAATGGATCCATTATGATTACCTGAAATTTCAGCAATAACATAAGGAGGCTGATCTTTGCCTATTAATCGCCCATTAATATTAATAGTTTGTTTCATATTAAATAATATTCCTAGTTACATTAGCCTTTAAATGAAAGCAACTGCTTTTAGGTACTTAGAGCGCACCTCTAGCATAAAACAAAACATCTTCTGACTGGCGCACTAATGACATTCCAACATATTCAGCAACTGAAACAGAGGCTTTGTTCGACTTTTTAATCTCAGCACAAATAGGTGATTGAATACTATTCGCCAACAGTGCCACCATTTGTTTGGCTACCCCCTGTTTTCTTGCATGAGGTGCCACTGTCCATGATAGCTCATACGAACTCTCAAGTTTATCTGCACGTACAGTCCCTACTGGAATACTAGATTTTTCTGCAATATAAATGGTTCGGAGCGGGTTTTTCAAAGTCGATTTTAACCAGGAAATATGCTCATTCCAATTAACAATTAATGGAAAATGGCTTTGCATTCTAGTTAATGAGTCATTGCGCCAGTTATAAAGTAAATTGGCATCATCCATTGTAATTAATCTTAACTTAAGACCATTCTCATACATGGTTGAGTTTCCTTTTAAAAATCCACAAACACGAGACGACTATCTTTTAGATTTCAAGGAGTGCTTCAACCGCTCTCTTTACGCCTAAACCATCACAAATACTGAAAGCATTTTCACTTTGATGCTGATAAAACATAATGTTAGAAAATTCATCAAACGCATGTAAAAACTGGCTTTCTTTATCATTAATTTCTACGAGTGAAACTGCTTGATGCTTAGATAATTCTTTTGCAATTTTTTGCTGGTTCTCAGCAATTACAAACATAATCGTCGGTAAACCTAAGCAACACCTTTCCCAAGCACTGGTACCTGCAGCACCAATAGCTAGATCGGCTTCTAATATTAGATCTGACATATTTTCAGCATCAATTATTACCGTTGCTGGAATCTTACTTTGTTGCACTAGTAACTCGACTTCATTCTGACTTACAGAAACTGCCCCCAAAACAATTGTTAATACGTAAGGTTGATGTTCATAATGTTTGTTGAGTATTTTAATACACCATGCGCTTAAATTTTTAGGGTCACTCCCACCAAAATTTAACAGAATATTTCGAATAGACTTACACTTTTTCCGTTTAAATTGTGCTTTTTGACGAACTTTATGAAACTCAGCACCAAGCAAGGCATAGCCTGTTCCACAAAGAAGCTCTGCATGTTTAGGAACAAAGTTATTATAATCAATTAATTGACGGTTATACGTCTGATCCAACAATACATCACATTGGTGTTTACGGTTAGCTAAGTCATCAATAACCATACATTTCAAAATGTATGGAATAACCAACTGCTCCCAGTAAGCATCGATACCATAATGATCCACTACTAAGAGTTTTTTACTATTACGGTAAACCTTAATTATTTCTATCGCCTTGGCAGCATCCTTCTCGATATCAATTGAAAATGTACCGACAACACCAGCCCCCTCATAGCTTAAGTATTTAGCAGTCACATCAAATCGTTTAAGCTTTTTTATAATACTTTCAGGTAAAGCCCTGTATAAAAAGATGCACTCAATACCTAATTCAATAAATTCTTTTGATAAAGTCAAGCATCGCATCACGTGTCCTAACCCTATAGTTTCCGAGGCATCAACCCGAAAGAAGCAGACCGTATTATCAATATTCATGCAAGAATTCAGCAAATCTTAGGTCTTCGATAGAATCAATATCAACAGATCGGTCACGAGGCATTACATACTTCAATAAGGGAGAGCACGTATAGCTTTGCTCCTGTTTAAAGAACGCTACATTTAAAATATGAATAGCACCATTGCAGCGATATGCCTTAGGTAGCTCTTGTGATTTTAGTCGATTCATCTCTTTGAAAATTGGTTTAAGGTAACCCCGCCCATCATCTTCATAGGCAGAATAAGGAGAATGATCATATTCGCTAACGCTCATTAACGAAACCGCATTTTTAGAACGAAATAACGCAACAGCCTCTTCAATGTCCGATGCAACTCTCAATGGACTTGTGGGTAACAAAATTACAATTGTATCGTAGTTTTTTCCTAATACTTCTAAGCGTTCAAGTGCATCAAGCGCAACCACCTCAACACCGGCAGGATCAACTGCGAGTTTCTCCGGTCTTATGAATGGTACATTTGCACCGAATGTTTTCGCAACTTCAGCTATTTCTTTATCTTCTGTCGATACAATCACATCCTCAAAAAGCCCTGTATCGAGCGCAGCTTGTACTGTCCATGCTAATAGAGGCTTACCACAAAAATTAATAATATTTTTTCGTGGAAGTCTCGTAGATTTTCCTTTAGCAGGAATTAAAGCTAAAACTCTTCCTGTAGTCACAAATCAGATCCAACGTGGTTCAATGCTAGGTTCATCAAAAGCTTTAATTCCACATTTTTCAGGTGGACATTCTGGGTTATAATACAAGTGCTGATTCTCTTTATCCAAAGTTCGAACTTTTGCTTGTTTGACGCGAGAAGCCTCTTCCTTTTCTCCTATCTCATGACGATCAACAGAATCCATTACTACCCAGTTATTCCCTTCTTTTCTCCAGATCGAAGGATCTCTCATAGCGTCAATGTAACCATAAAAAATTTCTTTGGTGATACCTAAAAATTCACAATAGTATTCTAGGGCTTTAGGTTCATTTGAATCATAGCGCTCAACCATTTGAATGGCTTCCTCTCGAGTCATTCGACCATGACGAATTTCCATACTGGCATCGTCCGTTGCACGACCATAACCAAATTTCAAATATTTTAAATAGTCATGCACTTCATTCGCATGATCTTCTATTTTTCCATATAGATTAAAACTTCGGTCTCGTTCGAATGTTATGCCACGAAAGTCCCAGGTTTTCATCATCAACTCACCGTGCGCTTTTGCATCCCAATCCACAAAATTACTTAAGTAAACGCCACGCACTTCTGTCTTTTCTAGCTCTTCATCGCTAGGGTAAACATAAGGTTCGATATCTGAACGAGTAATACCATTGTGTCCGATCAAATCTTCAGCTTCATGCCCTCTCATATCATGCTCTTTGCGAGTCCAACGAGTGTGCTCAACAAAATCTTCCAAAGATACAATTCCGGTCAATTCAGCAAAACCATGCTCTCCCCAAATAATCAGTGGAATGTTATATTTGACAGCCATTTGAAATGGAAATGTACGAATACCAGCATGGTAATGCCATGTAATATCTCCAACAGTTTCCAGCATATAACCCGCTACTTTTTTTACCCCATTTGGGCCTGTTGAATATCGAACCAAGTCAAAGCCAGATTTTTTGACTAGATTTTCAAGATTATCAACACCGGCTGGTGTATTCAGCCCATGATTAAAAGTAACCAAGAGAGGATTCAATCCTAGCTTTTCTTTAAGAAGCCAAACTTGATAATGTGAATCCTTGCCTCCACTAACAGGAACAATACAATCATGAGCATTGCCACGCTCTTTTGCCATTCGTTTTGCATCTTCTGCGAGCTCTTCTAGCATTTCCCATCGTTCATCCCAGTCAACCTCAAGATTTTGACGGCTTTCATGATAACGGCAACCACTACAAACCCCTTCGTCATCGAAAATAATTGTTGGTTTAGCGTTTTCTGGATATAAACAACGTGCACAATACTTCATATTATTCCCTCTTTTCTGACCAACACACCTCGGTCAGCCATAAATCTTTTTGCATGTTTTGTAGAATGTTCGGTGTAATGAAAAATATTTGCGGCGGCAACAGCACTTGCCCCGGCCTTAACACCTTCAACAAGATGCTTCCAACGAAGAACACCGCCAAAAGCGATTACAGGAATAGAAACAGCCTCACATACTGCACGAAGCTCTTCTAGGGCATAGCCCTTTCTATTCCCATCATTTTGAATGCAATTAAGCATTATTTCTCCAACACCAAGTGACTCAGCATAGCGAGCCCATTCTTCTGGGTGTTGGGTTATCCGTTGTCGCCCTCGATCAATACAAACATGTGCTGAATGTTCTGTTTTCTCAAAATCGATTGATGAAACAATACACTGAGTACCAAATTTATCTGCTAATCGTGATACCAAACTAGGGTCAGTATGTACTATTGAATTCACTACTATCTTATCAGCACCACAATTCAACAGATCTCTAGCATAACGTTCTTCTGTCACCCAGCCGCCAACTGCCATTGGAACAAAACAGGTCTCTGAAACTTTGTTAACAATATCTAAAAATTGTTTTTTACCTTCATCACTTCGAGAAACATTTAAAAATACTATTTCATCAACAGACCAACGGTTGAATGCCTCAATCGCATGAAATGCATCATAGTGAATAACATTAGTGTGTTTGAACTGTACACTTTGAACAACCTGGCCATCTCTTAATATAATAACTGCAACTAATCGAGTTTTTAACATTAAGCCTCCACAAAGTTTTTAAGTATGTGTAGACCGACTTTATGACTTTTTTCCGGGTGAAATTGCATACCAAAAATATTATCTTTTGCAAAAGATGAAACAAATTTCACGCCGTAGTCTGTATAAGTTAGAACATCATCTAGATGATCACACTGGACTGCATGACTATGAACAAAATAAACATCTGAACACTGGTCAATACCTCCTACCAAAGTATGAGATCGCTGGATCATTAGCTCATTCCATCCCATATGTGGTACTTTAAGGCCCTGAAGCCCTAAACTATTAAAGTGCTTTACATCTGCATCTACCCAAGCAAGTCCGGGAATATCCCCCCCTTCATCTGACCCTCTACAAAGCAATTGCATCCCAAGACAAATACCAAGAATATCTTTACCTTTATCAAACACCTCATCTTTTAGCGAGCCAATAAAGTCCCTAGTATGTAAATGCTCCATTGCTTCACGAAAAGCTCCTACACCAGGTAAGATTATTTTATCGCCAAGAGCAAGTTCTGAAGCATCCTTCGCAATATGCACTTCTGCACCAACTACATTTAACGCATTAACTACAGATTTAATATTGCCACACCCATAATCAGCAACAGCGACTTTTACCGCCATACATTACACCTATTTATTTATCTTTCTCAAACATATTCCAAGCTAGTAAAGTTCCAGAAACTAAGTCATTACACACATGCAAACCAATTAAATTGTCATGTTCACTAGGCGAAATCCCAAAACCTGGACGTCGGTAGACAATATCCTCTTCCGTAAGGATATGACCTTTCCTTATAGGCTTATTTATAAATGCGGACCGACGAATAGCCTTACGTTTTTCAAGTTGATCTTGTGGTAAAGCTCTTCTAGGTGAACCTAGTGCAACCTCAACATCGCGAATGGCTTTGATGAAGGGTACAAATTGAGGTTCTTCAATCGACATAAGGTGTTCAACACTGCGTGTCATACGATCTTTGGTAACAGTTTTCTCAACTAAGTTGCAACCTAAAGCCACAGCTGCAATATCCATATCCCAACCTGGAGTATGATCTGAAAACGCAGTAGGGAACGGAAACATACTCTTTAATGTTTGCAGCATCTTAAGGTTTATACTTTCAAGATGCGCGGGATAACCCGACGGGCATTGGTGGATAATTATTTTTTCATTACCAGCCCCTACTATTACATCTATTGCGGCTTCAATTTCTCCAATTGATGCATTGCCGGTATCCAACTGAATACTCATATCTGTTTGAGCTGCAAGTTTTAACAGAGGAAAGTGATTTACATCGGCTGAAGCTATCTTAATAGAATCACAATTCAAATCTGAAAGTAATTCAATATCTTCCTCAAAACCTACCGTAGCAAAGAAAGCAATACCTACATCATCTGCAGCAGTTTTAACATCACGCCATTCTTGAGAAGACATTGAACGACGCTTCAAAATATCGTATAGCGGCTCCGAGACCGTTTCAGTTTGCCCTGTATCTTTGTTTAACAAGACGTCATAACTAAAAGGCTGTAGTTTATCTGCTACAAGTTTATCTGGATCAAAAATCTGGAATTTGATCGCATCAGCCCCAGATTTAGCTGCTAACTGAACCAGTTCAATCGCACTTTCAACACCGTTGTGAGTCGGTCCAGCCTCAAAAGTGATGTAACAAGGATGGCCATCACCGATTGTTTTTTCTTTTATTTTAAAAGACATGAATAATTCTCCTCACAATAAATTGATAAGTTCAAAGTGCAGCCTGCTCAAGAACATTACGAAAAACCTTAATTACTTCTGCCTGAGTTTTTTCTTTTAAAGCAGGAAAAATTGGTAAGGTTATCGATTTTTTATAGAATTCTTCAGCGCCCTTACAATAGAAAGAAGTAAAACCCAATGACTGATAAAAAGGCTGTTTATAAATAGGGATATAATGCACATTCACCCCAAGCCCTTGGGCTCTTAATTTATCAAACACGATTGCCCTGTCAATTTTTTGATCTAATAAGACAACATAAAGATGATAACTGTTTACCACTCGGTCTTGTCTTGTTAATGGCATACACGGTAACTGAGAAAATGATTGATCATAGCAATTACTAAGCTCATTTCGCTTAGAAATAAACTCATCTAGCTTCTTAAATTGACTTAAACCTAGCGCAGCATGCAAATCTGATATGCGGTAGTTAAAACCCAAATCAATTTGTTGATACACCCACTCCCCCTCAAGAGGAAATTTCATTTGCTCAGGGTCTCGGGTAACACCATGACTAGCTAATAAACGCATCTTATCTGCTAGCTTTTTATTATTACTTAAAGCCATCCCGCCTTCAGCGGAGGTAATAATTTTAACAGGGTGAAAGCTAAAAACAGTGATATCAGAATATTTGCAGCAGCCGGTTTTATGACCTTGATATGAAGAACCTATTGCATGAGCGGCATCTTCTATGATGCAAAAGCCATAACGTTCACTAAGACTTTTAATGGCAGCCATATCACAAGGCTGGCCAGCAAAATGGACTGGGATAAGTACTTTAGGTAGGCAATTTTGCTGCTCTGCTTGAACAAGCTTTTCTTCTAAGGCAGAAATAGATAAATTGCCTGTTGTCGGGTCAATATCGACGAAATCAACTTTAGCACCACAATATAAAGCACAATTTGCGGAGGCGACAAAAGTAATCGGTGAGGTCCACACCCAGTCACCTCGCCTGACGTCTAAAGCTAAACAAGCTATATGCAAAGCCGAGGTCGCACTGTTAACGGCTACAGCATGTTCGACACCGCTATATTCTTTTATGCAATTTTCAAATCGAGTAACTAGTGGGCCTTGAGTTAGATAATCTGACTCAAGTACTGAAACAACGGCTTGAATATCATCCTGATCGATAGATTGACGACCATAAGGAATCATACATCAATGCCCATATTCATTGTGCGTATTTCGTCAACACTTAGAAAATGCGGGTTATTTCCAGAATTATAGCGAAAGCCCTGTTTAACCGGAACCCCTTCTTCTCCTAGGTTATTTTTACTAAAATCGACATCAGTGCCGAAAAACTGAATAGTGGGTTTGATCACAAAATGATCGCCAAATTCTAAGGTAATATGGCTGTCATCCCGAGGACACATTGTTTCATGTAGTTTTTCGCCGGGACGAATTCCAACATGCTTATGAGGTAGGTCCGCTGCTATCGCTTTTGCGACATCCGTAATATGGACTGAAGGAATTTTAGGGACAAATATTTCTCCGCCCTGCATGCGCTTGAAGTTCTTTAAAACAAAATCAACTCCCTGCTGAAGGGTAATCCAAAAACGCGTCATTTCAGCATCTGTAATGGGTAATTCTGTAGCCCCTTCTGCCACCCGCTGCTTGAAAAAAGGTACGACCGAACCTCGCGAACCAACAACATTCCCGTAACGAACAACGGCGAAGCAAGTTTGATAACCGCCCGAAACATTATTTGCGGCAACAAAAAGTTTATCTGACGCTAATTTAGTTGCACCATATAAATTAACAGGATTTGCAGCTTTGTCAGTGGATAAGGCAATCACTTTTTTTACATTACAAGCAATACTTGCCTTAATAACATTCTCTGCACCATGAATATTCGTTTTAATACATTCCATGGGGTTATATTCTGCTGCGGGCACTTGCTTTAATGCTGCAGCATGAATAACAAAATCAACACCGTTCATCGCTTGGGTCAAACGATCAGCGTCTCGAACATCACCGATAAAATATCGCATGCAAGGTGCATTGTATTTTAGTTGCATCTCATATTGTTTCAATTCATCGCGTGAATAAATAATGAGCTTCTTTGGTTTATATTTTCTCAGTATGGATTCAACATACTTTTTACCAAAAGATCCTGTCCCACCGGTAATTAATATCGAGGCATCGTTAAACATAAAACTTCTCCAACAGGTTTACTGTACTGAAGCCCTGTTTTGAGCTTTCAACACAACAACAAAACCTGTACTAATTCGTGATAGATAATGCAATTCAAAACGTTCCATCAGTTTAGGTAACCACCACTCCATTGGTTGAAATTCTCTACCTGAATCATCAATCTCAGTACCCTGCATTGATTCAGGCTGCATTGTATTAATGGCAAAAAAAGCCATTTTTGTAGTCAAAGATTTCAAGTCATCTAAGACGGCATCAATACAATCGGTCTCAACAGCATCTAGCACATCTAGGCAAACTACCATTTCCGCGGGTTTTGGTGAATCCTGTAATCGTTTAATCGCAGGATCATATAGCTGGACATCCATATCATGATCAAGCTCAAGATTTTGAGGAACTTGTCCCTCACCAGCACCATAATCTAGTAATGACTGAATTACATTTGCATTACATAACTCTGAAACCATTGGCGCAAATACTAAAGAAGCATTTCCATAAGCAGGACATTCATCATGAACTTGCTTTTGAAAATCGATATGTTGTTGAGAAAACAAAGTCACACTCATTTCTGTTCCTTTTTTTGCCTATGTAGGCAAATTGCCATTTTTTTGTCAGTTAAAGTCTAATATCAACCTTTTCGTATTACATACAATTTTCGTACCATATCCACGTATCACACTTTAAGCTAAGCACAACAATTACCAACGTCAAGATTTATAACGCTTTCCAACGCTTATAGTCTGCAAATTCATCCACATCCCAAGATTCTGCCAACAATGTAAATGAATAATTCAGAGCCTGAGAATTTAGAATTGTTTTTTCTAACACAGCGCCCTGCCCCCAAGCAACACCCGTAAATATTCCTGTTTCGAAACAACTTGCACCAATCAATACATAGCCGCCATCTTCTGCAGGCCCGATTACTAGATCGGTTTTATCTAAGGCCTCACTTGCTTCAGTTAGAATTGATGCTGTTATATTAGGACAATCACTCCCCACAATGATGACTTTATTATATTTCTCTAATGATGAAAGAATAGCTTCTGCCATTTTATCGCCAAGGTTATCACCCTGCTGAACATTCAAAGCAATGTCATTTTTTTTGGTTTTCTGAATAATTGATGCCATACATGCTTGTTGAGACGGTATTTCATTTAACCAAAGCGCTATCTCGCCTGACTTAGCTGCAATAAGTTTATCTAATACTTCATTCAATAATTCTAGGTGGACTTCAAGGGCTTTTTCATCCCCGATAGAACGAGCCAGACGCGTTTTGACATTACCAAGTACAGGCCACTTAGCAAATTGTATAATTAATAAGTCATTCATTTGTAATTTTCCATTATAAATTCAATAAGTAAGTGCATATAGCCCTATTTTTTAACTATACTCGAATAAAACCTATCACATAAAATAAAGCAAGCTCTCTATGCTTAAGTAATTAATACAGAAAACAAAAATGACCTTATTAAGTAAGTCCTCTTGCGAGTGGCAAGAAAGTTTTAATGAAATTCAAAGTTATCAGAATGATGAAGTCCAAAGCGTACTTCTTCGCTTATTAAATGATGATTTTTTTCTTGCAGTTATGTCCCAGCTATTTTCATCTTTCAATCAACCGCTTACTCAACAATTAAACACGTTATCAAAAATTGAAAAAGTAGCTGATTTACAAGACTGGGTGGAAAGCAATATTTTCCCACTAATTGCCCAAAGTTATGATCAATTTAGCATTTCGGGCTTATCTGAGCTCGATGCCAGCAAGTCATATATTTTCATATCTAACCACCGCGATATTATTATGGACCCCCTTTTATTAAATAAAGCCTTGAGAGCACATGCCTTCTCAACAGCTAACTGCGCTATTGGTGATAATCTATTACAAAATAGCTGTGCAAATGACCTGGCATTATTAAATCGTTGCTTCAAAATATTTCGTTCTATCAAGTCTCCCAGGGCAATTTTGAAAGCTATGAAGACACAGTCGTCTTACATACAGTATTTACACTTCAATAAGCATGAAAATATTTGGATTGCTCAAAAAGAAGGTCGTGCTAAAGATAACATTGATAAAACCAATCCAGCACTCATCAAAATGCTCGGTTTGGCTAAACCCAAAACGCTCAGCATGAGTGATTATTTAACACAGCTTAATATTGTTCCTGTTAGTTTTTCTTATGAATGGGACCCATGCGATATTGATAAAGCAATTGAGCTAGCCGCTCAAAATGAAAACGAAAACTATACAAAAGATAAGTTAGATGATTTTATTTCGGCCAAAAAAGGCCTTGAAGGCAATAAAGGAAACATCCATATTCATTTTGGCGAGCTTATTTTAGGGTCTGAGACCCAAGCTCTGGATCATAAAATTAGCGCGAACATGATCGATCAGTCTATTTATAAAAACTACCGTTTATTTCCTGTCAATTATGCAGCTTATAAAAAACTAAACAGAGAACTCCCCTCTAACTGCTCCTTCAACAAACAAGAAATAAACAAAGCATATCAGGAGTTAGAAACTCGTCTAACAGGCCAGAGTGAAGATATTATTAAGCGCGTACTGCATGCATATGCACAAGTAGTAGCTTAGTTGGCCACATATGATGATTAACTTAATTCAGCTAATAATCCAGGTTTTTTAATACCAAAACCTTGAGAATGGTCAACACCAATTTCTTTTAGCACATCTAAAATATCATAATTTTCTACGTATTCAGCAACAGTCTTCATCCCCATAAAATGCGCTAATTCATTAATAGATTTCACTAAGGCTCTGTCCTGACTATTCGTTGCCAGGTTACGAATAAATATACCGTCAATTTTAATAAAATCGACTGGCAACTTTTGAATATAAGCATAAGATGACAAACCAGAACCAAAGTCATCTAGCGAGAACTTACAACCGGTTTGTTTGAGTACACGAATAAATTCAGTTGCATCGGCCAAGTTGGTTATCGCAGCAGTTTCGGTTATTTCAAAACAGATCATTTCTGGTGGTACCGTACTCGCAGCAAATTCACCAAGAATAAACTCTAAGAATGTATCATCACTCATAGAGTTGCCAGATAAGTTAATTGAAAAACCATCTGATTTTGCCACTATACTTGGGTTGGTCTCCATCCATTCAAGCACATTACGAATCACCCAGCGATCTACTTTGGCCATTCTGCCAAAGTGCTCAGCAGCTTCAATAAGCATCGCAGGTGGCAACACTTGCCCTTCATAACGAACGCCCAATAATATTTCATAATGTGATAAAGCATCTCCAGCAGGGTTAATTGGTCGTATTTCCTGGCAGCGAAGGGTAAGTAAATCATCTAGGTTCTTGTCTAAACGCTGAACCCACTGTAGCATTTCATCACGTTTTTTCTGCCCCTTGTCTTGCTCTTCATATTGAACAACTCTATTCCGCCCCTGCTCTTTTGCGCTATCACAAGCTAAACCGGCCTTGCGCATAATTGAATCATAAGAATCGGTCTCTCTTTCAAAATTAACAACACCAATACTTACCGAACAGTTGATCGTATGATCTTCCCATTGAAAAACTTCATTTTGCACATCACTACAAATGCTGTTTGATATAGAAATGCTTTTTTCCTGACTACAGTCTGACATAACAACGCCGAACTCATTACCACCTAAACGACCACAAAATGCATTTTCAAGAGCATGCTTACGCACAATTTGTGCAACATGTTTTAATAAAGCATCCCCAGCATGATGGCCATAATTAGTATTGGTAATATTGAACTTATCCAGATCAATAAATAGGAGTGCTGCCTTGGTTCTATTAGTGACAGCGCTAGCAATGCTTTGCTCTAGGGCTCGCTCAAAGGCTTGTCGATTTAATAAGCCGGTGAGTACATCACAATTTGACTGGCTAGATAACTCTTCATAAACAGACTGCACCATTTGGTGAAGCCCTTGATCTACTAGAGGTACTTCATCCTGATCCAAGAAGTTGGCTTTATTTTCTTTAAATAGAACAACCAGCTCATCCAGAGACACATCTTCATCTTTCATGCCCTGACTATCAACAAAAACAAAACGAAATGACTCACTTCCAGACCAAGCAAGACGAAGGCTACGCACTTTTCCATCGT
>ENA-OSET01003965-OSET01003965.1-sediment-metagenome-genome-assembly--contig:-NODE-3965-length-13301-cov-2.748109_pt1 | contig 13301 bp, 8 predicted proteins | sample MGYA00237882_ERZ534229 | MGnify/ENA primary metagenome ERZ534229 (study PRJEB26408, sample SAMN06266212) | sediment metagenome | isolation source: Hudson Canyon methane seep mesocosm | place: USA:Hudson...
CATAAAGGCAAAGGCGGTGGTGGGGCCGACAAATTTCCAGCCCCGTTTTTTCAGCGCCTTGGACAGGGCCACGGATTCGGGGCTGGTGGTCTGGGTTTGTGGCTCAGGCAAACTCTCGGGATGCGGCTCAAAGCTCCAAAAAAACGCCGCCAGTGATCCGGCCTCGGCTTCTAGCTCCAGCGCACGGGCCGCATTGTTGATCACCGCGTTGATCTTGCCGCGATGGCGAATAATACCGGCATTCTGCAGCAAACGGTCCACATCCGCCTCGGTGTATAGCGCCACTTTGGCATAGTCGAAGCCATCAAACGCCGCGCGGAAATTCTCGCGTTTGTTCAGGATGGTGCGCCAGCTAAGGCCCGACTGGAAACTCTCCAGGCAGACTTTTTCAAACAGGCGTATGTTATCACTCACCGGATAGCCCCATTCATTGTCATGGTACGGCAGGAATTCCGGCGCCGAACCGGCCCAGTTGCAGCGGGTCTGGCCATCCGGGCCGGTGGAAATATTGCTCACGTCTTCTCCTTTTCGCTGGGTTCATACACGGGATACCCAGAGGGGCACTTTATTACAGAACATTTTAGGAACACTAAGCAGATTACAGACCCGCGTCTACAGGTGTTGGATTAACGTCGCGCGGCAAAGAACGCCTTGAGCATCTGCTCAGCCTCGGCCTCGGCGATGCCGTCATAGACCTCGGGACTGTGATGTGCCTGCGCATGCGAGAATACCCGGGCCCCATGCGCCACACCGCCCGATTTTGGATCAGACGCCCCATAGTAGACCCGCCCGATCCGTGCGGCGGCGATGGCGGCGGCGCACATGGCACAGGGTTCCAGCGTGACGTAGAGATCATAGTCGGTCAGACGTTCAGATCCGGCAGCGGCACAGGCGGCGCGGATGGTCAGGATCTCGGCGTGGGCGGTGGGATCGTGATATTCGCGGGTCCGATTACCTTCAACGGCAACCACCTTTCCTTGCGGGTCGATCAGCACCGCGCCCACCGGGACTTCGCCCCGATCAGCCGCTGCGCGCGCCGCGCTAAGCGCCTGTTCCATATGAGATTTGAAAATCATGCCGCAAATTGCCTTGTATTGCGTCCTTTCGCAACCGCGCAGAATCGTCTAAGGGCGGGTTATGACCCAATCTCAGACCCCTCCGCCCGGCGACCGCATCGCCAAAGTTCTGGCTCGTGCCGGTATCGCCTCGCGTCGCGAGGCCGAACGCATGATCAATGCCGGTCTTGTCTCCGTCAATGGCACGGTGATCGACAGCCCGGCGCTGAACGTCACGCCGCAGGACAGGATCATTGTCGACGGCAAACCCGTTGGCGACCCGGAACCGGCGCGTCTGTGGCTGTATCACAAGCCCAGCGGACTGGTGACCACCAACAGTGACGAAAAAGGTCGCACCACGATCTTTGACCGCCTGCCCGAGGATCTGCCCCGGGTGATGACGGTGGGTCGTTTGGACATCAACTCCGAAGGTCTGCTGCTGTTGACCAATGATGGCGGCATCAAGCGGCAACTGGAACTGCCATCAACCGGATGGCTGCGCAAATACCGGGTGCGGATCAATGGCCGCCCTCAGGAAAGCGACTTCGAGCCCCTGCGCAAGGGTCTGGTGATCGATGGCGAAAAGTTCCAGCCGATGCAGGTGACGCTGGACCGCCAGCAGGGCGCCAACGCCTGGCTGACCATTGGCATTCGCGAAGGCAAGAACCGCGAAATCCGTCGTGCCATCGAAGACATCGGCTTTACCGTGAACCGGCTGCTGCGGGTCTCGTATGGGCCATTCCAGCTGGGTCAGCTGAAGCTGGGTGCGGTTGAAGAAATCCGCCGCAAGGTGATGCGCGATCAGTTGGGACTTGAGGCCGAGCCCGAGCCGGAAAAGCCCAAGAACACAAGACGCGTGGTGCGTAAGAAGCCCAGCACCATGGCAGGCAGACCAGGGCGACCTAAACCCCCCGAGGACGACGGCCGCCCAGCGGGTCGCGGCTATTCCAGCAGAGGGCCAGATCGCTCCTCCGGCGATGGCCGACCCACAGGTCGTACAGGTGGCAAACCCGCAGGCCGTACCGGGGGAAAACCCTCGACAGGTAAGCCAGCGCGGCGTCCCGATGGGCGTTCAGGCGGCAAGCCCGTCGGCAAGAATCCCCGTCGTTGACCCGACTGCGCGTGAGTTCCCCCTAGTAAGAAGGCCCGCTATCGCCTAAATTCTAAGGCGGAACAGCGTCTTCGGGAGAACCCGCGTGCAGAAATTTGCCTTTGTGGCCCTCTTGATCCTGATGCTTGGTCTCAGCACCGGCTGGATTGTGGGAGGCTAAGCACATGGTCAAAAAATTTGGAGGGCAGTTCAGTCCCGATGGGAGCTCGGACGCCCCTGCTCCGGGCCAAAATCTGGGCCAAAATCTGGGCCAGAACCCATATAAGAACGCCCAAACTGACCCGATTGGGCTGCGCGCAAACCTGATGTTTGTGCCGCCTGCGGTTTTGATGCTGTTTTCGCTGACAAGTGGCGCCACGGGCCTGGCGCTGGGGCTTCTCGGGGCTGGCGCCTGGAGTGCGTCCGCCTGGGTGCTGCGCGAAGGTCTGCGCGCCGAAAGCGCTTATAATGCCCGTCGGGTGGCCCGCCGCCCTGCCCTGCCGCGCAAACTTGCAGCCTCAGTTCTGACCGGCATTGGCGGTGCGCTGGCCGCCTGGTCAGCCGAGCCCGGTCTGATCATCGCTGCAGTCTATGGCACGGCGGCACTGGCCTTGCATGTGGCGGCCTTTGGGCTGGACCCCATGTCCGACAAGGGCGTCGAAGGCATTGATGACTTTCAACAATCCCGCGTGGCCCGCGTCGTTGACGACGCCGAGGACTATCTGACCAAAATGAGTGACGCGGCCCGGCGAGCACAGGATCGTCAGATTGAGGCCCGCGTTGAACAGTTTCAATCCGTCGTCCGCGAATTGTTCCGCACCGTCGAGGAAGACCCGCGCGACCTGAGTGCTGCGCGCAAGTATCTGACGGTTTATTTGCAAGGTGCCCGGGATGCGACTGTCAAATTTGCCGATATCTATGGCCGCAGTGGCGATGCACAGGCTCGGGCCGACTATCTGTCGCTGCTCGACGATCTAGAGCAAGGTTTTGCCGCCCGAAACCGCAAGATGCTGCTGGAAGACCGCAGCGATCTAACCATTGAAATTGACGTGTTGCGCGACCGGTTGCAACGCGAAGGGATCCATCTGGATCTGACCTGATTGAACAAGGAAAGCCATTATGTCCCAAGTTGTGCAACAAAAAGCCGCCGAGGCCGAAGGTCTGGTCAAGGAAACCACCGCCATCGTGTTGGCAGAGCCTGTGGCCGAAATCCAGACGCTAGAGCAGGCCGACGCGCCGAAAAGCGATGCCATTCGCACCCGTATGGGCCAGATTGACATGGGCGACAGCAACTCGATTATCTCGTTTGGCTCGGCGGCGCAGGCTGAATTGCAGGTGATCAGTCAGGCCATGTTGGCAGATGTACGCAACAAGGACGTCGGTCCGGCGGGGGACAGTCTGCGCGATATGGTCACCGCCATTCGCGGCTTTTCCGTCTCGGAGCTGGACGTGCGCCGCAAGCCCAGCTTTTGGGAGCGCATCCTCGGCAAGGCTGCACCCTTTGCCAAATTCACTGCCCGCTATGAAACCGTACAGGGCCAAATTGACAAGATCACAGACAACCTGTTGGGCCATGAGCATACCTTGCTGAAAGACATCAAATCGCTGGACCTGCTCTATGCCAAAACGCTGGAGTTCTATGACGAGCTGGGGCTGTATATTGCCGCTGGTCAGGAAAAACTGGCCGAGCTGGACAGCACCGCCATTCCCGCCAAAGAGGCCGAAGTCGCCGCTGCCGAAGAGGGCAAACAGGTGATGCAGGCGCAAGAGCTGCGTGATTTGCGCGCCGCGCGCGATGATCTGGAACGTCGGGTGCATGATTTGAAACTGACCCGTCAGGACACCATGCAATCGCTGCCCTCGATCCGGCTGGTGCAAGAGAACGACAAATCACTGGTCACCAAGATCAACTCGACGCTGGTGAACACCGTACCGCTGTGGGAAACGCAGCTGGCGCAGGCGGTCACCATCCAGCGCAGCGCCGAGGCTGCCGCCGCCGTGCGTGATGCCAATGACCTGACCAACGAGCTGCTGACTGCCAATGCCGCCAACCTGCGCTCGAGCAACAAAATGGTGCGCGAAGAAATGGAGCGCGGTGTGTTCGACATCGAGGCCGTCAAACAGGCCAATGCCGATCTGATCGGCACCATTCAGGACAGCCTGGCCATCGCAGATCAGGGCAAGGCCCAGCGCGCCGCCGCCGAGGTCGAGCTGAAGAAGATGGAGGGGGAGCTGCGCGATACCCTGGCCGCAGCCAAGGCACGCAAAGATGGTGTTGGCGACACTGCTGCGACCTCGGTTCCTGGCTGAGAATGCACAGGCGGGGGCAGAATAATCGGCGCAGCACAGGGCGCATGTTCGCTGGTCTGATCGGACTGGCGGCTCTCTTTGCCTGCACCCCGCAACCGCAAACATCTCTGGTGCCCGTTCAGCGCCCGCAAAACCTGACACCACCGCCACGGTCCGCTGAAAGCGAGCAACTGGTCCATTATTATAGCGTGTTGCAGCAGGACCTGCTGACTCGTGGATTGTTGCGCACCGAAGGCGGTGGGCCAGATACGCCCTATAACGCGGACAAACTTGTCCGAAACTTCGAGGCTATCGCCTTTTTCGACGAATACGCGGGCAGCGGCAGCGGCACTGCCGGCGGGTTGAGCCGCTGGGCTGGACCGGTGCGCCTGAAGGCCGAATTCGGCCCCTCGGTCCCTCAACCACAGCGACAAGAGGACATCCGGTTCCTGGCCAACTATTCGGATCGATTGGCCCGCATCACCGGCCATCCTGTCAGCACCACCACGACGAAAGGCAACTTTCATGTGATCTATGCCGGCACTGATGACAAAGAGTTCATCCGTAAGCGCGTGCAACAGATCCTGCCCAATATCAGCGCTGAAAACCTGGAAATCTTTGCCAACCCGCCGCGCAGTTTTTACTGTCTGGTTTTGGCGGGTGGACCGCAACAGGATCCGCTGTCTTATACGCAAGGCGTTGCACTGATCCGCGCTGAACACCCGGATCTGGTGCGGCAAAGCTGCGTCCACGAAGAAGTCGCGCAGGGGTTGGGGCTGCGCAATGACAGCCCCAGGGCCCGGCCCTCGATCTTCAACGATGACGATGAATTTGCGCTGTTGACCAGCCATGACGAAAAACTACTGACCATGTTATACGATGTGCGATTGCATCCAGGGATGAGCGCCGAACAGGCCCGCCCGATTACCCGCATCATTGCCAATGAATTAATGGGGCTGCCTGCCGAAGACCTGCCCCGCGCCTATTAATAAAAGGACCTGAGCTATGGGAATTTTCGATTTTCTGACCGGTGAATTCATCGACGTCATTCACTGGGTCGACGACACCCGGGACACTATGGTCTGGCGCTTTGAGCGCGAAGACCATGAGATCAAATATGGTGCCAAGCTGACTGTTCGGACTGGCCAAGCCGCAGTGTTCGTCCACGAAGGCCAGCTGGCCGATGTCTTTACCCCCGGTCTTTATATGCTTGAGACCAACAACATGCCGGTGATGACAACACTGCAGCATTGGGACCACGGATTTCAGTCACCATTCAAATCCGAGATTTATTTCGTCAACACCACCCGGTTCAATGATCTGAAATGGGGCACCAAGAACCCGATCATCTGCCGCGATCCAGAATTCGGCCCAATCCGATTGCGGGCCTTTGGCACCTATTCTGTCAAAGTCGCCGATGCCGCCCGGTTCCTGACCGAGATCGTCGGCACCGACGGGGAATTCACCATGGACGAGATCTCGTTCCAGGTGCGCAATATCATCGTGCAAGAGTTCTCACGCGTGGTGGCCGGGTCCGGCCTGCCGGTGTTGGATATGGCGGCCAACACGGCTGATCTGGGTAAGCTGGTCGCTGCCGAGATTTCCAATACGATCAGCGAATACGGTCTGGCGATCCCGGAGCTATACATTGAGAATATCTCGCTGCCGCCTGCGGTTGAGGCGGCAATGGATAAGCGCACTCAGATGGGTATTGTCGGCGACCTGGGGCGCTACACCCAGTTTTCAGCTGCCGAAGCGATGACAGCGGCGGCGCAAAACCCCGGCGGCGGTATGGGCGCCGGATTGGGCATGGGGATGGGTATGGGCATGGCGCAGGCCATGGCAGCGGGTCAGGCTGCCGGTCCCTGGGGTGCGCGCCCTGCCCCCGCTGCCGCCGCACCCGCAGCGCAGGCAGCACCGGTGGCCGCCCCTGTTGCACCACCACCGCCCCCAGTGGAACATGTCTGGCATCTGGCCGACAACGGTGTGACCAGCGGACCGTTTTCCAAGGCCCGTTTGGGACGCATGGCCGTCGACGGCGGATTAACCCGGGAAACCCATGTCTGGACCCCCGGTCAGGATGGCTGGCAACGGGCCGGCGATGTGGCGGAACTGGCGCAACTGTTCACCATTTTGCCGCCGCCCCCACCGCCGCCTGCACCCGCGGGCTAAACCCATTTGCCCGCGCGCAATCCCTTGCGGCGGGCAATGTTCCACTTTCACCTGTTCCAGATGTGAGCCTTGCCGTGTCCTCAACGCCTCCACCACCTCCGCCACCGGCGCAGTCTGCTGCCGCCACACCAGACACACCCGAAGAAAGCCACCGCTTTCCCTGTGATCAATGTGGCAGCGACTATCGCTATGACCCCGGCAATCGCACGCTGACCTGCGACCACTGTGGCAACACCGAGCAGGTCGGCACCGGCCCCTGGCAGGCGGCGGGTCTTCGTGAGTTGGATTTTGACACCGCAGTGGCACAGCACCTGCCCGAGGCAGAAATTGAAGTCACCCGCGTTTCCGCCTGCCCCAATTGCGCCGCACAGGTGGAATTTGATCCCACGACCCATGCCAAAGAATGCCCATTTTGCGCCACGCCGGTGGTGGTGGACACCGGCGAGAACCGGCATATCAAACCCAAAGGAGTACTGCCCTTTGGCGTGGATGAGCGTAGCGCCCATGCGGAGATGACTGCCTGGCTCGGCAAGCTGTGGTTCGCGCCCAACGGGCTGAACGAATATGCCCGCAAGGGACGCAAGATGCAGGGGATCTATGTGCCCTACTGGACCTTTGATGCGGATACCAAATCCAGCTATTCGGGCCAGCGTGGTACCGTCTACTACGTCACTGAAACCTCGATGGTCGATGGCAAATCGCAAAGCCGGCAGGTGGCCAAGGTCCGCTGGCGCCCCGCCTCGGGTCGGGTTCAACGCTGGTTTGATGATGTGTTGGTGCTGGCCTCAACCAGTCTGCCCAAATCCTATACCGAAGCGCTGGAGCCCTGGGATCTGTCGGCGATGGAACGCTATCAGCCGCAATACCTGGCCGGGTTCCGGGCCGAGGTCTATGCGGTGGAACTGCAGGATGGATATGCGCAGGCGCGCGCCAAAATGGACCGGGTGATCGAACGCGATGTGCGCTTTGACATCGGCGGTGACCGCCAGCGCATCCACGATATCAACACTTCGGTCGCGGATGTCACGTTCAAACATGTGCTGCTGCCGGTCTGGTTGGCGGCCTATAAATACCGCGGCAAAACCTATCGGTTTGTGGTCAATGGCCAGTCGGGCCGCGTTCAGGGGGAACGCCCCTATTCCGCATGGAAAATTGCCGCCGCCGTTGCACTGGGACTGGTTGTCGCCGCCGGTGTTGGGTACCTGATGGCCCAACAATAAGACTGACACTGCCGTATCTGGACAGACGTCACCAGCTCATTTGGGTCAGCTCATGCGGGCTGCCCCCCCAGGGCAGAATCACTCGACCAGTCGCTTTGCCCAAAGTACAGGCTCGCCCGAGGCATACATGACAAGTCGATTGTCCGCGTCAATGTCCAGGCGGTCAACAAACTCGATCTGTTGAAAGAAGTCGCGTTCCGTATTCATCGTCTGCTCGTCACAGGTCCCGCCGCCGAGATCAAACGGCGAAAACAACAGGTTTTGAACATCCGGTCCAAATGTTGTTTTGAAACTTCGGCAGGGCCCGGATCCATATAACGTGCCGCTGTCAAACTCAAACCGCAGGTCATCAAATCCCGTCAGATCAACCTCCGCGGCTTTTTCAACGATCCAAGCCCCATCAAATGTGCCGACCGATAATGATGTCATTGGGATCTCTCCGATCTGTCCGCTACCTGTGCCTGATGCAAATGACCAACTGATAAGTCCACCGCCAATCCCAAGAAGCGCCACAAGTGTCGCAGCCCATGCTGTGCGTGGGATCTTCATTTGGCAAAACTCGGTGGTAGAAAAATCAAAATTATCCTCACATCGCTGCCCAAAGAATTAGGGCTGGTTCAACCCAAAGTGGGCCTACAAGAAAAATTCTTGCCGAAATCCCGGCTCCATGCGACGCTCAAAGGTGCAGCACCGCGTGTGGTTTAATTTTTACATTTTTTTATTTGCCGGGATAGCCCTAATGCTTCTTGATGGATCTGCCGCAAAAGAAATCAAACAACAGATGGCACTTGCGCGAAAGCGCGAACTTTCCTTTGGCCTGTGCTTTGGTAAGAAAATCGAAAATACGGTTTTCCTTCTTCACAAAACAAAAGCCGCTAAAATACTGGGAAAGCAGGCCAAATCAGACGGAGAGACCGCCCTTGTCACCTTTGGACGGCTGACACTTAAGGGAAAAGATCTGTCAGTTGCTCTCGATGGCAAAATTCTGCCCGGATTTGCCCGCAAGGCGAGAAAAATGTTCATGGTTGTTGGACTCAAGTTCAACATCATCGTGCTGGACCCCAGCGGACAGGTGATCGAGTCGGACGTCGATGAAGACGATACCGCCGAAGATTCAGCCCCCGATAAGCCCTCTGCCCCCTCCAGCCCGGACCTTGCACCGGAGGCACCGCAAAAAGGTGAGACCGTTGAAGACGAGCCAAGCTCATCAGAACCACCGTCGGACCAACCCGATCCCCTTGCCGAGAAGTGGAAAACTGCAGCGGCAAAAGTTGAGGCCAATTTGGCAAAGCTGGGCAACATCCCCGACATAAACTTGGATCAAGTAAACACCATCTGGGCTGCAATCCAGAAAAAGTCGGATTCTGGCGCTTATAAGGATGCGCTGGATTACATTGCGAAACTCTCTGAAACGATGAAGACTGCGGCTAAAGATGCAGCTGCTCGTGCCAAGCGTCAGGCAATGCTCGAAGCAAAATGGCAGCAGGCCTCGACAAAACTGGCGCCTCTTGTTGACGAAGTATTGGCCCAAAAGTCGGCACAGTCGAAAAAAATCCAAGCTGTTTGGGCCCTTATACAGTCCAAGGTCTCGGCCAGCCCGCCTGACTACGAAACCGCCCTTAAGGCCGTCGGCCCCTTGGCACGGTCGATCTCGGAAGCCCGTGAAGCGGCTGTCGAGGATAGCGAGCCCGAAACGGCAAGCCAGGAAGCCGTCGAAGATGGTGAAACCCTGACCGCCCCGCAGCAAAAAGCGCCCGAGGTAAGCCCATCTGAGGCGGTTCCACCGCCCCCTGACGTCGAAGCAGGCGATGCCGAAGTTGACTTGACCGAACAAATCGGACGGATTGAAGCAACCATTAAGGCCCTCACCGATGGCCCAATTGCCGCCTACAACAGCCTGATTAGCGAAGCGGTTAGTCAAACGCCAAATGCCTGGACTGCGGCACTGCAAAAAATCACCAAAATAGTATCGGATGCCAAGGCCACACCCACGCCGCAAACCGCGGCAAAACTGGATGTCGGCGAAAAGGCACTGGTCGGACTAAAGCAAGCTATCGCGACAGAAACACAGGCCAAAGAGACATTCCAAAAAGCCCTGACTATTTTCGACCTGCGGATGGTTCCTCTGACCAGTCATCCTAAATCCGGCGCGCCGGAAATTGCGCCCGAGATTGCCAAGATCACCGATATTCGCACCGACGCTCTTTATAAATCCAAGGCCCACGAGTTGAAGACTGCAACCGACGCCCTGACCGCTGCCGAAACCGTGATTGCCGCCACTGAGATTCTGGCTGATGAGTTTGCCCATTTTGTTGCAATCGATGCAGACCGAAAAACGATGGCCGACACGGACCGTGGCAAAGTAACTGGCGCCGCAGCGGTGGATGATCCAGCCCGCCAGATGGAAGGTTTGTATGATGCGGCGCAGGTGGATCGCGCGGCCAAGAAATTCAAAGATGGCATCGTAAAACTTGACAAGATTGCCGAGGTGTTTGCATCGACTGCGAAGGTCAAAAAATACAAGGCCAAATATGAAAATGATCGGCCAAATGCAAAATCTTGGATTGATCATTGGGCAGGTTTACCGGCTGCCACAAAATTGTTGATAGCCACTAAGCTGGCTGAAATGGACACCTGCTACAGCGACTCTGATATTGCGACAACCTCTGATTATTTGATGTCTTTGCAAAAACTTGGACCCATATGGACCGTTATTGAGCACCTGAAAGCTGAAATACCCACGGTTCAACTGTATCCACCAAAGCTGGCGGCGTTTGAGACCAAGTTGACTGCGTTCAAGGCCCATGACGGCGCCTCGGGCATTCAGGTCATGATCTTGAAAATGGACGCCGACCTGGCCGCCGCCAAGTCCGAGGCCGTATTGCATAAATTCTCAACTGCGACCTCCATTCTGGCCGGAACCGAGGCCCAGTGGCCGGCCACATTGACCCAGGCAGACAGCTGCAAAGCCTACAAAGAGAAACGTGTCGTCGTTCAGGGCAAAATCGACCCGCTCAAGAACGTGCCACAGGCGGCAAACCTGATCGAGGCCGCGAAGGCATTGATGGCTGAGGCCGCAATTCAGGCTCTGAAACTGGATTTTGACGATGCCACGACCATTCTTGGCGACGCCGAAAAACGGGCGGCCAATGCCAAGGCAGCGGCTGAATCCAGCGTTGAAGTTGACGCCTTGCATGATGAGGCCGCGCTGGACAATCTGAAAAAGAAATGGGACCCCGCGTTCAAGGTCTTTACCGATATTCGCGACAAGGTGGTGGCAGCAGACACCGCAAGCAACTTCTCTGCGCTGATCGCCAAGTCACAGATCCCCGCTGCCGAAGCCCACAAAGCCCACAAAGCAAAGAAACACGATGACGCGCGGGCGCATTTGGACAGTGCGATTGCCAATCTGAAACAGGCGCTGGTCCTGATCCAAGAGCACGCGGCCTATGGCGATATCAAGACCTCTCTGGGCACCCAGGTCGCTGCATTGACACCCCTGAACGTAGACGCCTGCCTGCAGCCTCACATTGACAAGATAAACGTCTTGATTGGCGAGGCGGACAACCTGATCAAGCCCGAAGCCTATGACTACAAAGGCGGCGAGGCCAAGCTGACCGAAGCACGCAAGCTCGTCGATCAGGCGCAGGTTGACGGCGCGCTCTATACTGACATCAAGAGTAACCGCACCAAAGCAACAGCGGTCATTGCTGCGATCAACACAAAAGGCGGCGCAGTTGCCACTCAGCTGGCCCACCGGATAACAGACATTCAAAAACTATTGGATGACGGTGCGGCCCTGCAGGTTGCCGAAGATTTCAAAGGCGCGGCGGCCAAGGCACTGGCGGCGGCCAATTGGGAGCTTCCCACCAACGAAGACATTAAAACACTAGACCTCGCAGGGCGCCGGGAGAACCTGTATTTTAACGTCAAACGACCCACACTTGTCGGCCCCGGAAACGAGGCCGCCATCCATCAGATTGCCCGGGCAGATGCCGATCGCGTACAGTTTAATGCGATGAAGGCGGCCCATACCTATTCCGCAGCAGGCGCGATGCTCGTGAAGGCGGCAAGGAAAATAATCGCCTGCGAAGCTCTGATGGTTCAGGTGCGCCTGTATACTCCGGCCTTGGCCGATGCAAAGGCGGCAGTAGAGCTGCTAGACGGTGAACGCAATGCCGCTACGGCCGCCATGATCAAAGAGGTCGAAGACAAATTTGCGGCGGCCAAAGTCGATGACACCAAGACCGACCTGACCGAGAACAGCTATTCTCAGGCGACCAAAGTCCTGCTGGAGGTCACAACACTCGCCAAGGCCTTACTGGTGAAACTCAAAGGCTCATCCGACTATGAAGTGGCCCGGAAAGCCGCCAGAGAAAAGCTGGACGAGGCGCTGGGGCACAAACATGCTGACGCCATTGACGCACAATTGATCCGGCTGACGACCAAGTATGACAATTTGGTCAAACTGGCCCCCAGTGACTATCCAACTGCCAAGAAAATGGCTGAAGAGGTCAACTCATCTGCGGAAGAGGCGATCAACACTGCCGGAAATCACGCCATCCTTGAGGCGGTGAATGCGACAATCGGCGGCGACGAAGACAGCGCCCCTTGGTGGCCACAGGTGCAGGCCGCGAAACTATCAATCGAATTCATTGGCGGCAAAGAACACGCCGATATTGCAAAGACATCTCTGGACGCGGCCAATACAGAAATCGAGAGTTGTCAAAAGGACGGGCTAAGCGCGAAAGACGCCAAGTCCCATCTTTTGGCCGCGCTCGCGGCCTGTAACACAGCCGATGAGATCATGTCGCAATATGCGTTCTTTGTGCAGGAAATTGCGCGGGCGCGAACTGCGTTGATCCCCGTCAGCGCCCATGGCGAAGCGGCCTATGTGACGACCGACATCGCCGAGATCGAAAAACTGCTGGCGCGCGCAGAAACCACTGCCAAAACCGGGCAGAATTTCGACAAGGTCAGCACTGACATCGAAGCGGCCATCGCGATGATCAAAGCGGCGTTGGTTCTGGCTGATCTGCACAAGGACTATACCGACCTGCGGGCCAAACCCGAGGTCGAGCCACGGCTTGCCGAGCTGGAAGGCCATGACCACCGATACGCCATCAAACCCAGCATCGACGCCCTGCGCAAGAAACTGGCCGATGCGGCGGCGCAGGTGGTCGCGCGTGACCCAGCTGCGGCGATCAAACTACTGGAAGAGGCGCGCGCGATTGGCACCAGCGCATTTGTCATGGCACAGATGCGGGCAAACACGCCCCCTACCGCCGATGACATCGCCGAAATCCTGTCGCGCCCGAACGGCACCGATGAGCTGGACGCGATGATTGACAATCTGGAACCCGAAGCCCAACGTGCGGTCGTGAAAGTCGCGTTTAAGGCCCGGTTCGGATGCGACATAACAAACTTCGGCAACAAGAACCTGGCTCCTGCCTCTATCGTGGCCGATGCCAATCT
>ENA-OSET01003966-OSET01003966.1-sediment-metagenome-genome-assembly--contig:-NODE-3966-length-13299-cov-66.684087_pt1 | contig 13299 bp, 10 predicted proteins | sample MGYA00237882_ERZ534229 | MGnify/ENA primary metagenome ERZ534229 (study PRJEB26408, sample SAMN06266212) | sediment metagenome | isolation source: Hudson Canyon methane seep mesocosm | place...
GAGAAAACACCATGAAAAAATTAAAATTAACGCTGCTTATTGCGGCCGTACTTGCACCTACATCCCTTGTTTTTGCTGATGATCTTGATGATTTAAAGATTGAAGTTGCCCAAATGCGAGCTGATTATGAACAACGAATTGAGCAACTGGAACAACGTCTTGCCAAAGCAGAAACGACGACAAGTGAAATACGCACTGAGGTAGCAACCGCTAACGCTGCACCAGTAGTAGTAACAACGCGTAATAACAACAGCTTCAACCCCGCAATCAGCATGGTATTGAATGGGCAGTTTAGTGATTATTCTGAACCAAGCGAAAACCACGAACTCAGCGGCTTTGCCCTGCAAGGTGAAGGCGGTTTAGCCGCGGAAGGTTTATCCTTAGGCGAAAGTGAAATCACCCTCAGTGCCAGTGTTGATCAACTATTATTTGGTCAGGCGACTATCGCCTTGCACGACGATGCAGGTACAACAGAAGTCGGCATTGAAGAAGCTTTTATTGAAACATTAGGTCTTAGTAATGGTTTTACTGTTCGTGCAGGCCGTTTCTATTCACCGATGGGGTATTTGAACGAAAAACATATCCATGCCTGGAATTTTGCTGATGCACCATTGATTTATCGCGGCTTATTCGGTAATCAACTGACTACCGATGGCGTGAAATTATCTTATTTATTGCCGACCGACCAAATGATTGAGTTAGGCGGTACTGTAGGCAGTGGCGGACAATATCCAAGTAGCGGCAATCACAGTGGCATTGGCGATTGGTTAGTCTATGCCCGTACTGGTGGCGACATAGGTATTAATCATAATTGGCAAGCAAGTGTATCTCATTGGCAAGCTAGCCCAGAAGATCGTGAGTATGGCGGTGGGCATAATCATGGTGGCAGCATTGCCGATCCTGTCTTGTTTAACGGCGATACTGATATCAGCAATATCGCACTGGTCTATAAATGGGCGCCAAATGGTAATTTCAGACAACAAAACCTCACACTGTTAGGTGAGTATTTTTATCTCAATGAAGATGGCCAACTCAATAACAGTGCCGAAATGGCATCGTATGATGGCAAGCAATATGGCGGCTTTATCGAAGGTATTTATCAGTTCCAACCACGCTGGAGTGCGGGTGTGCGGTATGACTGGTTAGGCAGTCAATTGCGCGCATCTGATGATGAGTTACTCACTGATGCAGATCTGGATTTTTCTGGCTTTCATCCACAACGTTACAGCTTGATGCTGGAATGGTTACCAAGCGAATTTAGCCGCTTGCGTGCTCAAATTAATCACGACAAGTCATCTCACAATGACGATACACAGTTGTTCTTACAATATACCGTTAGCATTGGTGCTCACGGCGCACATAGCTACTAAAAGGAGTTTGTCATGAAAAAATTACTCTCCTCTTTACTCCTTCTTTTGGCCTCTTCCTCTGCCATGGCAAATTTAACGATCTTTGCCTGCGAACCTGAATGGGCGGCCTTAAGCCAAGAACTCGGCGGCGATAAAGTGAAGGTGTTTTCAGCGACTACGGGTTTGCAAGATCCGCATTATATTCAAGCAAGGCCAAGTTTGATCGCCAAAGCTCGACAAGCCGATTTATTAGTCTGTACAGGTGCTGAACTAGAAAGTGGTTGGTTGCCGTTACTACAACGTAAAGCGGGTAATTCTGCTATTCAGACAGGTGCAGCTGGCTACTTTATCGCCACAGATTATGTCACCTTGAAGGCTATTCCAAGCTCACTAGATCGGAGTCAGGGAGATGTACATGCGGCAGGTAACCCACATATTCAAACTAGTCCGATTAACATTCAGTTGGTTGCTAAAGCACTCACAAAGCGTTTACAAGATCTGGATGCTGGCAATGCTCCTTTTTATCAACAACGTAGTGAAGATTTCAATCGACGCTGGCAAGATGCTATTGAACAGTGGCAACAGCAGGCGGTACCACTCAACGGCTTATCAATTGTTGTGCAACATGATAGTTGGCTCTACCTATTTGACTGGCTAGACTTAAACAAGGCTGCCGTGCTGGAAGAAAAACCAGGCGTTTCCCCAACGGTAAACGCTCTCAATAAGGTGCTTAATCATCTTAAGAAATCACCTGCCAAGCTCGTTATTCATGCAGCTTATCAATCACCACGGGCGACGGATTGGTTGGTAGATAAAACAGCGATGAGTAAAGTGACCTTGCCATTTACGGTGGGCGGAAACGAACAAAGTACTGATTTATTTAGTTTATTTGATGACACTATTCAACGCTTACTGGCTGCACATAAATGATCTGGTCTAATATCGATCTAATGCTAGTTGTGCCCGCCTTTTTGGCGGGTGCACTGGTGCTATCAACCCATGTCCCTTTGGGACAAGAAGTATTGAAACGAGGCATTATCTTTATTGATATTGCCATCGCGCAAATAGCGGCTTTAGGTGTGATTGCTGCCACAGTATTTGGCGGTGAGCTCGCCACTTGGCAAGTTCAATTATTTGCCGCCTTAGCAGCTATTGCAGGTGCCGCGCTAATCCATTGGTTAGAGCAACAATATACTGATGTATTGGAAGCTCTCATTGGCTTATTATTCGTACTTGCTGCCAGTGCAGGCATGTTATTAGTGAGTCATGCCCCGCATAGTGATGAGCTATTGCATGACTTATTGGTCGGGCAGATCTTATGGGTTAGTTATGAACAGATACTATGGGTAGCCGCACTTTACCTTCCCTTGTTGTTACTCTGGTTTTCGGTAAAGTCAAAACATCCCATGTTGTTTTATGTGGTGTTTGCATTAGCTGTAACCGCATCGGTGCAGTTGGTTGGCATATATTTAGTTTTCGCGAGTTTGATCCTACCTGCTCTCGCCAGCCGACAAATATCATCGCGATTCAAAGCATTATCAATCGCCTATCTAATCGGCCTAAGTGGTTATTTAATTGGACTTATCGCCTCACTTATTTTTGACTTACCGACCGGTGCAATAACTGTCTGGAGCTTACTAATGATGGCATTGATCATTAAGCCTTTCTTTAAAGACTAGGCTGAACAGGTCTCTAGTGCTTTATAAGCCTTATAACAAAAGGATGATGTTTTTATTACTTAGATAAAACCGTCTAAGTCTTAATTATCAAGCACATGCTTCAAAGGAAAGTCACAGCTAAATTGTGAGCCTTCTCCAACTTCACTATTAATACGAAGCTCGGCACCATGTCGTTGCAGAATGTGTTTAACAATCGCCAAGCCTAGACCTGTGCCACCCGCTTCTTGTGAACGGCCACTATCTACACGATAGAAACGCTCTGTTAAACGATCTAAATGATGCTCGGCAATACCAGGACCATTATCACTGACCTCGATGCAACCATTCGTGTCGCTTACTGTCCAGCGAATAGTCACTGTTGAATCAGCTGGTGTGTATTTCACTGCATTAAACACCAGGTTAGATACTGCACTGCGTAGCTCATCACTATCCGCTAATAACAACTTGTCACTTTCTAGCTCCAGCTTAATCGTGTGCTGCTGATGTGGTTGCAATTGTTCTGCATCTTTAACAATAGAACGCAACAAATCACCTACATCAATCGGCCTGTGCCCTAATGGTTTTTCGCCCATTTCTAGCTGTGACAAAGTCAACAAATCTTTGATCATCGCATCCATTCGTTGTGTCTGTTGTTGCATTACGGGTAATGCGCCACCCCATTGCTCTGCTGAACTTTCAGCAGTAAACATTTCTAAATAGCCATGTAATACCGTCAAAGGTGTGCGCAGTTCATGAGAAACATTAGCCACAAAATCACGCCGCATACGTTGTAACTTAATTGTTTGCGTCATATCGCGAGCAATGAGTAAGCGACCTTGGCCCATATAGTTAACGATTTTCACCTCAAGCTGCTGTTCTGATCGTATTGGTGAGGCAACAACCGCCACACTATCTTTACTGATTGGGGCATGTAATAACTTATGAAATGCAGGGTCGCGAATCAGGTTATTAACACGAACATGGCTATCTTGTGGCCAGCGAATTCCTAATAATGTTTGTGCCGCCTTATTTGCCCACTCAACCTTACCAAAATCTCCCATCACAACGACGGCATCAGGCAATGCCGCAGTCGCAGCTTGGAACTGTTTTAAATAGCCCCTTAACCTTTTTTTACGCGACTTATTTTGTTTGCCAACCCGATCAATTTCTCGACATATATCATCAATCACCCCATCAACACTGGGTGGCTTATATTTTTTGGGCTCTTTTAACCAAAAATAAAGCCGATTCCAAATACGCTGGAGCCACATTGCATATACAAATGTAGCTATAAACATCACCAGTAACATTTGATCAAATAACAGGCCTACAAAACCAGCGACACTTACGATCGTGATTAAACGCCAATAATCCCAGAGCATCATATAAATAAACCTGCTTTCACTTAATCTTCTGCAAAACGGTAGCCAACGCCACGTACTGTTTGTACTAGATTGTCATGACCTGAAGGTTCTAATGCTTTGCGTAGGCGACGGATATGCACATCAACAGTACGTTCTTCAATATAAACCGTATCGCCCCACACATGGTCGAGTAACTGACCTCGGCTATAAGCACGCTCAGGATTACGCATAAAGAAATGTAATAAACGAAACTCTGTTGGGCCGAGATCTATTCTTTGTTCATCAACCGTAACACGGTGACTTTTAGTATCAAGAACTAAACCTGCTATTTCGATTTTTTGATTTTCACCCGTCTCTGATAAATTACAACGACGCATCACTGCTTTGATTCTAGCCATCAATTCTGGGGGTGAAAATGGCTTGTTAATATAGTCATCAGCACCCACACTTAAGCCTTTGACCATATCTTCACTTTCACCTTTTGCCGTCAGCATAATCACTGGAATACTTGCCCATGACTCAACGGCTCGTAATCGACGAATGAATTCAATACCGTCAATGCCAGGTAACATCCAGTCTAATAATATCAACTCGGGTTGCTGATTTTTTAACCATTCCAAGCCTTTTTCAGCATCACCAACAGACTCACATTCAAAGCCAGAGTGTCGCAAAGAGAAACACAGCATATCTCTGATTGCTACATCATCTTCTACTACTAAAATTGTTGTTGCCATTCGGGCACCTTAATCCTGATATTGATCCATCCATCTTAACAACACTATATTACAGATTTATAACAGTCCGCTGAAATTCATCTGATAATTAAATAGATGCCTGCACACAACGTAAAATGCCATAATTATATTCGCCTTCAAGTTCATCATAAGCCGGCTTTAAGCGACCTTTTTGTTGATCTTCTTGTGACTCTAATACAAATATAATCTCATTATATTCTGCATCACTTAGATCTAATACATCATGAACATCAAGTAAGCCCACTTCTATAGCATCAGCCAAATGCGTGTAAATAGTATTTGTTTGGGCTTCTCGTTGTTGAGCAATGTGTTCAATACTCATGCCTTGCTGATAACAGATTAAGGTTTCATTAACAGTTGAACTCAGGCGATTATTCAATAACTCTGACAAAGGGTGTTTTGCTATTTCATTAATGAACTCTTGCCCATATCGTATTAACTTTTGCTCACCCACACCAGAAACCTTACTCAGATCCACCAGCGTTGTCGGCCTACTTTTCAACATATCTAATAAAGTAGCATCATGAAATATGACATAGGGTGGTACACCATGTTCTTCGGCTAAACTTAATCGTAAAGCACGTAATGCTTCCCATAAAGACTCATCTTGTGGCCGAACTGAGTTTTTCTGCTTTTTACCTTTCGCTATTTTTTCTGGTTTTGTTTGCTTACGTAACTGTAATGTTTGTTCGCCACGCAGTAGTGCTCGACATTTCTCAGTCAGTACTACTGCGCCATGCCTCTCAGCATCAATATCTAAATAACCCAAAGCGATTAATTGCCTAAACAGACTTTTCCACTCCGTAACGGGTATGTCACTACCAATACCAAACGTGCTGATCTGATCATGATTATTTCGTTGAATACGTTCATCACTTTTGCCATGCAAAATATCAATAATATAGTTCACACCAAAGCGCTGTTCGGTGCGATAAATACACGATAAGGCTTTTTGTGCTGACTCGGTTCCATCCCATTTTTCAGGAGGCCTTTGGCAATTATCACAATGACCACAGGCTTGAGTCCCCGTTTCATCAAAATAACTTAACAGTGACTGTCTACGACAACTAATTACCTCGCAAAGACCCAGCATAGACTCTAGTTTTTGGTGTTCAACGCGTTTATGCGCCGCATCAGCATTAGAATCCTGCATGAACTGACGCAGGGTAATAACATCTTGCAGCCCATAAGCCATCCACGCATTCGCTGGCTCGCCATCACGACCTGCTCGTCCTGTTTCTTGATAATAAGCTTCTATGCTTTTAGGCAAACTCAGGTGGGCAACAAAACGAACATCAGGTTTATCAATCCCCATGCCAAAGGCTATGGTTGCAACAATAATCACACCTTCTTCACGTAAAAAGCGTTGTTGATTTCGTTGCCGAACATCTTGTGGCAAACCGGCATGATAAGGCAGAGCAAGCCGACCTTGTTCAGCTAACCACTCTGCTGTTGCTTCTACTTTCTTACGCGATAAACAATAAACAATACCGGCATCATCAGGATGATTATCTTGTAAAAATGTCCACAAACGTTGTTTAGGATTATTACCTTCTGAAATAGCGTAATGAATATTAGGCCGATCAAAACTATTAATAAATACGCGCGCTTCGCCCAATTGAAGTTGACTGATAATTTCATCACGTGTTCGTTGGTCAGCTGTTGCCGTTAGAGCAATACGAGGAATAGCTGGATAGCGCTCATGTAATAGTTTGAGTTGCTGATAATCTGGGCGAAAATCATGCCCCCACTGCGAAACACAATGCGCCTCATCAATGGCAAATAAAGATAAATGACATTGATCTAATAAATGTAAAAACTGATTATTTAATAATCGCTCTGGGGCGACGTAGAGTAATTCGAGTTCTTGGTTGAGTAGCTGCTGCTCAACATCACGTGCATCAATAGCACTGAGACTAGAGTTAAGATAAGCGGCATTAATGCCTAATTGTTGCAGAGCATCGACCTGATCTTGCATCAAAGCAATAAGAGGAGAAATAACAATAGCCGTTCCATCACGAACTAATGCAGGGATCTGATAACAAAGTGATTTACCACCACCTGTAGGCATCAATACTAAGGCATCATGCCCATCAAGTAGCTCTTGAATAATATCTTGCTGGTCGTGACGAAATTGGTCATAACCAAACGTAGATTGGAGGATTTCTTGGGCGCGTTTCATTTGCACTATTCTACATAAAAAAGGCCTCGGACGAGGCCTTTTAAGATGTCATTATTGATAATAATAACTGCTCAAGGTGTTTAGTTATTTAAGACATAAACCCTTTAATCATAAAGAAGATAGCTGCAGCCATGACAGCTGCAGAAGGTACGGTAATGATCCACGCTGTAATAATCTTTTTAATCGCATCACGCTTCACATATAAACTTTTTTTGTCTTCTTTTAACGTCTTCTTCGATTGTTTAAGAGCATCTTCTTCTTCATCAATCAAACGATAAAGTGTTGTTATACGCTCATAATCTTGCTCTACTTTGTCTGCTTTTTTATCTAAATCTGTTAATTCACTACGCAGTGCGCCTAAGGTTTGTTTCTCACCTTTGATATCTGCTTTATCTTGAGCAATGTCATCTTCAATCTCAGTTTTCACGGAAGAATCTAACCACTCGCGTAAGAAACCAACACCAAAAATACCACCAATTGCAATATGTGTTGAACTGACAGGTAGGCCTAATTGACTCGCAATAATCACTGTAATCGCTGCAGCCATAGCCACAGAGAAAGCGCGCATTTGATCTAATTCGGTAATTTCACTACCAACGGTTCTAATTAATCTAGGGCCATACAATGCCAAACCAATCGCGATCCCAAGGGCACCGACACCCATAACCCAGAAAGGAATGCCCGCTTTAGCAGAGATACCGCCTGTCATTACCGCATCATTAATAGCCGCTAAAGGACCAATGGCATTGGCGACATCATTAGCACCATGAGCAAAACTCAATAATGCCGCAGCAAAGATCAATGGAACAGTAAATAAGATATTCACACCACTGCGATTATTTTCTAATGTGTCTAATTTAGCTTTAATTGATTTCTTCATCCAGAAGAAAACTATCACAGCCACAATGCTACCTAATAGTAATGCCGCTTCTAATGTCGGTTTCTTCGTTACTTCAACACTAAAAAACATAATGTCATTAAAACCATTCACTAAAGATGGCCATACCTTTTTCAGACCTTTTAGCACAAGATAGGTCACAAAAGATAAAGACATAATGGCGACATAAACGGGTACCCATTTATATGACGCTTCAACCTTATTTTCTTTAAAGATAATCGTTTTCTTGATCGCAAATAAGAAGCCGGCTGCAATCACACCACCAATAACCGGGGAAATAACCCACGAGCTAGCAATTTTACCCATTGTGCCCCAGTCAACAATGCTAAAACCAGCAGCCGCAATACCCGCTCCCATCACACCACCCACAATTGAATGCGTTGTTGAAACAGGTGCTTTTGCCATGGTTGCTAAATTAAGCCAAAGTGCAGCAGCTAATAATGCCGCCATCATTGCCCATAAAAAGCTATCGGTATCGCTGCCAAAAGCATCGATATCAATAATGCCCTTTTTAATCGTTGAAACCACCTCGCCACCCGCAATAATGGCACCACTCGCTTCAAAAACCATGGCAATAATGATCGCCCCTGTCATCGTTAAGGCTTTAGAACCCACTGCAGGACCAACATTATTAGCAACGTCATTGGCACCGATATTCATCGCCATATAACCACCAAAAACGGCAGCGATAGCTAAAAACACATTATTAGGCACCCCACCGCTAGTGGCAAAGCTATAAGCCAAAACACCGACAAGGAAAAATAATGCAAAGCCAATTCTAGCGAGCTCTGAATGACTCTTTTTCATTGCCTGCTTTTCCAGCTGATTAATTGTTTTAATTTCCATAATGCTCTCTTGAGTGAGGAATGATTTTGGCAATTATTACAATATTGTGACTGTTTGACACAATTAATTATTTTTTACGCTGTATGCTGTAACGATCACTTGTTAGTATTGTCTACTTAAAACACTCTCTTGCGACCGATGTTGATCATGAAAAAATATTTTGCACTTTTATTTTTGCTACTTGCTTTTAGCGTTCAAGCGCGACCTGGGTTATTAGACAGTCTTGGTTTATCTAATGAATTTGATACGCCCCCCGATGTTGATGAAGCTTTTATTTTTTCTGCCTCCTCAAAAGATGCCAATGCAATACTGGCTCGTTGGACAGTCGCTGAAGGCAATTATTTATATAAAGATAAAATTCGTTTTGAAATCATCAAGCAAGATGATAGCGTCCAATTGCAGAGCTTTTCACTGCCCGCTGGTGAAAACAAAATGGATGAGATCTTTGGCTTAAGTGAAGTCTACCAACACGATGTTGATGTTATTCTCCCTATCAAGCGAAGCGGTGATCGATCAGAAATAACCTTAAAAGCCTATTATCAGGGCTGCTCTGAAACGTTCCATATCTGTTACCCACCAACAGAAAAAGAAATACTGATTACACTGCCAGCACTCACAAATACATTAAACGAACCTCTAGATTCCGTATCACCTCCCATTATTCTTGCTGAACAAGATCGCATGGCAAAAAGCCTAGCGGAAGACACTATCATCAAAATATTATTCGGCTATTTTGGTTTAGGTTTATTGCTTGCTTTTACCCCCTGTGTATTTCCAATGATCCCGATTTTATCTAGCATCATTGTAGGAGAAGGTGAACGTATCACTACGCATCGTGCTTTTATCTTGTCGCTCACCTATGTTCTGGCAATGTCCATCACTTATACTCTTGCAGGCGTAATGACGGGGCTATTAGGTGAAAACCTACAAGCCATGTTCCAAAACCCTTGGATTATCGGTAGTTTCAGTGGCCTCTTTGTTGTGTTATCCCTATCTATGTTTGGCCTCTTTGAATTACAGTTACCCCATGCTATGCAACATCGCTTGCACCAAATTAGCCATCAACAGCAAGGCGGTCATGTCGCTGGTGCTGCTTTAATGGGCTTATTATCTGGATTAATTGTCGGCCCATGTTTAGCGCCACCATTAGCAGGCGCACTCATCTTTATCGGTCAGCAGGGCGATCCCATATTAGGTGGTAGTGCTTTATTTGCACTGAGTATGGGTATGGGCTTACCTCTACTCATTATCGGCACCTCTGCCGGAACATTACTGCCTAAAGCAGGCGATTGGATGAACACCATCAAATCAATCTTTGGCGTGATGATGTTGGCATTAGCTATCTGGATGTTGGAACGCATTATTCCAGGCTGGGTAAGCTTATTGCTTTGGGGCGGGCTGCTAATTGTTTCTGCAGTTTATTTAGGCGCTCTCAACTCGCTTAATATTGATGCGAGTGGCTGGGAAAAGCTCTGGAAAGGTTTTGGTCTTATACTTTTAATATATGGTGGCTTATTAATGATAGGGGGTGCCAGCGGTAGCCATAATGTTTGGCAACCACTGCAATCTATTATGTCATCACAAGCAAACACAACTTCTAGCGTGAATACTGGCGTGAAATTTACCAAGGTCAATAATCTAACTGAACTTAATCAGCAATTATCTCAAACGAGTAAACCTAGCATGCTCGATTTTTATGCCGACTGGTGTGTTGATTGTAAGCGAATGGAGATCACTACATTTCAGGATAGCAATGTCATTTCCGCTTTAAAAAACACACAGGCACTACAGATAGATATGACAGCCAATAATGCTGAGCATAAGAAACTGATGAAACAATATAGTGTTTTTGCTCCACCCACTATCTTATTTTTTGATGCTAATGGTATGGAATATAAGCAATTTCGTATCGTGGGAAACATATCCGCACAAGATCTTATTCAACATATTTCAAGTCTTCCAGTAACAGCGCCATAATAAAAATAACTTTTTCGACGAACTTAGCGACAGAACCCGCGCTTTTCACTTAAAAAACTGGACAAAGACTAGTCATTAGTGCAAAATTCTCGTCATATTTTCATTCGTTCTAGGCGCAAAAATACTTATGTCAAAATTTTTAGTGCTACACGGTCCCAATCTTAACCTTCTAGGAACTCGTGAACCAGAACATTATGGTGCCGATACACTCGCTGATATTGCACAGCAATTACATGCTCGCGCTGAAGAAAGCGGTCATCAATTAGAAAGCTTCCAAAGCAATGCTGAACATGAGCTTGTTGATAAAATTCATGCGGCACGCTCTGATACTGATTTCATCATTATTAACCCTGCAGCCTTTACTCACACAAGCGTAGCACTACGTGATGCATTGTCTGCTGTAGAAGTCCCTTTCATTGAAGTTCATCTATCTAACGTTCATGCGCGGGAAGGATTCCGCCATCATTCCTATCTATCAGATATCGCTGTTGGCGTGATCTGTGGTTTAGGAGCCCAAGGTTATCAGCTGGCTCTACAGGCAGCTATCAAACACACTAATTAATAGGATTATCTTTATGGATATTCGTAAAATCAAAAAACTGATCGACTTAATTCAAGAATCTGATGTAGCAGAAATTGAAATTCACGAAGGTGAAGAATCAGTACGTATTAGCCGCAACAGTTCATCTGCACCCGTTATGATGGCAGCGCCAGCAGTACAAGCTGCAGCCCCTGTTGCAGCCGCAGCTGCACCAGTAGCAGTTGAAGCAACTCCTGCAGGTCCAAACACAGCTAATGCTGTTAAGTCTCCAATGGTCGGTACTTTCTACCGCTCATCTTCTCCTGAATCAGCTTCATTTGTTGAAGTAGGTCAAACAGTAGCTGAAGGTGATGTTATTTGTATTATCGAAGCAATGAAAATGTTTAACCAAATTGAAGCTGATCGTAGCGGTACAGTAAAAGCTATTTTGGTCGAGAATGGTCATCCTGTTGAATTTGATGAGCCTCTAATCATCATCGAATAAACCTTCTGTTTGCACATTTTATAAGTAGTGCAATCACGACCCAACAGCGGATAAAAATATTATGATCGATAAAATAGTCATCGCCAACCGAGGCGAAATTGCCCTTCGTGTTCTAAGAGCTTGTAAAGAATTAGGCATTAAAACTGTTGCTGTTCACTCTGATGTGGATCGCGACTTAAAACACGTTTTATTAGCAGATGAAACCGTCTGTATTGGCCCAGCGCCTTCTGCAGAAAGTTACTTAAACGTACCTGCTTTAATTAGTGCTGCAGAAATCACTGATGCATCAGCAATTCACCCAGGTTATGGTTTCTTATCAGAAAATGCTGACTTTGCTGAACGTGTTGAACAAAGTGGCTTCATCTTCATCGGCCCTAAGTCTGAAACGATTCGCATGATGGGTGATAAAGTTTCTGCCATCAAAGCAATGAATGAAGCTGGCGTACCTTGTGTGCCAGGTTCTGACGGTGGATTAGGTGATGATACCCTCGAAGGCGGCGGCGGTGAGCGGCGGGAGGACGGCGCCGCGGTGCGCGTCGCAGTGCTCGACGTACTGCCCGAAGACGGCCGCCCGCCGCGCGATGAGCGGCTGCCCCTGCTGCTGCTGCGCGTAGAGCGTGGGGATGGGCGACGCGGTCACCTCCTTGCGGCTCACGTGCGTGTTTCCCATCGTATGGTTGAAAAAATGAGCTTCTTTCGTCTGCTTGAGGGGAAGAAGAGCACAAAAAGTTCGCCTGTGGCGGGAAGAAACCGACGCGGTGATGCCAACGAACGTCTTCGGAGGTGACTCATTTGTGCACTATTCTTCGCGCTGGGAGCGGAGCGTGCTTGGGGAACAGAAACTCACAAAGGGGGCCGCTGCGACCCCCAACGATATAACAATCTAAAGAAAAGAACAGAAGCGTACCCAAGGAGGGGAAAACTTCACTTCTTCGCCTTGTCCGCCACCGCGGAGACGTGGTAGTTCCCGATGACTTTGTCGGCGTAGTAAGCCGCGTTCAGCGTGTGGAGGACGACGCCGACGAGCATGAACCACGGCATCCACGGGAGGGCGCCGAGCGGCGACGCGGACGCGATGGTCCCGTTGGCCCACGCGACGAAGAAGAGAAATGTCGAGAGGAGCATGAGCGGCCAGCGGAGGAGCAGGTTGTTCAGCGCCGAGACGCGCTTCTGCTGCAGGCGCGTCGGCGCGAGCGGCGAGTTGCACTTCTGGAGCGCCAGCAGGAAGTAGTCGATCCCGCCGGG
>ENA-OSET01003968-OSET01003968.1-sediment-metagenome-genome-assembly--contig:-NODE-3968-length-13297-cov-5.569894_pt1 | contig 13297 bp, 11 predicted proteins | sample MGYA00237882_ERZ534229 | MGnify/ENA primary metagenome ERZ534229 (study PRJEB26408, sample SAMN06266212) | sediment metagenome | isolation source: Hudson Canyon methane seep mesocosm | place...
GTACGAATTGCTTTATCAACCCAGTGTGGAATATCACCAACATGATTACTAATAGGATTGTATTTTAAGCGTCTGACTGATGCCTGATCAGATGATCGAGAAAGCGCCGTGCCATAAGGTAACTTATTGGTGATCATTTCATAAATGATGCAACCCAAAGAAAACATATCAGACTGTGTTGTGCCGGAATTGCCTAAAAGGTATTCCGGCGCCGTGTAATTTTTGGTGCCTAATAGTTCATTACGCTCAACCGGTGTTGAAATATCGGCAATACCAGCAATTTTAGTCGAACCAAAATCGACAATTTTCACTAAACCTTCACCGGTGATCATAATGTTGCCAGGTTTAATATCCTGATGCAGCATATCCATACGATGAAAAGCACGTAAGCCTGACACGGCTTGTGAAACGATATTCCTAATGACAGTCAGATCAGGTTCGGTTTGATCTATCATCCATTGTTCAAGCGTTCTACCTTCAATATACTCCATCACGTAATACATAAAATGCCGTGGCCGCTGTTGTTCCATTGTTCTAATCACATGAGGACTATCAATACGTCGTCCTACCCACTCTTCTAATTGAAAACGCTCTAAATACGCGGGGTCATCTTCAAAATTAACTGACGGTGTTTTGATGACCACCTTTTCGTCAGTATCACTATCTACGGCAAGATATAATTGGCTAGTTGAGCTCGCATGTAATTCTCTAGTAATTCGATAACCATCTAAAATCACACCTTCATAAAGTTCAGGAGGAAAAGGCAAAGCGGTTAACTGTGAAAAGACTTCATCGGCATCTTGTGACGGTAACTCCATCACCTGAATTAACTGACAACTCACGTTATCAGCACTTTTCATTTCTAAAGCCCGCTCAACAATACTTTCACAAAGTATGTCGAGGTCCGATTCAGTAGATTGCAAAATGGTTGCTATCTTTTTATCGGAAAGGTAATCATGAACACCATCTGTGGTGAGCAAAAACACATCACCAACATCAACAGTTAACGTTTTATAATCAATATCTAAGCGATAATCTACGCCCATTGCACGAGCAAGGTATTCTTTTTCACCAGGTATTTGGATACGATGATCCGTCGTTAATTGTTCGAGATTTTTTCCTCGTAACAAATATATTCGTGTATCGCCAACATGAAAAAGATGAGCCGTTGTCGATTTAATCACCAACGCAGTAAAGGTACTGACTAAGCCTCGTTCACTATCCCGATATTGATTACTCTGACTATATAACCAATTATTAATGGCAGTTAAGACTTTGCCACCAGATTTTTTTACTGACCAGGAATCAGGCGTGCTGAAATAATCATCTAAGAAACCTGTAACACAACACTGGCTAGCTTGTTTCGCTTCTGCACTACTGCTCACGCCATCCGCTAAAGCACAAGCAATACCCTTTCCAGCCAACAAATTAATATTGTCAGGGATCATATGACCTAAAGAATCTTGGTTTTCTTCCTTTACGCCTTTTGTAGAGTAAGATCCAATATTAACTTTAAGTTTATCTGCCACTTATCACCCCTGAAAACAAAACAACTCACCCGTCAAAGAGTGAGCTGTTGTAGTTTAGCTTAATCCCAACGATTTAATGCACATCAATCATTTGCACGGTGCCATCCGGCAGGATTTCTGCCATTTGACCTGATGGCTCATCCATAAACTGAACGGCAATTAGAGTAACCACGGCAGTAGCTGCAATCACTAAGAAGAAAGTTTGTGCCGAAACTAATGATAATACCGTTAAGAATGCCACTGCACCTACATTACCGTATGCACCAGCCATACCTGCCACTTGGCCTGTTAAACGGCGTTTTACTAGCGGTACCACAGCAAATACAGCGCCTTCTCCAGCCTGTACAAAGAACGAACACGCCATCGTAGCCAGTACAGCAAGAACGATTGCCCATTCTGCTGTAATCAAACTCATCACGTAATAACCCACAGCCAAACCGGCAATACATATAGTTAATGTTTTCTTACGGCCAAAACGGTCACTAAATAAACCACCAATCGGCCGTGAAACTAGGTTCATAAATGCAAACCCTGATGCTAATATACCGGCTTGTACCGCTGTAATATCAAAGGTATTACTGAAAAATAATGGCAACATAGATACCACGGCAAGCTCTGAACCAAATGTTGCTAAATAAGCCAAATCTAATACGGCAACTTGTTTGAAGTTATATTGATGAATTTTAGGCACAGGGTTAACAAAAATGTCTTTATTAACTTGGTAAATGCTATAAACCTGATATAGATAAAGCACACCCAGTCCAACATAAATCGCTTGAGCAACACCTGCTGACAACAAACTCACACCACTAGGTGATAACTTCCATGCTAATAAAGCCAACGCAGCATAAAGGGGAATATTCATCACTAGATAGAGATAAAAGTCACCAACGCTAGTGACTTCCATACCCCCTGATTTTTTAGGTTTAAAGTACGTAGAACCTTTCGGTGTATCAGTAACACTATTGTAATAGATGAAAGCATAAACAAGCGCCACCGCCCCCGTTAAGGCAACCGCATAACGCCAGCCATCATCGCCACCAAACATGAGCGCAATTGTCGGCAAACTCATCGCAGCAGCAGCTGAACCAAAGTTACCCCAACCGCCATAGATACCTTCTGCTAAACCAACTTGTTTGGCTGGATACCATTCTGAAATCATGCGAATTCCGATCACAAAACCAGCACCTACAAAACCCAACATAAAACGAGCCACAGCAAGTTGTTCGAAACTATCGGCCATCGCAAAAAAGAAACAAATAAAACTCGAGATCCCTAATAATAGGGAATACATAATTTTAGGGCCGTATTTATCGACCAACATACCCACAATAATGCGAGCAGGTATAGTCAATGCCACGTTTAATATTAAGATTGTTTTAATTTGTTGGTCGGTTAACCCTAAGGATTCTTGAATTGAAATCAATAATGGGGCATGGTTAAACCAAACAACAAAACTAATAAAAAAGGCCATCCAGCTTAAGTGCAATATTCGCGTATTGCCACTAAAGGATAATAACTTTAGATTTTGTGCAGACATAAGGTGTTCTCTTGAGCGCTTCTACCGACATTGGTGAACATCACATTGCTGGAATCATGCCAAATAGTAAGGAGTTGTTTAATAAAGGAAAAGAGTAGTATTCAATAAAACATAAGCACCATGTTATCGCAGATATGTATATTGACGCACTAAGACAGTGCAGTTTTTTCTTTCTCGCTGAACGACTAATTTTATTAGCGTTTATTCCACTGGAATATCAAGCCAAAACACGGTACCAACTGCTTGATGTCGATAGTTGATCTCTATGGAAAGAATATCACAAATAAGTTTCGCTTTAGCTAAGCCTAAACCTATACCTGATTTGTCAGAGTTTTCCATACGTAATCTGGCAAATGGATCAAACACTTCATAATGACGTTTTTCACTAATACCATACCCGGTATCACTGATGTTTAATCTGATGATTTTTTCATTAATTTTTTCACTCGTGATGATGACCTTGCCATCTTCATAATTATAAAGAATGGCATTATCTATAATAATTTGAAGTACTTCAGTTAACAATGCTGGATCAGAGTGTATTTCTATACTGTTATTAGTGAAATTTTCTTGTCTTATAAGGGTGATATTTTTTTGTTTTGCAACGCTGTTATTTTTTTCAATAAGAGTATCAATAAAATTAGTCAGCTTAATTGTTTTTTTCTCAGCTACTACTTCACCATCTTGAACTTCAGCAAAGGAAATAGCTGTTTCAACCATTTTCAGTAAGTTTTCACCAGCCTTATCAATATATTCTACATTTTCAAGATCGTCTTTATTGAGTGTATTTGACAGTTTCAACATTTTAGAAAAACCGAGAATAATGTTTAATGGTGTTCTAAACTCGTGATTCATTGCCGATAAAAACTTAGATTTCACCTGACTAACTCTAATCAAACTCTCAGTTTGAAGCATCAATTCATTATTTTTATTTTTAATTACAATAACAACAATACCAACGCCAAGAATCGCTAAGATCGCTAATGCCCGGTTTGTGAGTACTTTCCAAAACTCCCCTCCTTGTGGAGATAAAAACAAACCCAAAACGGTTAAACAAACACCCAATAAAACAGTTAGGTAAGTGATTTTTTTTGATTTAATGTTTAGTGTAAATAAGACAGGAAGAATATAAGGTACGCCACCCGCCACGCCTAAAGCGACAGAGAAATCAAAGCTAATACCTGCAATAAACAATAAAACAACCACCAAATAGGCGCTATTAAATTCGTTTCTTAGTAATTTCGAAGTTTCATTCATCTTGCCAGTCTAAATCACAACAGAATACGATTAGACTACCATCAACTTTTATCGCTTTGGAAATAGTGATACATAAATGCAAGCCAGCTACGGATAAGTAAGGGCGAGTCACTTGTAGTTTACCCGGTTGCCCTATCGCTCGATAATGATAGTGTTTTTGAGACCAATTTGCTTTATCTCCAGATAATAAAGGTGCAAAACGATCACTAATCTGTTGCTGATAGTTTGGAGAATGAATGCTTTTACCAACTTGATGACCACTTTCATCTAATAAAAAACATCTTACTGCTCGCTCTTCAGAAAACACCTGCATTGCACTTTTCTCAAAATCTAAAGATGCATTAAAAAGCTTAATGGCTTGGTCATATATTTTTCTAAACCGTGAAAAATGTTGATCTAATTGAACGGTCTGTTCGCGACATCGGTTTTGTTGTCTTACGATCAATTCGGCTAATGAAGTATCGAGTGCCTGATCATATTCAATCGCTGGTTTTGGTTTCGAAAAATAAAACCCTTGTAGCATATCCGCATTCACCTCGATTGCAATTAATGCTTCTTCTTCGGTTTCTACACCTTCAATAATGACAAGACTACCTGTTCCATGTACTAATGAAACGATGCCAGACAATGCCCTTTTTAACTTAGCACTTGTTGTCGCACGCTGAATTAAACTTCGATCTAACTTGACGATATCTGGTTCTAATTCCCAGATCCGATCAAAATTAGAGTGGCCTGCTCCAAAGTCATCTATCGCAATTAAACATCCCATCGAACGAAAATGTGCGATTAACGATTTTAAATACACCCTATCTGTTATTTCACTTTCTAGGATCTCTATCACCACCCGTTCAGGTTTAATCCCATTAACTGAAAACATCTTATCCATAAATCCTGGATGCGGCTTTTCAAGCGCCAAACACTGTGAATCTAAATTAATAAATAACCACTCATTGCTTGTTTGCTGCCGAGAAAAATTCTTCACATGCAAACTACGGCACGTTCGATCTAATGAAAGGAATTCAGCACTAGACTTAGGACTAATAAAAAGTGCCTCCACTGAACAAGCAGAATTGCTTTTATCAAATGGACGAATAAGCCCTTCATACCCCACTACACGCCTATGAGGAACACTGATAATAGATTGAAATGCACTTGTTAACATGAAATTTCTGAACGATGCTGTAACTGCGTTTTCTTTTTTACTAAAGTTTTTTTGTGGAGCAGTTTCCATTTCAACCACATTAGACATTAGCAACTTAGCCACTCCAATGCTTTTGTTCGACTGAAAAAAACCTCTGAATCAAATTCATCTGGCCGAACCACCGCATTATCGATCTCTTCTCGTCCAGTTTGTTCACATCTAATTAAAAATGCCGTTTTGGCATTTATCAATAAATGTTGTTCTGAAATGTAGTTCGCTAAGATAATTTTTTCTTCTGGTGTAATATGCATTTTTGCCGCAATTAGATTGATTAAAATTCGTGGATAATCCCTATCCTTCAAAATTTCAACACCAAGTTTTACCGCTTGCATTCGCTCTGTAAAAATCACTGTGCCTGTATACTCACATTCAACTATTTCATGTTCCAGATCTAGTTTAAATTCATAACTCATGGTTTTACCTTCAAATTTTGGTCTAGTTATGCCACTTTTCTAGCATGACGTTCATGTAAAAAGTGAATAACTTCTGAACGAAAATGGTTATAGCGACTATCATCTGCAAGTTCTAATCTCTGACGAGGACGAGGTAAATCAACCTCGAGCACATCACCAATTGTTGCTGCAGGCCCATTAGTCATCATGACAATTTTGTCCGATAACAAAACGGCTTCATCTACATCATGCGTGATCATAATGACGGTATTATTAAGATTACTTTGGATCTCCATTAAGGAGTCTTGTAAATGTGCTCGAGTTAACGCATCAAGCGCACCAAAAGGTTCATCCATCAATAAGACTTTGGGCTCCATTGCTAAGGCTCTAGCAATTCCGATACGTTGCTTCATGCCACCAGAAATTTCGGACGGCAATTTATCTTTAGCATGACTCATATGAACCAATTCAATATTGTAATCAATCCATTCTTTCATCTCTGCAGTGGATTTTTTACCTTTAAAAACAGACTTTACTGCCAACTCGACATTTTCATAAGACGTGAGCCACGGAAATAAAGAATGATTTTGAAATACAATCGCACGGTCAGGTCCGGGCTCATTGACTTCTTTACCTTCTAATAAGACCCCGCCAGTTGTTGCCTGATATAAACCACCAACAATATTCATTACCGTTGATTTGCCACAACCAGAATGGCCAATGATACTGACAAACTCACCTTTATCTATTTTCAAACTAATATTATCTAAAGCTTTGAATGGCCCGTTTGCTGTAGGAAATTCAATGCTGACATGATCGATATTTAAGTATTTTTCCATGAGTATGTCCTAGCGAATAACTGCATTTTTGTCGTAAGAAAAGGATTTCTGTATGGTTAACATAATGCGATCCAACAAGAAACCAAGGATACCAATCGTGACTACTGCTACCATGATACGTCCTAGAGAAGCTGAGCTGCCGTTTTGGAATTCATCCCAAACAAACTTTCCTAACCCAGGATTTTGAGACAACATTTCAGCTGCAATAAGCACCATCCAGCCAATTCCTAAAGAAATTCTCAATCCAGTGAATATCATAGGAATTGAGGATGGTATTACGATCTTAAATACGGTTGTCAGGTAACTAAGCCGTAGTACACGGCCAACATTGATTAGATCTCGATCTATCGATGAAACACCAACAGCCGTATTGATTAATGTTGGCCATAAGGAACATAAGGTTACCGTTATCGCTGATGTCACAAATGATTTAGAAAACATGGGATCATCTGAAACATAAACCGCACTCACCACCATCGTCACAATAGGTAGCCAAGCCAAAGGTGAAACAGGCTTAAAAATCTGAATTAAAGGATTAATGGCTGAATAAAGCGTATCACTCAAACCGCTAATCACGCCGATAGGAATAGCAATAATGCTAGCAACAACAAAGCCAATGAATACTGTCCATAAACTGGTCAATATCTGATCAAAAAAGGTTTTTTTACCGGTATAAGGACGAACTTTTATTTCTGCATCCGGATTTTTGACTAATTTTTCAGCATTACGTTTATCTTGTCGTTGATAAAACTGTTTTTCTTTTTCACGTTCTGCGTAATGTTCATCTACTAAAATACTTGCTTGTTCCCATACTTGTACGGGGCCGGGTACTTGTCCCAAACTTGTAACGACCTTTGCTGCACCGACATGCCATAAACCTAAAAATATAATGAGGGCCAGGATTGGAATCCCCACCATTTTAAGTAACTCTCCGGCCTGTTTCTCTCGTGCGTCACCTGAAATTAATTTAACCACTGGCACAAACCATGTAAACCCAGTGATCTCAAAAAAATTGATAAATTTGTCTTTCATGATAATTCTTTAAATTGTTAATCGGGTTGATGTTCAGCCTGCCCGATGTTTTAGGCAAGCTGAATTTGCTACATATCTAACTTAGTTGATGACGGTGTCACCTTTTAGACCAATTGGAAATTGCTCTAAGTAAGCATTGGGTTTAGTTCCGTCAAAAGTGATGCTATCGATAAACTCACTTTGAGCTGGTTTAAACCCCGTTTCGGTCACAAAATCAGGGAAGTCTTTAGCTTCAACTTTACCTTCTGAAATTAACTCTTTAGCAGCGATGGCATAGATGTCAGGGCGATATACTTTTTTCGCTATATCCATAAACCAACTATCTGTTTTTGGTTCTGAAATCTGACCCCAACGACGCATTTGAGATAAATACCAAATCGCATCACTGTAGTAAGGGTATGTCGCGTTATGACGATAAAACACATTGAAATCAGGCACAGCACGTTTATCACCTTTTTCGTATTCGAATGTGCCTGTCATGCTGTTAGCGATAACATCATAATCCGCACCTACATAGTGACTTTGTGACAAAATCTTCACTGCTTCAGGTCGATTAGCATTATCGTTTGCATCTAACCATTCAGCGGCTCTTATCAACGCTTTAACTACAGCAATATGAGTATTCGGATGCTCTTCTGCCCAACCAGCACTCACCCCAAATACTTTTTCAGGATTGTTTTTCCAAATTTCATAGTCAGTAATAACGGGGACACCAATACCTTTAAATACAGCTTGTTGATTCCATGGTTCACCTACGCAATAACCAAAAATCGTACCCGCCTCCATAGTTGATGGCATTTGTGGTGGGGGGGTCACTGACAATAAAGCATCTGCATCGATCATCCCACTAACATCACCTTTATGAGGAGCGTAATAACCAGGATGAATGCCACCAGCCGCTAACCAATAGCGTAATTCATAGTTATGAGTCGAAACAGGGAACACCATACCCATATTGAACGGTTTGCCTTCGTCCTTATATTTCTCAACTACTGGTTTTAATGCTGACGCACTAATCGGATGAACAGGTTTGCCATCTTCCATTGGCACATTTGGTTTCATTTGCTGCCAAATATCATTTGAAACCGTAATGGCATTACCGTTCAAATCCATACTAAACGCGGTGATAATGTCCGCCTTCGTTCCAAAACCAATGGTTGCACCCAGTGGTTGACCTGCCAACATATGCGCCCCATCTAATTGGCCATCAATAACGCCATCAAGTAATACTTTCCAGTTAGCCTGAGCTTCTAAAGTGACATACAAACCTTCATCTTCAAAAAAACCTTTTTCATAAGCAACAGCTAAAGGTGCCATATCGGTTAATTTTATAAACCCAAACGTTAAGTCTTCTTTTTCAAGCTCACCTGGAGCTGCATTGACAGTAATAAATGGCATCAAACCGGCTGACAAAACGAGAGTTGTAACGGCTAATGTTTTAACAATTTTTCTACGTGAAAACAGAGGGGTAATGCTGGACATTTTCGACTCCAAATATAAATTTTTTCCAAAAAAAAGACGCACATCAAGATTAAATTCTTGAAAGACGTCTTTATCTAATTTCCCACTATAGGGAGGTAAATTAACAACCCGCCGTTGGATTGAAATATTCAAATTATTTATTGCAGAGACTGTGCCAACTACCAAAAAAACTGACAATCAATTTAATATCAATAACTTAAGGGTTTATTGGTTTATTTCAAACTAAACAGCTACCTACACTTTGAATCAACTTGAACAATTGGCGCACTTTTCTGGTGCGTTAAAAACCAACCATTTTGCACTGTGACAGTGCGTGTAAAAAATTAATTTGTTGGATTTAATAATGAAGCAGCATCGACTATGCTTTGGGCTAATGATGCCACTCGAGTATTTTGATTCATGGCAGTAGTACGTAATAATTTATACGCTTCATCTTCACTGCAATGACGTTGTGCCATTAATAAGCCCTTGGCTCGATCGATTATTTTTCTATCTGCAAGTGTTGTCTTAAGGTCATCTAGCTCTTGCCGCATAGACTGATTCTGTTCAAAACGTGCCATCGCTGTTCGGAGGATAGGCATAATTCTATTTTCTCTAAGGCCATCAACCACATATGCACTTACACCAGCATGAATAGCATGTTCTATCGTGTCATCACTGTCATCTTGAGTAAAAATAACAATCGGTAATGGAAATTGTGAATTGATCATTTTCAATTGTTCCAGCAACCCATCGTAAGCCTTCATCATGCTAATAATAATTAACTGTGGATTTTTTAAAGTGTTATTCGCTAATAATTGTTGCAGGGAAGAACCATGAAAAACGATGTCATAATTGCTTGGCACCAAAACTTGCTCTATTAATTCGTATGAAGCGGGTGTATCACAGACTACGATTGTTTCTATTGCCATACTATTTCTCAATATTCCAGTGCATGTTTTTTTGTAATGTAACTAATAAGCTGAGTGAACAGTGTTGATAATTCATCGATAGGGATAGTTGCGATTTCAAAATAAGCTTGAGCACTCACCTCAATGTTCTTTTGAGTAAGAATTTTGTCATCAATCAACGCAACCAGCTTATCTGAATTGTTTTTTATTCCCACCAAAATACCACCTAAAAAAATATTGATATCTGGATTCTGGATGGTTTTCAATTCATCAAATAAATCACTGGTGCTAGTGGCAATCGATGATTTTAAAAAATTTAGCTTAATTTCATCAGTACCTTCACTTTTTCCTAATGCACAAATTCCGGAACCCACACCTCTTGCTTGAGCGATAGTTTCAGAAGTTCGCAAGGTATCAATACAAACATCTAACATACGGATTGATGTGCCCAACATAATTGTTTGTAAACGGTAAACACGCGCCACATCATCAACTAAAGAAAATAAACCTTCAATCACGGCCCCATGCTGTTTCATTAAGTGATGAGGATCGAGTGTTTTATTCAGAGTATTTAGTTGTAATCTCGGCCAATGTTCTGCAAATGACGGCCATTGTTCAAAATTATTGAGTGTTGCTGATTTATCAGTTGCAAGTAACGTATCGATATCATGTTGCACCGCAGTATGTTTATATTTAAGTTTGTCATTACCCTGCCTGATCGCAATACTAAGGCCGCGGTGCTGTTGGATAAGCTCTACCAATCTATGAATTTGTTGGAGTAGCATCAAACCGTTATAGATTCGAACTTTTTCTTTACGCTTTGCCGCTTTCAAACGCATTACTAACCATAATGCTATGCCAGTTATGAACAGCGCAGTTCCAATAATGTATGTCATGTTAAATCCCAAATTGGTGGTGTTAGTTGCTATTTATTCCCAAGTAAACAAATAACCAGCAACAATGCCAAAAGGAGAAATTATGACCATGAAACTCAATTTAATTAACTCTCTAATTAGATAAATAAAATCAATCACAACACCCATCTTGCACTCCTTAAATTTATTGCTACACACAATAATGCACAAGGCGTGCCACCACACTTAAATCAGCAATATCAATGTGTTATATTGTTTCTAGACTAAAATACCGCATCAAGTTGGGATGCAAAATAATGAGTCGTTCGAAGATGGTGCAGAGCTTTATAGCTAGAGGAAAGTCAGAGTAGTATCGTTTATTCCTATTTCGTAAAATTAATATTTTTCGCGTGCCATAAAAAAAGCCAGGTAATCAGCTGATTACCTGGCTTAAAAAAATTAAGGGAATGAGTCGTTACTTAGAATTTAACTTGACCAAATACCCAGAATTTTTCAGTATCAACTTTACCTACTGATGAATCACCCGCATCATAATCAGAGTATTTCACACCAAGGGTGTAATGCTTTTCAAAGGTTTTAGATAATAATAAATCTAGTTCATCACCGGCATCATCACTGCCTTTATCAGTTTCAAAATCATGGTAAACAGCAACTAGTTTTGCACCTAATACTTTACCGACAACCGTCACATATATATCTTCTAATCCAGCTGTTGGTGTAGCTAAAAATTGATCTGCCCAACCTTGGAATGCATGGTTGGTACCTAAAGGTGTTCTGAAACTATCATTGCCATCACCTTCTTGCATTTCATACGATACTTTGGCTAACCAGCCTTTATATTTAGCACCCACTTCGCCTAGATAATAATTTTGGTCATCCATGTCGCGACCTTTATATTCATCTTGGTTAGCGAACTCTGCGGTATAGATAAATTTCCAGTCTTCGTTTATGGGTTGTGCACCATTCAAACGTAAACCTATTGTTTCTGAAGATAGTTGCTTATCATCTTTATAGTCTAAGAAATAACCATAACCTTCTAATTTACCAATTGATAAACCGCTATATTGAAGATTAACTAAATGTGCTGCGATATCAATATCACCATCCTTGATAACACCAGCATTTCTATCATCACCAAAAATGGTGTGAATTTCATCCACATAAGCATAGTTAATCGTTGTATCTTCTAAATGCGTATTGCTAAAACTAACAGCATCAAAAGATTGATGGTTTTGACGCCATAAAACATTACCAATAAAACGATGAAACGGTGCGTTGCGGTAAGTTATTTCTTGGCGACCAAATTTCACCTCAGTATCAAAGCCGTTATATTCTAAGTAAGCTTGATTGACCTCTGTTCCATCAGGATCAGCAATCACAGAATAAGCACCTTCACCATTGGTCGTGCTGTTGTAGTTATCTGAACCTAAATCGGATACATCTTCCACTTCAGCAAACGCACTAAAACCGTGGAACATACCAGTCTCATAACCTAAAGTTGTACGAATGGTGAACGCATCAGCATCTTTCAGTGCATTATCCTGATCAACCGTTTCATAACGTGCACGTGCCGAGAAACTCACCTTACCACCTGATAATGCTTCAAAAAAAGCATCTTCCGCATGAGCTGTTGGTACTAATAACAGCGAACTAATTGCTGATGCCAACACTGTCATCGCAATAGGTTGTCTTGTATAAGCCATTTTTTTTCCTTCTAAAAAAACAAAAAGCCATATCCAGCTAAACTAGATATGGCTTCATTACCATTAAAAATTTAAAATCATTTCTGCACCGTTGCAGTGAATGTCATTATATTTGCAAATTGCTTGCCATTTTTTAACATGCTGTTTTTATAGATTATTTTTAAATAATCGCGAGTATTTTTCATTTTACGCACCAAAGTAAATCAAAACCTTTATAAAATGCACTATTTGCTTTCATTTCTAATATATCTATTTTGTAACGTCATCAGGCACGTTAAGATTCTTCTAGTACCGTTTGCTACGTACTATTTGATATGGACGCCATGCATAACTAAATGGTGCACTCCAAACATGTACTAAACGAGTGAAGGGGAAGACTAAAAAGATCGTCATACCAAAGAACAAGTGGATCTTAAATACAGTATCAACACCAGCCAATAAAGTAGGTTCTGGACGTAAATACACAATACTTTGAGCCCACTCAGCTAATGCAATCATGACACTTGGGTCATTGTGGCTTGCATGGCCTAATGAAACAGGAATCGTTGATAAACCTA
>ENA-OSET01003972-OSET01003972.1-sediment-metagenome-genome-assembly--contig:-NODE-3972-length-13283-cov-35.429653_pt1 | contig 13283 bp, 18 predicted proteins | sample MGYA00237882_ERZ534229 | MGnify/ENA primary metagenome ERZ534229 (study PRJEB26408, sample SAMN06266212) | sediment metagenome | isolation source: Hudson Canyon methane seep mesocosm | place...
CTACCTTGACATGGTAGGGGTCGGTGATTCGAATTCACTCGTGCCTACCATCTAAACTCTTGTTTTAGATGGTAATTTCTGAATATAAAGGTATATGAATTCTGGCTAAAAAACGCTGTGGCTAAAAAACTGGCTAAAAACTCGCTTTAGTTGCATATGTTTTTTTGGCTAAAAAAATTAGTTAATTATTTTGTAAAACCTGCACTCATTGCCATTTATTACCGCCACAAAATAACTTCTATATGTTAGAACCGCAAAGGAGGGCGGATTGTCAGAATCAACCGGAGTTGTCTCGGATTTCTCTCAAGGTAGCTTAGTTTTAGTAAGCCAATTCATAGCTAAAGCTTGCTTAGATTCACGCTGCGTGAGCAATCAATTCTGATTCAGAGTTCAATATTACGACTACTACACGAGTAGTATCACTTTTATTTTTTCTATCGCTTTAATTTATTCTTGTGACTCCAACAGACCTATCTATATCATCTATTTTTATTTTATAACCGGAACCAGATTGATAAATTAATACATCTGGTCTGTATGAATAGTGATAATGATAGTAATATTCTGTTTGTTGCCAAATCTGTCCATTCGTTAAAGTAAAAATGGTGTCTCCATCGAACCCCTTAGATGTACCGCTAATTTTGCTTTCTGTAACATTTGTTAGCTTTTTAATATTAAGCGTATTGCCGTCGATATCTATAGTTTGTTTCTCGGGACAGATAGTCACGCTTGGGTAGTACTCATACATATATTCATACTCATACATGATTTCCCAGAATGAACCATCAGCCAGCTTAAATATTTCACCATCGTTACCCATGAATGGGGTAGGGCTTATAATCGAGGAATCGTAACAGCTGAGAGTTGTAGGTGGTTGCGCTGCTGTATATCCTGAAAAAATTGAACTTGTTGCACTTTCTTCGCTACCAACTATAGCGGTTACTTTATAGTAGAAATACGTATTAGATGGTACTGAAAGGTGATTTACTCCTGTCTTGAGGGCTGTCCCCAAAAGAAGATACCTTCCAGAGATGGAGCGTGAATAATAAACATTATAAGCGTCTGCTCCTGAAACGGTAGTCCATCTAATTCTTATTATATCGAGGAACATCCCTTGAGATGCGAGACCTGTGGGTGCCATTAAAAGCTCAGGCTCTTCATTGCAGGAATTGTCGTGCCAGTAGCCCAAAGCACCAGTACAGTCACTAATAGTTGCACAGTACTCAAGCTCGTTAATATCACAAAACTCCTGAGATGTAGCATTTATGGTAAAAAGATTAATATTAGAATAGCCACTCTCAGTACTACCATCCTTAGAAGTTACAGCCACATAGTAGGAAGCATCATTCCACAAGGTTGCTTCGAAATGTGATTCAGTTCCCATGTTAGCTTGAGCAATAGTATGAGCACCTAAGTATGGATATGGAGCGTAATGCAGAGTGTAGCCTGTCGCGTCTGCTATAGTTGTCCAAGTCAGTACTACATCAAGGCCAGCGGTTGATGTAGTAAGTACAGGGGCATCGAGGGCAAATACATTGTTGAATGTTGAGATGATGGCAAGTGTGGTTAGAAAGCTTATTACTTTTTTTGCTAATTTTCTTTTCATTTTTCTTTGTCCTTTTTTTGTTACGCCCAGCGGTTATTTTCTGGTAGCCGAACCACTCTGTAATGGTAAGGTACATTTTTCCTGATAATCTGATTTTACCCTGTAAATTAGGCATATTTATGCTTGAATAGGCAGAGTAGGTTCATTTGTTTATTCTATACCGGAGCACAGTATGAAAAAATATATTTTAATAACGCTATTACTTTCCTTTTCTAGCATCGCTAATGCTGGATTGTTTGAAGAAAAAATGTGTACAGTCAAGACTGTGAGAGACGGAATATGCAAGAAAGGTGATGCTTTATTTATAAGGACTGGGTTTGCGGCAGCTAAATATTGTGATATGAGTGAGGTAATTTCGTTAGGTGGAGATGATGAAAGGGCAACTGGAGTCTGTATTTATTCTGGGTATGAAAGAAAGCTTAGGGAAAAGTAGATAAGCTCTAATAGTCTCTTCTTATTTAATAAAAGCGACAACACCTAACAAAGGCTAGTCTCATTCTAATTTAGACTGAATATTTCGCACCAACATAGAATTGTTGCTTTTGCATTCCGTTGTTAGAGTGTCAAATTCAACTTAGCTACTTTTCCTGATAACAAGGTCAGTCAGGAAAAGTCCCAACGCTCGGGATAAGTTGAGCACGGTGCAAAAGGAGTACATAACATTAGGTGACAGTAGCTCAAGTAATGATGCACTACTGCCTACAGTTTCCGAATCTACACTTACCCGAAACGGAGCTGGGGCTGACTTTTTAATTAGGCACCTAAATTATACGCATTCAATCATTTGTCGGTTAAAAAAGGCTACTGACAATGTTTATGTTGGATAATGGATGTGATTCCTTACCAGCTTAATCCCATGTAATATCAGGCTTCTTATTATCCATATCACCCACGGCAACAAACGTAACGACCATATAATCTAAGGATTCATCATAATCAATTCCTTGTCGTGCCGCCGCGTCTGTTATGGGTTCGCCGTAATCACGAAAGATTAGGTCAGCAAAAGGTGCTACGGCTGGTTTGTCCCGTTCTAGTTTTTTAAGTCTACTGTCTAATGTCATGCTTTTTGAGCCTCCTGCTCTAATGTTTCAATCCGTTTTGATAATTCAGTTAACTCAATCAGCTTACTTTGATTAGCTAAAGCTGTAATCAACTGACTGCCAATATCAGGGGGTATGCTTCCGCTCAATGTAGACGCGATAACATTGCTCCCTGTTTCCTCTAATGTGTCACCTACATCAATTTTAACTACTGCTGCTGCTGATTTGATTGCCGGATAAAGTCTATCAAGTATTAATCTACAAGCTACGATGTCACCTTCCATTGCTTGGTCAATTACTTGCTGTAAAACTGCTTTACCGTGCTTTTCCAATAAAGGCTTTAGGTTAGCCCCATCTTTTTTAGGTCGTCCTGACGGATTACCTGACTGTCCTTTTTTATAAGCCACTGCTCTTCCTCTGCTATCAGTGATTGTATTTTCTTGAGGCTTTATACCCTCTAGTCCATTTATTTTATTTAAATAAAGGTCAGTAATTAAGCCAACCTCTACTTTTTTGTGTTACAAACTTATTCTTTATTAAGAGTATTCAGCAATCAGGTCATCATGTATTTTTGTTAGCCTAGTAGACTCTTTAATACGCGCAATAGATTCATGCCGACCATCTTCATTTTCATTTCGGGTTCTTACTTAGCCATTCAACTATTGCTATTTTGTCAGCTTCTTTAGTTACCGTGCCACTTAGCTCTAATGCATTTTTAGCACGTTTAGTGTGATTAGAAATTGTATTATTACTACCAGCCGAACAGCCGACCACTTTAGCAATAGCATCACCTATTTTTGTTGTGCCGTCATAAGTATTATCCTTTGAGGGTGTCGGTGTATCAATAAATCCCTTTGCAAGTGGTAATGCCTCAGCCTTTACTTTTTTTACTTTGGAAGGTGAGGGTATTTTAAAATTTGGAGCAGCGTGGCTATTGGTTACTTTGTAGTTACTATGTGGCTGGTTACTTTGTAGTAGTTTAGTTAAGTATGCAACCTTTGTTATCCCTGCTGCTTTTGCATTATCAGTTAGCAAATCGAACACTTCATTAGGTAGTAGCATATTTAATGCCCTAAATTTATCAGCGTGCTTTGCTCTAAAGCGTTGCTGCTTTTCCTTGCTGCTTAATACCATTGTTTATCCTAGATGGTTACTTTGTAGTTAGTTACTTTGTAGTCTATTGGTTACTGCGTAGTCTGTCAATGGTTACTATGTAGTTTCTGTTTTTATAATTAATTTAATTCTTGATGTCGAATAGTCCTTAGTTTGTTTATTGCGCTGAAGCTTACCTCTGACTTTTGCAAGATATGATAGCCAGTACACCGCCTCCATTAATGTGTCTTTTGATTCAATCATCATGTGATGGCGTTTCTTTTTTAAGCTTTGTTGGTCTTCTGTTTCGAATTTAGATAAGTAACCGCCTGCTGGGTGTGCCCATAAGCTGTGAATGATTGGCTTTATCAGCTTAGTGGAGCGAATGGTGTTGCCGTTCAGGAATAATGCTAGGTGATAATGCTGTCCTTTTCCGTCCCCATGAAACTCCGCACACCATGCGTAGCCTACTTGATGCTTGCCAAGCTTAAACTTACGCTCAAGAGTTTTTACTAAGTTGTCCATAAAGCGGCTCATGTATTTATGGGTGCCTGTAATTGATGGTGTATGTAAATCAACTCGAACCATTAGCACGCGCCCAAACTTCTTATTGCAAACCTCAAGTTGAGTAATCATTGCTTTCAAATCCTTAGTGAATAATGATAGTTTCCGGTCGCCATGATTGTTGATTTGGTAAGTCGTTCCATTGTGCTTAATTATCGGTCTAGTGGTGATGTTTTTATAACTAACTATTTCCATTGCTTTTAATAGCATTAAGTAGGGTTATGTAGATATTACTAGGAGAATTCTGCATTATTACTAATTTACATACCACCTCACGCCAAGCCAGAACTAGCGGCAAGGCGTTTTTATCGTAAAAATAACCTGTCGGAAAACCCACTATTTTTTTATCGGAAAACCCACTACTTTTCAGAGTATGGAATTCACATAAAAACAGCACAAAAGAAGTGTATAAAAATATTCTCTTGATAGGGTGTAACAAGCTTTCTTTATCTAGTGTTAAATATAGGTGGTTTTGATTCTACCCTTAACCGAGTGTCAGGCTCGGAAAGGGCTTTTTGCAGAAGAGCAATTAATTAAGAGGGGTCACTATTAAGGCGGTATTCTGAAAAGTTAACCATCCTGCGTAACCCTTGCTTTCTTATTCGCGTTGAGTTTATTAAGTATCCTGATTTTCTTAGTCGGTGAATGCAAGCAGCTAGCCTAAATACCCCTAGCTGACTTAATGCCTGTATTGGGTTGATACTGCTTCCTTCCCTTAGCCATAATAAAATGCTCTCGTCCTGTGTCATTTTTTTCATGATTAAGCTCCTATCGTAGGTATTAGATTATTATGAGTGAGCGTGCTACGCTCTTGCGCTTCAATCCAAGTAGTTACTTCATCTTGGTAAAAAAGCTTTTTATTCACAATAAAAATAGGGGTGGGGAAAGTTGTGTCAGTTTTTGATAAACGCCATAGCGTGGTGAGCGATAACCCCGATTGATTTCTGAATTCTGCGGTTGGTATTCTAAGTCTTACATCTTTCATTTATATGCCTCAACGGTCTGTTAATGTTGAAACTAATATAGAGGGTTTAAAACTTGATTTTGTGCACCAAAAAATTTATCTCATGCACAAAAAATTGTAATAACTATGCTATGTACTGATTATTATGAATCCATGACTAAGAAATAATGGCGCTGACCGGAATATCGCTAGGTTTAATTATTGGGAAGGATAAATCATAAATCCCATCTGACATTTTATTTTTGTCGAGCCGTATTATTAAGGATTCTTCATCGAAGTTTTTTGTAGTTAGCTTGTGTTGCTTATTTACATGCTTTTTATTAACGATAACCAAGGTTAAATATTGCTCGTCATCATAAAAGATAAAGCGGTTATCTTTATACAGGCTCTTCAATTGTGCTTTAGCACGTCGCACTGCTGACGAATCTATCTCAAAAATTCCTGCTAGGTAATCATCTAGCGCAGCTTTAGGTTTAATTTTTGTATTTTCAAAACATATAATTAGGATATATAAAATATATTCTCTACGGAGTCGCATCTGGGTTCTAGGGTTGATTTTTTCTTTTTTAATGATTTGTAAAATTAACTTATCAAACTCAACTTGATTAATTTCACCGTTAATTAATTTGTGAGCAATACTCTTTCTATTCATCATAATTTTAACCCACCCTCTGAAATTCAATCACGTTTGACTGTGGGTTCACTTGTCGCATTACAAAATCATTCCACTTTTCTAGGGCTTCACGTCGTTCTGCTAAATAATCATTTTGGTTGTAAATAGAATCAATACTGCCGAGGCTATGATTAAGGCATTTTTCACAAATGTGTGGTGGCGCGCCTAACATTTCAAGATGTGTTCGCACTGTACGTCTAAGGTCATGTGGGCGTACTGGGTTAATATCCAGCTTTTTAGTTTCAAATAGCCTATGTAGTGCACGACTCATTACCTTATCGCTCAGTGCGCCGCCTTTACCTGAGAATACATGAATAGAATCGAAACTTATCAACTCTTGTAATAGGCTTATTACTTGTGGAGTTAACGGTATTGTCCAAGCTTGAAGTGTTTTGGTATTTTCCTTAGGGATGAACCATTCGCGCCTATTAAAATCAATGTGCTTCCATTCAGTCTTGAGTAATTCGCCTGTTCGGCAGCCCACTAGCATTAGAATTTTTAACCCATTTATTGTGGGTAATGACATTTTACTGGGCGCGCCAATAGCATCCCATGTCGGCTTAATTTCTTCTGTTGCTAACCACCGATCGCGCTTGATTTCAATTATACCAAGGTCTTTTCGCTCTAACGAATAAGCAGGGGAGCGGTCAATATATCCTTTTGCTTCTGCAAATTTAAACATCTGTTTCAATATGGCAAGCACTTTACCTGCATGTGTTGCTGCGCCACGAAGAACCACCTTATCGACACAATTCACGATAGCAACTGGGCTTATTGTTGAGATGTTCTTGTTGCCTATGACAGGTATTACGTCGTGGTCAATTACTTGTCTGACTGCTTCAGGGGCTTTTCTGTGAGGTAGGATTCGTTTTTCGTAAAAGGTTTCACATAGCTCTGCTACTGTCTTGGGCGTAGAGGGGGTTGTAGAGTCTAGTTCGCCAGCTTCTAATTTTATCTTTGCTGTCTGTAATGTTTTACGCGCCTGTTGTAATGTTAGCTGGTCATTACCTGTCCCATATCGACCTAGCGTTTTCATCTTTAGCTTTTTGGTGGTCGGGTCGCTGTAGAACCAAACAAATGATTTCTTGCCTGTCGAGCCAACTCTAACGCGTAAACCTGCACAAGAACTGTCCGCTACATCAAAACGCTTCTCTTGTGGCTTTAGGTGCTGAATAAAAGCATCTGTGAAACCCTTAACTGGTGATACAATCTTTTTTGTCATAATGATACCTAACTATCGTTTTGATTGAGCCTGTTCGCATTCGACGTGCTAACGGGCTTTTTATGTGTAAAAAATCTGTGGCTAAAAAACTGGCTAAAAACAACTTCTGAATTTAGCCAGAATTAAGTGAAACGGTGATAGGGTTAATTTACAGTAAATATAAGTAATTACAATGCTTTAATGATGCTAATTGGTGCTTAGAGGTGCTGTTTGAAATGTGTATGTACCACCTTGACATGGTAGGGGTCGGTGATTCGAATTCACTCGTGCCTACCATCTAAACTATTGTTTTAGATGGTATTCCTGAAAATTTCAAATATTAAAATCTTCTCGAAAAACTCTTTAGCTGAAATTCTAGCTGAAAACAGTTTTAGGGTAGGGTACTTCTTGTTCGAAAAAATAATGTTTTAACTTTTAATGCTTTCTGGCAATTGTTGCCGATTTAATGCTTTGTGGTTTCTCCCAAAGTACACCAATAATGTTCATTGAAATATCATCAGTGCATTTACCATTTAGCAAAATGGTATGCTTGATTGCATCCGATCATTGTAAAATTTTAGCTAAAATTAGACATAACGCTATAAATAAGCAGCCCCCCCAAGCAATCTTAGCGACATTATTATACTCTTCATCGTTGTCTTCATTGTTATTGATGGCATGATTAATTGGCTTATCTGAGTCAATTTTTCTTTGAACCACTGCGTCTATTAGCACATAACCACAATAACATTGACATTTACTCCCATACTTAATGTTCCTAGGTATTCTATTTTTACTTTTACAAGCTGGACAAAACCTAATAACAAAACCTGAATCAATAATTTCTGCTTTTGATTTTTCTAAAAAATAATAGCCACAAACTTCACACGTGGGATTACTGTCATATTTTATATATTCAGGTATTTTATTCTCACTGTTACACTCAGGACAAGGTTTGGAGATATACGTAATCGGAGGTGGAACTTCTATTTTAATAATTTTCTTAACAGTATTTACTTTTGTTATTATTTTGCTAAATAACTTATTTTTGCAAAACTTACAGCTTAAGTCTTGTGCATTCAATTGAATGTCACTTACTTTAAGCTTGTTATCTTTTAAACAATTTTGACAATGAATAACTGTAGTTGAACTACCTTTATGTGGATAAATTTCTATACTGTCAATTTGTATGCACTCTATTTTTTTTATTGCAGTAGGTATATCAACCTTAAAAAATTCCTTTCCATGACTGTAGTCTTTTAGATTTATATGAGCCTTTTTTTCTGCTTCATGCCTATTGTCAAAGAAAGCATAATATTCAACGACAAATGGAGTAGGTACACCTGTAGAACATAAGTCCTTATCCTTAATGCGAAGCTCTGGTACTCTTGAAGTCATTCCAACTTTAACGATTCCAGGCATCGATATGTTGCTTAGGATATATACAAATCCTTTTTTTGTATTCGGGGGGTAGTAATTTTTACTTTCCATTTTTGAGCTGCAATATTTATAGTGACATGTTTTATTAATCTACCATAAAAGCCTAACATTTAGGATTATTAACCTTAACGGCTACTGTAAACAGCTTTGTATATTGCTCTAAAAACTCTTCATCTGGTACGCCTTCAAACTTAGGGTTAATACCGCTACATTCAGCAAACTTTCTAATGGCTTCGGAATCAATCTGTAATGATTTGCATACGTTGTTTAGTGCTGTATTCAAGGCAATAAATTCATTAATATGTTTTTTCGCAACCTTATCAAAAGCCTCGCCTGTTTTACTTAAATTAACGGTACTTAGTTTAAAAAATGTTTTCCAGTAAGCTGTGCCAAAAATACCGGATAATTGAACTAAGCCATGTAGGCGATTATGGTAATCAGCATGGGCTGTAATATAGGTTTTCTTTTCAACTGCATTAAGAATTAAATCAACTTCAGTTTCATCGTGTCTTATTGCTGCGGAAAAAGCTAAATTCGCTTGTTCATGAGGTGTTAGCTTACTGTAGAGCTTGTTTATGTTTTGTGGCTTCATTGTCTTGCGCCTAACTGCTGTTCAATCCGTTCAATCCGTTGGCTTAATTCCGTAAACTCAACTAATTTTGCTTGATTGGATAATGCTGTGATTAATGACGCGCCTATATCGGGTGGTACGTTACCTGTCATTGTTTCCGTGACTATGTTATTTCCTGTTTCGGGCAATGTTTCGCCTACAGGAATATTAACTGGCATGGCTTGTGATTTAATTGCAGGATAGAGTCTATCCAATACCAGTTTACACGCGGTTAAGTCACCCTCTAATGCGGCATCAATCACTTTTTGTAAAACCGACTCTCCATGCTGTGCCAGTAATGGCTTAAGGTTGGCGGTATCTTGTTTAGGTCGTCCGCTAGGGTTGCCTGATTGTCCTTTTTTAAATGACATTGTTTTATCCTTGTTATGGTGTTGCTATCAATGCGCTGTTTTATCGGCAATTTGATCGTGAAAAATGGCATCAGAACCGCTCAAGCCCTTAACGACTGCCAACATAATTAAATATTTCACTTGGCGCGTTATCGGTAGTTGAACATCAAAGGCTTTCCAGTCGTTTACCTGTGCTTGTACCCATTGGGGCGCGTCTTGCTTTGATATATTAATACTAGCCAGCGCATTAATAAAAAAACCGTCTAGGCTGATTACTTGGCGTTCCCGCTTACCTTTACGCATGATGTAGAAAGCAATGCGGACATTATCAAAATTATTGGTGTGTGAAGATAACTTTATGGATGATTGTTGTGTGTTTTCGGTTTCGACTACTGTTTTATTGAGCCGAGCTTTACCGTCATACGCCATTACCACCCCTTACCTGTGAAATTATTTCTACAGTGTAACGCTGTGAATATAATTCTACAAGGGGTGGTTGTGAATATAATTTCACAGTCGAATTATAGTGGCTGGTGCGTGTTAGCGTTAAAATGACACTAGCCTTTTTAATAAATCCAACAAACTTTTACAAGCCTGAAAAATAGTTAAGCTACCTTCATAAGTTTTTGAACCTGCAATTCAACTTCGCGCTGTTTCAGTTCAGTATCGCTATTAAATAAATCTACATTCACATAATCTAAATACTTATCAAGAGTGGCTTTAAATAATTGCCTGCCTGCATCAATACGCACCACTAAAGCATTGGCTTCCACTTTTCTTGCGCCATACTGAGCAATATAATTTTGTACCCATGGCTTAAGGTGGTCAAGGTGCTTAGGACTGGCTAAGTTTTTACCCGCGCCGGTTTCTAAGTTATCAATCCAAGTTAAATTATTAGCTTGGATAAAATCATAATTCAGGCCGAATCGGTCAATAATTAAATTATTAGGTTGCTTATGTTAAAACCGGCAGGGTCATGATCTCCGCAATACAAAAGTACAGGGGTTTTTCCTTGGCTCTCCCAATAACTAAAACGCTTTATCATTTCCGCGCGTAAGTTAATATCACTCCAGCCCTTAGCATTTGCCACGGGGATATTGAATTGCTGGCACTGGTCGTAGAACAAGGACTTTAAATCAACCTTTTCTACAATAAGCTCGATGTAATAATCTTGATAATTCCAAAACTTAAGCGGGTTGTATTGCTCATGTCCTGATAAAGCCCGATCAATAATATGTTCCGCTTCCTCGCTTGGTGTGGTGCTATCGCTGTACTCAATACAAGAAAAAGCACGACTACCATCTTGAGCGGTAAAGTTAATGGGTAGTAATCCGCTTTTTCTACCATCGTTAATCAGGTCTTGAGCGGCTTTAAAATCACCTTTCATTAACCCATGATCTTCAAGTATATAACACCAACCGCGTGAACTCACTTTAAATGGCAGGGTGTCGTTGATGTTTTCCAACTCTTTATAAAATAAGGTCACTGCTTTATGGTATTGCTCTTTAGCAAGTGCGGATTGCTTACCTTTTTTTCGTTTAGGTATCTGCATTTTATTTAATCCTTGCTGGTGCTATGATTAACACCAGCTATTTGTCTGCTGATTAATGGTTAGGCTTTGTTGGGTGCTCGAACACTTAGCAAAGCCGGTTCTTTATGCCTTTATCGGTCTGTACCCATCTGTTACAGAATCATATTTTATGAATCCATAATTAATTAATACACTGCAAATTGTCTGCCAAGTCGTAACTTCTCCTTTATTAAATTTATTAAAACTGCTGGTGATACTGCTTCGGTCAAGAGTACACCCTTCATTAAACTTTAATTTGAATACGCCGTGTTTGGCGGCGTCTAGTATTTTTTCTTCAATATTCATAATAACCTCCTTTAGTGCTAGTTAAGTATCTAAGCAAACTCACCTGATCTACTTAGAATGGTAATAATTTACTGCTTCTTTGCCTTACGCTTAGCTTTTATTGCCGCTCGTTTATCTGCTTCAATGTTATTACATTGCTCATCAGTTAGCCCAACCATAAACTCAGCGAGTCCTTGCATATGCTCAGGATTTTTAGCGTCAAGTGTATTAATACCACTAGACTGCTTATATGCCGCAGAAAATGCACTAGCAATGTCATTGGTGCTTTGATGATATAAGCGAATCACATCGTTAGTTTTAAGTCCTGTTAAATCATCCTTAGCCTTTGAGGGTATTACTGTATCAATAGATCCCTTGGCAGATTGTGATGGTTCAGACGGTGATGGTGGTTTAATATTGGATTTCATTTGTGCGATCAAACCCAGCTCAAAATGCACATCATGAAATGCAGCTATAACTTGCTCAGTTTGCTCATACTGTCTAAGCGAATCATATTCTTCTCTAAGCTGTTTCGCTAAAGACACCGTTTTTTCTAATTTGGTATCAACATTTGTTGATAGCCGCTTAGCCATTGACTCAAGCTCTACTGGTGTTGAGCGCGCCAATAGTTCAGGCTCGGTGTTTTTAATTAACTTTGTTGCTGCATTTAATGTAATTGCTCCAGACTCGACTGACTCAGTAATTATCGAGGGTGCTGTCTTACCAATATAGGAGGCTGTTTTTACCATTCGCTCCGATACATTTAGCTCTTTAGCTGCCTGCTTTTGCGTTACCTCAAGGGGCAAATTTGCACTTTGAGATGCCGTCGTATTCTGCCCTATCCTGACACCGCCTCTTTTTAGTGTGGCAATTGAAGATGCTAGCATAGCGCGTTGCGACTGACTCAAGTGTCGTCTTGTTGCATTTAAACTGATTGCATAATTAAATGGGTTGTCACCTGCATACTGTTCAGTAATTGGCTCTATACCCAGATCTTTACATGCTTGGTATCTATGCCGACCATCAAGAATTTCATCGCCCAACATTACTATTGGCACTAATAGCCCATCACGACTTATTGAGTCTTTAAGTGTAGAAAACTCATCTTTTGACATTGGTGGAATCATTGAACAATATTTATGCAGTTTCATAACTTATTCTCTGATAAAACCTTTACACTTTCTAATTGAGAAATTTGCTCAGAGTCAGTGACTAGCTGGCGCAATTGATTATTACCAGTAATCTCCATCAAGTCCTTAAAGTTAGCTGTCAACCCAGCCTCAAAACTGTCCTCAGATTTTCCTTTAGCTAGCCTATGAACAGCTATATGCAATTGTGTTTTCTCCTTTTTAACTCGGTACATATTCGCATATTCATCTCTGATAACAGAATCAAAAATAACCCCCGAGTCATATTTCTTCAACCATATTTTGCTGATTACATAAATTCCTGCATTAGTTGCTTTATCTCCTTCGTATCCACTAAGCTCTACAAACTCATGAATATGACTACCTAACTCAGAAAAGCTAGAGGGTGTTGTTTCTCCTTTGAGACTAAACGAGGAATATTTCCTTGTGAATTGCTGAAAATTTCCACCTGCTAGCATGACCTTATTAATATTGAGTGCTAAGCCTATTTGCTTATATTGATGCTCTAAAGCAACTTCATTGCGGACTGCTTCCATTGCTAAACTTGTGTCTGATAATATTTTAATTTCTGTATTCATAATTTTCATTTCCGTGGTGATATTAAATTGTCGTTTTCGTCGTGTTACTACATGAGGCTTATGAAGTCTCAAAATAATGGAGCACTTTTGGCTAATATTAATTGCAATATCCGATAACGAAATCCTTTAGTACATGGTTTAAGTAGGTGTGTAGTCTCTCGT
>ENA-OSET01003973-OSET01003973.1-sediment-metagenome-genome-assembly--contig:-NODE-3973-length-13282-cov-70.488603_pt1 | contig 13282 bp, 13 predicted proteins | sample MGYA00237882_ERZ534229 | MGnify/ENA primary metagenome ERZ534229 (study PRJEB26408, sample SAMN06266212) | sediment metagenome | isolation source: Hudson Canyon methane seep mesocosm | place...
AGAAATTACTCTTGCAGTTTATATAAATTAAGCTTGATAAATTATAAGCAAATCCTACTTTTTTTGTATGATTCTTCCTTACCTATTTTAGATACAGGGCAATCGGGTTTAAATAATACCAATGATTTTGAGTAAATAATCATTATCCCAGCCTGCCATCAACCGCCTTGTTTTTACCCCGACTTTGGCAGTTTCTTCTGCCTTTATTAAATTCAAAGCAATATGACGAATAACAGCAAGGTTCGCAGCACTATGGCCTACGCGTGTTCGATTGCTATCCTCATCAAAGGCCAAGTCTAAAACCCAATGTAAATTGTTTTCAATCGCCCAGTGAGCTCGAACTGCACGCTCTAGCTTTTGAGGATTTTCCGCACTCAAGCCACTTACATGTTAACGCTCCTCTTCAGTGGCTTTATCACCAATTTATCTTTTTGCAGTGACCGCGACGATACTTTTCAAACCTGTCCAAGTATGCTAAGTCTTTAACCATTCAATATCATCGGATACACGGACGGATCGTGTTTCTATTCGTCCATGCCCACCATTAACGGTTTGTACTGCAACTTCAGGCGACAGGTGGGCGAGTAACATGAAGCGTCTATTACAGGAAACCTGCAAAAAATTCTCTACAAGCCCTTATAAAAAACTGAATGCTCAAGAGTTCGCTAATCTACAAAATCGTTATCGTAATATTTTGACACGTGGCGCTAAAGAGCTACCGCCTATACCACCAAAACCCAGTGGAAAGCACGGTAAATTAGCTAAATCTGATGCGCATAATCTCTGGGAGCGGTTAAAAGAAAATGAGGCATCAGTCTTGCTCTTTGCAAAAGACTCACATATTTCATTTACCAACAATAGAGCTGAACAGGATTTAAGAGTGGCGAAGGTAAAACAAAAAGTATCAGGGTGCTTTCGTTCTGAAGTTTATGCTCATGCTTATTGCCGGATATCCAGTTACCAAAAAAGCATTGTTATTATCTTAATGCCCTATAGCTTCTTCAATCTGATAAATCATATCAGTAATAATACTAACCTTTTTTGTCTTTCCTAAAGATCGATAAACCACAATAGAGCGTTTAAAATAATCTACAGCATGTAAATTATCATCTTGTTTCTGATACATCTTACCTAACTCCAAAAGAGTTGCTGCTATACCTGATCGAGATAGATTATTTTTATACGCTAGCAAGGCTTGCTCCAACTTATCTATTGCTTGACCATATTGCTCTTGCTTCGAAAATAACTTAGATTGAAAGCGTAACAGGCGTGCATCTGAATCAATCTGTTTATGATCTAATTTCCCCAGAGCTTGTTCATATCTAGAGACCCACAATGATTCATTATTTTTTTGCTGAAAGGCAATTTCTGTTTGAGTGGCAATAGCAGCTATTTGGATATGACTAGGGATAACATTGTCTTTTCCTCCAACATATACCGGTAACACCGACTGCAATAAATATTCTGCTTTAGATGTTTGTTTATACTGCATTAACACTAATGCATTAAGCAAAGTAATACGCGGTTTATAAGCTTTTAACCCATCAACACGAACAATTTCATCAGCTAATTTCAGCTGCTTATAAGCAAGCTCTTTATTACCTATAGCTAAAGCAACTTCCACCAAGTTTATATGACTACTTAATACAGCATGCCTATCATCCATACTTTGATAAAGACTTAAGGCCTTATTAAATAAACGTTGCGCTTTAAGCCAATCTTCATTTTGATAAGCCTGAATGGCTTCTTGACTATAACTTTCTGCATTTAAAACTTGGATGGGCTTACTAACAGAACCCGCACCACAACCATTCAATATCAAACAGAATAAAACAAAATATAATCTAATCATAATTAGCATGAGGTGGAATTAACCGTTCAGAGGCGGGCTTATCTGTAGACAATGGCCATATCTCTTGCACACTATCTAGTAACTGGTCAGTCTTAGATAAGGTTCGTTTTGCATCTATCGCAACCCCTGGTATTTCTTGTAACTCCCCATTGATCAAAGTTAATGCAGTTTTTGCTTGTAGAATAATAACATTAAGCTCTTCTACCAATTGCGGAAGTCCTTTTGATGCCCCCCTGGCATCTTTGGCCATATATTTCATATCATGAAAAATGGGCTCTAGCTGAACAAGCCTTTGCTTTGCAACACTAATAATACCTTCAGCTTCTGATAATATTTCTGCACCTGATTTTACAACAACCTTTAATTCTTTCTCGACCCCTTGATCGAATACAGCCGCCCCCAAAACACCATGGCCTGTAGCAATTTGGGCAATAATTTCATGTATATTAGCTAAAGTCTCCTCTACTTTTGGCAAGATTCCTTCAACTTTGTCAAATAAGTTTTTGTTATTTGCCGAATGAATTAAATTAGCAACACCCAGTAACAAATCATTCAGCGATGGGGTTTCCTTAACAGGTATTGTTGATCCTGCTTCTAATATAGGTGCATCAATCAATTCAGATGCTATCTCAATTTTCGCATTACCTATATTAGTTAATCGATTGACTAATGCAGTTGCCCCTTTTCGAATAAACTTTCGCTGGTTTTCATAAACCTCTATCGCTACTCGTATTTTTTGGTCAGGAGCAAGTGTTAGATTAGAAACGACCCCAACATCAGCGCCTAATGAAGTAACAAGACTCCCAGGACTAATACCATCACTGCTATTTACTTCAATATAAAACAGCACCCTTTTTTCAAATAAATGCTGATTATTTACACTAATAACAATAAAACCCAGAAGTAATATAAACCCTGCAAATACAAAAAAACCAACTACTCTTTCTCGATGATTATAACTGGTCTGATGAATATACTGCTCAGTGCTATTTTTAATCTGTTTATTCATAATAACGACTCATATCGACCACTATAAAATACTTAATAAATCACGAATTTCTGGATCAGCTGTCTGCATAAATAACTCCCAGCTATTAAAACTTATAATTTTATGTTCAGAAATATAAATTATCTGCTTCGCATGTTGCTCTAAAAAACGAGGGTATTGCAATCCCCCTATCATGCAGACTGTACGGTTCAATTTATAACGCCCTAACAATTTCGCCATTTTTTCACGTTCTTTTGCCCCTAAATCATTAAAGGGCACATCCAGAAACAATACTTCAGGCTCTAAAATTAATGCTCGCGCCAATGCCAGCTGTAATCGTTGAAAACCAGTCAATAATGCAGGATAAGTAGTTGGCTCAAAATCACAGTTTATTTCTGCCATTATGGCTCTAGCTTTAGCCGCCGTTTCACGAAATGATAAATCGGTATGATAAAGAACAGGCAACATCACATTCATTAAACCATGCTGCACTGATAACAACGGCGCAGTACCCGAAAGGTAGCCAACCTTACATCGAAATTTTTTCCAGCCAAGCTGATCAAGTTCTGAAACTTGCTGCCCAAGAATATTAACCATACCTTGTTCTGGTATAGAAATACCTGCCAACATCTGTAAATAAGCCCTTAATTGAGAGCGGTGCGGCCCTACTAAACAGGTCAAATTTGATGAATCTAATTGGCAGCTTAAAGGAGGAAAAGCCAAGTCGATTTCCTTTGTGTAAGGAATCGCATCATTAGTATTGATAGTTGCTTGGTCTGTCTTTATATTCATAAAGTAAAAATTATAAAATAACCATCAACCAGCAATAGAAATACAATACTTCTTACAATAGCTTTTTGCATTTGTTCTGATACCTGAGTGGGCGAGTTTTCTACAGAAAGCCCATGAAAACAGGCAACAGTGCCAACAATCAAACCAAATAAGCAGTTTTTCAGCATAAATATAAAAAGACTCTTTACACTGACCAAACTTAATAATTCCGTTATTGATTTCTGAGCAGATAAATCATAAATAAGGGCACTAAAAAGCATCCCAAAAAATAACATAACCGCTGAAAATATAAGCGCTAAGATGACCTGGCTAATAATCATAGAAACTATCCGTGGTAATACAAAATAATCATCTATATCAATACCTAAATATTCTAAAGAAGCAATTTCACCTCTTATTTTTGTATTCCCCAAATCAACCACAATAGCCGAGCATGATCGCCCAATCATCACAAAACCAGTAATTAATGGACCCATCTCACTCAATATTAATCTAGCAAGCATTTTGATCAAGTCATTAGCGCCTGTTATAGAAGCCATGATAAAAACTAATTGCGACGCAATAACCATTCCCACAAATACAGCAAGAAACGAAACAATTGCCGTGGCATTAATACCCGTCAAAATAAGCTGGTCTAAAAAAACAGAATAAACCGCCCTATTATAAAGATTACGATGTGGTTTCCATACAGAAATAGCATTCAATAAGAAATATGTTAAATCAATAACATATAAAAATAACTTAATACATTGGCGACCAATATTACCGAAAAAATTCATATTTCTTTTTATATCTCGGTTTATTAAGAGAGCACTGAAGAAGAGAATTATTTAACTTCTCCTCACCCCAGCCCTCTCCAACAGGAGAGGGAGCAAGAGACAATTTCAACCTCTTGTATTTATATTGTGTAGATACCTATACCCTCTGGAGAGAGCCTAAGATCATAGTAACACCCGTTATTTAAGTATCACAGGAACAATAGTAACCAACAACAACGTTGTTCCCATGGTAAGCAAAGGCAATAGAATTTTCTCATGTCGATACCAAAGACTATCGCCCTCTAAAGCGGCTTTAGCAGTCTCTTCATGGCCGACCATTTGCCGTGTTAACAAATGGTTTAGCGCAACAGGTGGCGTAAGGTAGCCTAACTCAAAAGCAACTAAGGTGATCATCCAAAAATGTACTGGATTAATCCCATTATTATAAGCAATTTGAGCGATAGTTCCTGATACTAGAACCACAGCGCCAAAAGGATCCATAACCATACCAATCCCTACTAATACTACCACCAGAAAACTCAATGTTACCCAGGTTGAAGAAAAGGTTTCAGGAATATTATGCAATAAACCTGATCGTTCAATAACGCCGCCTAAGACAAATGACAATCCCATTAACAACAACAAAGCACCAATATGTACACTGGATTCAGAAGATGCCATTCTTACTGTATATTCAAATTTATGCCCTTCCCTTTCTGAAGCGACCACTTGTACCATGCGCACAAATAGCTTTTCATAAATAACGATCCCAAGAATAATAACAGGCAAAATAACAGGGGCAGAAAATTCATCCATGGTTATATCTAATAAAAAGAAATAAGCAAAATAGATAATTAACACGATAGCCACATAAGGCAATAACGGTACTAATGCTAATAAACAGGGCTTATACGCTTCTCGCACTGGGGCGATATGCATTTTTTCTCGCTTACTTAACCAGGCATAAATAAAAAACACGACCGAAGTCGTCATAAATACTTTTAAGCCCCAGCTAAAAAGCTGATCAGTAACAACTTCCTTATTTAACGCTGCAATCAATACCACTAATAAACAAGGCCTAAGCACAACACCTGCACTTCCCGTCATGGCTGTTGCTGCAAGTGCTAATTGTCTACGCGCCCCTGCTCGACGTAACTCCTCATATACAATCGCCCCCATAGCAATAATAATAATCCCAGAAGCACCGGTATAAGCAGTAGGTACAGCCATTACAATTATCGCAACAAAAGCTAACAATTCTGGTGACATTTTCCACGGAATAAAAACTTTAAAAACCAAATCACCCAATTGAGTTCGCTTTAATAACATACCGACCCAAATATATAAGCCAATATTAAGAAATAACCCTGCCTGATCAAATAACAGACTAAAAAATATTGCTGGTCCTGACAGATGGTCTTCAATCAAAAAGAAATACCCAGCAACGAAATAACTCATAAAGATATACAGAGGAATAGTCAATAATGACTTCATCCAACTTGCTTCTTTATCCGTATCATAAGATAAAGGTGACTTAACTAATTGTAAAAGGTTTGCCAGTACTAAGACTGCAAAACCTACAATCAATAATAAATTAACCTCTGGGTGATCAACAGTGCTGGATGAGAGATAAAGCGTACTTCTATATGACCAAGCTGAAAGTAGCATAACCAAGTTACCTAGCAACTGAGCTACTGTAGAAATATGGTGATCTTGCTGGCTTATAATGGGTCTAAAAGCAATATGCTGTTGCTTAAAAGTACTGGTAATCGCACAAATAAAAATAGTGAATAATAATATGATGCGTTGCTTTTCATAGGCAAACAAACTTACCTTAGCAATACTGGTTTCCAGTGAACGAAACACAAGCACTGCGGTTGTAATTCTGGCCTGGTTTTGTTCCGCTATTTGATGTTTTTCAACACAGAGTTTTTTAGCACTTTGTAATGATATTAAAGCCGAACTTCGATCAAAGGGGCTTTCATCAAAAAGATCATCCATTCCACCTAAATCAGCTGATTCTGCTTCAAGTTTTTGCAACAAAGCATCAATATTAGGATTAGCATTACATTCTGGTGTAGGAATATCTGCTCTAAGGGTAAAGTAATCATGCCAGAGCAACTCGCCAACATCTAATAGACGCGCATGAATTAACTCTCCATTACCAGCGATAATAACGGATATTAATAGAAAAAAAACGGGTAAGGTAGAAAGCCATTCTCGACAACTACGAAATTTAATAACTTGTTCAATATTTATTTTTTGCATTTACCTAGTTTATTTGTAACTATTCAGCTTAATTTGAAAATATAGTCATATTCCATTAATGTTGTATTAGCAGAGCTTACTTTTAAGCCCTCCCTTGCTGGGGAGGGTTGGGTGAGGAGGGATTAAACAAATCTCTTTTGCAAAATGCTTTTTTTATTGCTAAAAGCAAAAAGAATAAGAAAATTTATTTTAACTTCTCCTCACCCAACCCTCTCCAGCAGGAGAGGACTTCAAGGCAGAACCCATCCTTTTACGCTGAGTAGTTACGTTTATTTTTATTCTAATAAAGGCTTTAATGACTATTAAATTAAATGGCTACGAACCAAACACAGCTTACATATTGTAGGGCGGACTTTAGTCCGCCATAAAGGTCGTTATGATAAATGATAGCGGACTGAAGTCCGCTCTACAGCGCGCTAGAATATAAATCACTCTTTATCCTCAGCAGTACATTCAGCTTGTTGAGGATCTTTTTTACAGCGTACCATCCTCATTAGTTTTAAAGTTTTGGCATTATAAATACCTTTTTCTCTTAACCTTAGTCGTGATTGCCTAAAAACCTCAAGGTATCCTTCTTTATCAACTTCTGGAAGGGTAATCCATAGTTTCTTGGGGATTTTACTTTCGTATTTATTAATTAATGCTACAACAGAATCAAACTGCCCTAAAGCATATTCACGCGATTGTTGACCAAAGCCTTCAGGAAACTCAGATTGCCGAACCACTATTTGTATCGTTAACTGTACCAATGAAAAATCAATAACACCGCCATTTGGTTCAAGCCCCTTATAAAGCTCCATCGCTTCATAAACAATAGCAGGGCCATAAGTAACATCGACTGAGCCATTATTAAATTTGCTGAACATATTGGCGATAGAAGTACCAACAGGTGATGCCCCCACAAAAGAAACCATTTCAACTTGTGCGGGATCTGAATCTAAAATAGCGATACGCTTACCAGCCAACTCACCTACTGTATCAATAGCGCGATCATTTACAAACATATAAGCCGCGCCACCAGGAAAAACACCCACAACTTCATAGGGATCAGTAATCATTAGTTTTGCTGCTTTTTTTGAACTGATGGTAGAAATAACGGATTTTAAATGTTCATACGATGGCATTGCACCAATCGCATCTAAACTTCCTGTAAAAGCATTAAACTGCCTTGCTCTAATTCCTGTAAAACTCACGGCATCACAAAGGCCCGCTTTAAAATCTTCCGCTGCAACGCGTTCGCTAGTATAAGGTTTAAGATCTAATTCCACACCCCAAGCCAAGGCAACCGTTTTATAGTCTTTCATTTGAGTATAGCTTGGCCCATTTGCACCCAGTAAATCAAAGACACACATTTTTTTAGGAGCCGCGTGAACAACGTTAACCATCGTCATAAAACTAATAACAAATAGACTAGCTAACATTTTTTTGCATAAAATCATCTATCTTACCTTTGCTATATAAGCTGAAAAGTTAAATCCTAATTTACACTAATACAGATAGTGATTGGGAATAATTTAACATGCCACGGGGTATAAAGAGTCACTCACCACCCTCTTATTAGCAGGATTACAACCTTGTAGGAGGGGCCTATTGGCCGCGATTGCTCTTGATCTTGTTCCGGTCGCGGCCAAAGGCCCCTCCTACCGATTAATTAGATGATTACACACCGTATATTAAAGAAACTCATCAATATCCACTGTATCAACTTGTTTTTCGGGATCATCCCAAAAAGTACCTATGCGCCCAAACGGTGTTCTTTTTCCGGTTGCTTCTGTCCACAAGCGATCAGAAATTGCTTGTATTTGTATATTAGACACCTGATTTAAACTTTTATAGGTTTCAGCTGTAGTCGTTTGTTTAAGTTTTGCATATTCACGAATCACATTTTTAACTTGCTCAATATTACCCTGCCCTAAATACACTTGAGCTGCTAATAATTGAGGTATTCGAATACCTTGCTCTAATCCTGTTTGCATTGCCTGCTCTAACATTTGTTCTGGATTAATATTATCAGGCACTTTACCGGGTACAGTCATCCAAATTGCAGCTTGAATTGCTTCTGGCATTCCCCACCATTTTTCATTATCTAAACAAACAGATCCACGGCCCACCTTTACGGCAATATCCATAGGCACATCTGCCGAACCACCTGAGGCAACATCATTTAGAATTGACTGAAGCCCATTCACAAGCCCAAGCATCCAATACAATTCTGTATTTTTAGAGCTTAAATCTGGACAAACTTCACTAGGCTCAATAAAGGCTTTAAGCAGATATTGATAGCCCTTATATTGTCTTTTAGCCGCAAGACCAAGCAACCTTTGTTGCGCAATACGCGCATCTTGAGCTTCGGTAGCATTTTTAGAATAAACAGCCCGTAAATAACGTAGCTCTTCTTCTTGGGCTTTAAATTCTGTACAGTTTCCTGCCATTAAATAAAACAAAATCGCTAACTGATCAGGAGGTGTTGTTACTTGTGAAAAACTTAATAGAAAGGGAGAAAAGGACTCAACCATTGAACAGGTAAGAGAAACATCATCAGCGGCCAACATATAAGGCACCCCCTGATCTTCGGCATAAGCAATCATTACATTTCCCGTGCCTTTATAAACCAGTGAACAACCATTTAAGGTTATTGAAAAACATAATAATAAATAAGGGATATATTTTTTCAAAATTTCATCCTAGAGTTGTAATAACAACTTAAAAAAACAAATCATTTTCTGATTACGTATAAGCTTGCTTTTAGCCCTCTCCAGAGGGAGAGGGTTGGGTGAGGGGGAAATAAAATAATTCTTAATCTTTATAATAACAAAAAAGATTAATTTAAATTCTCCCCACCCAACCCTCCCCAGCAATGGGAGGGCTAAGAGAAAAAGTCTTGCATCCTATGAATTTGGCTGAAACTCATGGGTAATCAGGAATCATTTAAAGCTAGGTTTGAAGAGGTTTATGCGGCTCTTTGTTGCACATCCAGATTAAGCATACTTTCTATACTTAAGTGATAATCAAGCCCAGGCCACTCTATCCCCGTCCCCTGACAAATAAACAAATAGTTTGTAACTTCCTTAACTGTTGCTTCTTGCAACTCTTTATACCAACTCATTGGTGTGGAAATTAAGCGCCCATCTTCTAATTCGACATGAAGATAGCGATCATCAAAATGTACGGCCTTACCTTTAACTAAAATATTCATCCCACTTCCTCTCAAAGTCATCTTTATGTTCAGTAATTATTTGTAATGCCTTTTTAATATCTTTGGGCTTCATATAACTATTAACAACTCGTAACTCAACTAATTCAATTTTAGCAAAATCACCGCCATAAATTACATGAACATGTTTTGGCTCATGCTCATTCGCGTAAAAAAAGAATTTAAAACCCTTTAGGTTTAACAGTGTTGGCATAAGTGTAAAAAACGAATATTAACTTAAGACATATCATCAACTATATTGTACATATAAAACAATTAAATTCTATTTTTTCGTCTATTCCACTTTCCTTCAGGCATAAAAAAAGGGAAGGTTTTAACACCTTCCCTTTTTGGGCTACATTTAAGTTAAATAAACTTAGAATGCAAAGCCAACTGATCCACCTAATGTGAAGCCGTCTGTATCTACGCCATCAACATCATCTGGAGTCCAGTGGTAACGACCATCAACACCAGCATAAATACCAGGAAGAATTTCGTAGTCAGCACCAGCACCAAACTGCATACCAGAATTTAATACTGTTACAGCATCAGATGGAGGACTGATAATGTTTAAATCTAAACCTAAAGGAATTAACCAAGGTCTGAACTTGCTACCTTCCATAAATCTTAGTTTAGGAGCAGCGCTCACTCTTAGCATATTAACTGTTACATTTTTCTGCAAACTACCAAGAGCTCTTCCATCCAATTCATTAATAGCCCTAGTTAAGCCACTTTCTTCTCTTTCGCCTAGCTCAGAGTATTCGATTCCTAACTCAATTCCAAAAGACACGCCATCCATTAAACCGAATAAATCATTATTCATATTAAAATCAATTGCGCCCCCGTAGTAGAATGCATCTTGATCCACTTCACTAGTTAAGATATCTTCACCTACACCACTTGAGCTACCAATACCATAGACATCTGCTGTTGATCCACGGTTATCATCCATATGCATCCAACCGCCACGAACGTTAAATCTATGATCTTTAGAAGCAACTTGAATAGGTGCATTCTTAACAGAAGCCATCCATTGATCCAACTCTTGTACTTTAGTTGTATCAGCAGCGTTAGCAGCAACTGTTTTTACACGACTTAATTCTGCTTGCATTGCTTGCATCATAGTTGCCATTTGGTCAACTTGTGATTGTAACGCTGCAGTTTTTTTAGCATTTGCTTCTGCTTGTGTTTGAGCAGCCGCTTGCGGAGAAACCAATGCTCCAGCTAATGTTAAAGACGCTGTAGCTACGCTCAGCGCAATCTTTGTTTTGTTGATCATGGATTCTCCCTCATAGAGATTATTATTTGTTTAACTTAATTTGCTGAAATACAACAAAAGTAATTCACGGGAGTAATAGTAGCAGGTAAATCAATTCCACACAAGCTTTAAGTATAATTATTATATCCTTTAATATCAATAAGATATAAAATATTCATACCATTTAACTTGCAGTTGTGTGTATAAAACAACTAACTTATCTTTGTTGCAGCTCATGTATACTACCCTTACACAAGACTTTACTCTCGATAAATCAACCCAACTACTACGCTAGAAATAAAATGACCCAAACCTCAGAAATTACTATTATAGGAAGCGGCGCTATAGGCTTATTAACGGCAAGAGAATTTGTTAAAGCAGGACTCAGCGTAACTCTTATTGATAAATCACTTTCTGGACAAGAGTCATCATGGGCCGGCGGTGGCATTCTGCTCCCTCTTTACCCTTGGCGCCAACCAAAGGCGATTAGTACATTAGTTATTGAGAGCAATAAAAACTACGCGGATTTATCTGCCGATTTATTCAGTGCCACTCAAATTGATCCAGAATGGTACAACTGCGGTTTACTCATTTGTAAAAACCCAGACGAGAGCCTTGCTACAACATGGTGCAATCAACATAACATCCCTTATAAAGATGCTGACAGTTCTTTTTTTACGGATTTAAATACCCAAACAATTAACCCCCTTTGGCTACCAACCATTGCTCAAGCCCGTAATCCTCGCCTATTAAAATCTTTAAAAGCTTATTTACTAGATGCTGGCGTTACTTTTATAGAAAACTGTGAAGTGCTTGATGTATCAATTAATAATGCACAGATTAATACTCTAAAAACCAATCAAGGGGACATTAGCGTTAAGCAATTAATTATTTGTACTGGGGCTTGGACAGGCGAGTTGAGCCAAAAGCTTTTACCGAATAGCTTATGCTCACCCGATATTTCACCGGTAAAAGGGCAAATGTTATTATTTGATGCTGAACCAGAGACTTTGTCTCATATGGTATTGGATGCTGATTATTATTTAATCCCTAGACGGGATGGAAAAATTTTAGCCGGTAGCTCTGTCGAACACACTGATTTTGACAAAAGTACTTCACCTGAAGCCAAGGAAAAGTTATTTCAGCTGGCGACTGAGTTATTTCCCGCTTTAAAAGATATTCCCATGGTTAAACATTGGGCAGGGTTACGACCAGGAACAAAACAGGGTATACCTTATATAGATAAACATCCTGAAATTAAAAACTTAAGTATTAATGCTGGGCATTTTAGAAATGGTCTAGTAATGGGGCCTGCTTCTGCTAGGTTAATGTCTGATTTAATTTTAGATAGAAAACCTTGTGTTGATCCTGAGCCTTATAAATTACAATAGCTAATTTATAAAAATTTAGAGTTATCGGTAGGAGGGGCCTTTGGCCGCGACCGGATCAAGAGCAATCGCGGCCATAGGCCCCTCCTACATTTATCGACAAAAACTTTCAAGCTGTGGTTTATTAATAGGCTCGAACGTTTTTAGAATCTCCTTTCCCACCTTCTCCAGCAAGAGAGGGCTTTAGAGCTTAATATCATGAACTTATATCCTTTACTTCGCCCTGCTTTATTTTCACTTGATCCTGAGCTTGCTCATAATGTCACTTTAAAGTTATTAAAACTTGCTGACACAACAGGGCTTTCTGTTTTAAACAAACCCAGCTCAGACAATAAACCTGTTTCAATAATGGGCTTAGAGTTTAAAAACCCTGTAGGTCTTGCCGCAGGGTTGGATAAAAATGGTGATTATATTGATGCTTTAGCCGCTTTGGGCTTTGGCTTTATAGAAATTGGAACAGTTACTCCAAGACCGCAACCGGGTAATCCTAAACCTCGTTTATTTAGACTGCCTGAACATGAGGCTATTATTAATCGCATGGGTTTTAATAACTTGGGGGTTGATCATTTAATCGAACAAGTTAAACAAGCTAACTATAAAGGTATTTTAGGCATAAATATTGGCAAGAACGCTGATACCCCTATTAAAAATGCAACTGATGATTATTTAATAGGCTTACGTAAAAGTTATGCTTTAGCAAGTTATATCACTCTTAATATCTCATCACCAAATACCAAAAACCTACGTCAGTTACAGCAAGGCGATGAGATTAAAAGTTTATTATC
>ENA-OSET01003974-OSET01003974.1-sediment-metagenome-genome-assembly--contig:-NODE-3974-length-13282-cov-12.025748_pt1 | contig 13282 bp, 10 predicted proteins | sample MGYA00237882_ERZ534229 | MGnify/ENA primary metagenome ERZ534229 (study PRJEB26408, sample SAMN06266212) | sediment metagenome | isolation source: Hudson Canyon methane seep mesocosm | place...
GGACATGATGTTGCTTTTATTTGTGGTTCTGATGAGCATGGTGCTGCCATTACTTTGCGTGCCAAAAAAGATGGTGTTTCCCCACAAGAAATTGTAGACAAATACCATAACATCAATAAAAAAGCATTTGCTGATTTTGGAATTGATTTTAGTATTTACCACAGAACTTCTGATGAATTGCATCATGAAACTGCAAAAGATTTTTTCAAAAATCTTGAAGATAAAAATGTGTTTACTAAAAAAACAGCTGAACAATTTTATGATGAAGAAAATAAACAATTTTTAGCTGACAGATATATTAGTGGGGAGTGCCCAAAATGTAATGCTACTGGGGCTTATGGCGACCAATGTGAAAAATGTGGTTCAGCGCTTAGTCCTGAAGAATTGATTAATCCAACATCCACTTTAAGTGGAAATACACCCATAAAAAAAGAAACTTCTCACTGGTATTTACCAATGCAAGACCATGAACAATGGCTAAAGCCTTGGATTGAAGATGGGATATTGAATGATGAAAATCATCACGACCCAAAAACTTGGAGAAGCCAAGTAATCGGGCAATGCAAATCATGGATTGATGGAGGATTACAAGCCCGTGCCATGACACGTGATTTAGATTGGGGAGTAAAAGTACCTGTAAAAGATGCTGATGGAAAAGTACTTTATGTTTGGCTGGATGCTCCTATAGGCTATATTTCAGCCACAAAACAATGGGCGAATGATGTAGGGAGAAATTGGAAAGATTATTGGAAAAATGAAGATACTGAATTGGTACATTTTATTGGGAAAGACAACATTGTATTTCATTGTATTATGTTTCCTATTATTTTAAAAGCACATGAAGATTATATTCTGCCTACCAATGTCCCTGCAAACGCATTCTTAAATTTAGAAGGAGAAAAATTATCTACCTCTCGTAATTGGGCAATTTGGTTGCACGAATATTTGGAGGATTTTAAAGGGCAAGAAGATGCCTTGCGTTATGCCCTTTGCGCTACTGCCCCTGAAAGTAAGGATACTGATTTTACTTGGGCTGATTTTCAGGCTAGAAACAACAATGAATTAGTTGCCATCTTTGGAAATTTCATCAATCGTGTAGTGGTTTTAACCAATAAATATTGGGATGGTGTTGTTCCAACTTGCAACACACTTGATGCTTATGATAAAGAGATATTAGAAAAACTGAAGGCATTCCCTGATAAAATTGGGGCTTCTATTGAAAAATATCGTTTCCGTGAAGCCTTGGGTGAACTGATGAATTTAGCCCGATTAGGAAATAAATACTTAGCAGATACTGAACCTTGGAAATTGAAAAAAACTGATGAACAAAGAACAGGAACTATCATGAATATTTCCATGCAGATTGCTGCATCTTTAGCTATTTTATCTGAACCTTTTATGCCTTTTTCATCTAATAAATTAAAAGACATACTAGCCCTTAATAAGGTAAATTGGAATGATGCTGGAGGAATGATTATAAGTAATAATCACAAAATAAACCCTGCGACTCATTTGTTCAATAAGGTTGAAGATGAGCAAATTGAAACACAATTAGAGAAATTAAAACAATAGCTTTATTATGCATGCATAATAAATACTATATTCGCAATCTAAAATATACATGCTATGAAAAAACTATCTACACTCCTTGTTTTAACCCTTATTAGTGCTTTTACTTTTGCACAATGTAACGGAAGGTATCAAACAGAAATTTTCAACTCGGTTACTGTTACTGAGGTAAATTATTCTGATGTTTATACTGATAATGCACATAAAATGGATATTTACACTCCTGATGGAGACACTGAAATAAATCGTCCTGTAATTTTATTTGTACACGGTGGTTCTTTTTATGGTGGTGATAAATCAGATGTATATTGTATAGACTTTTGTACTGCCTTTGCTAAAAAAGGATATGTTGTTGCTTCTGTAAATTATCGCTTAGTTTCTTTGATAAATATTGCTAGTTTTTTAACTAATCAGGATGAACAATATGATGCAGTGCTAAAGGCTACTTTTGACTTAAAAGCTGCTGTTCGGTTTTTCAGAAAAGATTTTGCTAATGGGGATACTTATGGAATTGACCCTAATACAATTTTTGCAGGAGGATATTCTGCAGGAGCTGTTACTGCTATCCATTTGGCCTACTTAGATAGCGTTTCTGATTTACCAACTTCTCCTTTTGACATTCAAGCAGTTGCAAATAATTTAGGAGGCATAGAAGGGGATGCTGGGAATATTGGATACTCTTCTTCAATAAATGGAATCATTAGTTTTGCTGGAGGAATTAATGATTTAAATTGGATTGATGCTAATGATGAACCTATCGTTAGTTGCCAAGGGGATCAAGATGAAACTGTAAATTACAACTGTGGACCAGGGCTTGGAAATCCAAGTGTACTTACACTTTGTGGAGCAGGAGAAATACATCCTATTGCGGATAATTTAGGGCTTATTAATGATGCTTTAATCTTTTCTGGAACAGATCATGGATGGGGAGCTTCAGGTGCTGCTAGCAATGAATATGTGCAAGCTATGGATTTCACAACAGACTTTCTTTTCCCTTTATTACCATGCAACAATACTACTGCTATTACTGAAGTAAATTCTACACAAAGAAAATTGCTAAAAATTACTGATGTATTAGGAAGAGTGATAACTGCAAAACAAAACACTCCTTTATTTTATATCTATGATGATGGTAGTGTAGAAAAGAAAGTAATTCTAAACTAAAAATTGGCAAAACACAACAAACTAGGGAAAGATGGCGAGTTAATTGCCTTTATGGTTTTGCAAAGAGATGGTTACAATATCCTGCAGACAAACTGGAAATTCAAAAAAGCAGAAGTAGATATTATTGCTCAAAAAGATGGATTTTTAATTTTTATTGAAGTAAAAACTAGGGGAAGTAAAAAGTTTGGAAATCCATCAGATTCAATAGATAAGAAAAAAATCAGCCTCTATAAAGATGCGGTAGAAGGCTATTTAGAGCAATACCCATCTGAATTGGAAGTTAGGTTTGATGTTGTTAATATTATAATAGGTAAAGACGAAACTGAAATAGAACATATCCCTAACGCATTTTAAGATATTCCTCTGTATATTTGCAAAAATTTTCATCATGAAAAGAGAAGGGAAATCAAGAAAAGATTTTAATCCAAAACCAACAAAAAAATCTTCATTCAGAAAAAAGCAAAACGCTAAAAAGAGAGTTGATGATGGTAAGATGAGATTAAATAAATTTATCGCTAATGCTGGAATTTGTAGCAGAAGAGAAGCAGATAAATTTATTGAAGCTGGTGTTGTTACCGTAAATGGTGTAGGTGTTACAGAAATGGGATACAGAGTTTCTTCTACTGATATTGTTAAATTTAATGGTCAAAAATTAAAGTCAGACACGCCAAGGTATGTGCTTTTGAATAAACCAAAGAACTATTCAGGGAGGGTTGAAAGCGGGACAGCTACATCATCAGTAATGCAATTAATTGCAGCTGCTTGTAAAGAAAGAGTTTATCCAATTGATAAATTAAATAAATCTGAAACTGGACTTTTACTTTTTACAAATGACAGTGATTTAGCTAAAAAATTAACTGATAAAAGTCAGAAGGTAAAAGCAATCTATCAAATTACATTAGATAAAAATCTAAGACAAACAGATTTAGAAAAAATAAGGGAAGGATTTCTGGTTCATGGAAAAACTTGCTCTTTTGATTCAATTTCTTACATTCAGAATAAAGATAAAAATGAAATTGGGATTGAACACAGTAGAGGTGGGACTAAATATGTAAAAAATATTTTTGAAAAGTTTAACTACCAAATTATAAAACTAGATAGAGTATTCTTTGGAGGCTTAACAAAAAAAGATCTGCCTAGAAAACATTACAGACATCTAACGCAAGATGAACTCAATATTTTAAAACGACTTTAAATACCATATTCCAGATACTTTCGTTATTGTTTTGATTATCGTATTTTTACAACTTAATGAAAATAATTTTCAATCGCATATTTAATATCTTTCTGATTTTGATTCTAATAATCGGAAGTGCAATATTTGTAATTACAACTTATTTTGCTGATGATATAGAAAATGCTGTAATTGAGAAAATACAAGCGAACCTTACAACTCCATTAACTCTTGATGATGTAGAGTTTACAATCTATGATAATTTTCCATCTACATCAGTAAAATTCAACAACCTTCTAGTATTAGAATCAGTTGATTTTGGAAATGACACGCTACTATACGCGAAAGAAGCCTATGTTAATATTAGTATAACAGAAGTGCTGAGTAATAATTTTGATATTTCTAAAATTATTATCTCAAATGGCAAGGTAAATATTAAATACAATGAAGATAAAACACCAAATTTTCTTATAGGGAAAGAGATATCCGACAGTAAAGGAAATGTAAATATTGAAGAAATTGTATTATTAAATACAGCCGTTCTTGTTGAGAATTTAAGTAGTGAATTAAATATGAATCTGCAAACTGAGAGAGTAATTATTGTGATTAATAACTCCAAAATCGAGCTTCAAACAATTGCTTTTTCAAAAAACTTAACTATTGGAAAAATTGATTATTTATCAAAGAAAAACTTAGACATAAATGCAGAACTAAATATTAGAAAAGATACTATTGACATCTTAAATTCAAATATACAAATTGGAAGTTTATTTGCAAATGGAAGCGGAAGGATTCTTAGAAATAGGCATTTTAATTTAGCAATTAACCTTCAAGACGAAAAAATTAATAATGTTATTAGTAATTTGCCTCAAAATATTAAAAAAATATGCGACCCTTTTGTTCTTGATGGCGAGATAACTAGTGATATCAAAATTACAGGAATTATAAGTAAAAATACTAATCCTTTATTTGAAATGAATTATGTAATAAATAATGGAGGATTTGAACTTAAAAGCATACCCTTTAAGTTAAAGAACATTGCAATAAATGGCACTGTTTCAAATGGAGAAAAGCATAATTTCAATACTACAAAAATAATTGCTTCAGATTTTAAATCAAGCACTAATGAAGGATATTTAAATGGAAATTTTTCTTTACAAAACTTAAACAATTACTACTTTAAATCAAACTTTAAATCTTCATGGGATTTGAAAGAAGTTAATACTTATTTTGAAGATTCTCCTTTTACTAATTTACAAGGGGAAATTGTTGCAACAACAAATTACAATGGCGAAATTTCATTTGATAATAAATTTAAAAACAAATTTTTAAATGCAACACATACTTCTGATGTAAAGTTCGAAAATATTAGTTTTAGTTATAAAAAATTTCCACTTCCTTTCACTCTTGATTTTGGTGATTGTCAATTAAAAAACAACAAAATCATTTTTAAAAATAGCTCGTCTACTATTTCAGAAAGTGACCTAAGGTTTGTAGGAGAAACAACTGATTTGATTGCTTATATTCTTAATAAAAAAGATAAAATAGCAATTAGTGGAGATTTAACATCAACTTATACTAATCTCAAACAACTAATGACTCTTGGTGATATTTCAGAAGATGAAAGTAGTACTGCTTTCCCAAATTGGATACAAGCAAATATCAATACTGAAATAGAAAATTTCTCCTATGATAACTTTACAGCAACTAATCTTAGCGGAAATATGCAATATAATAATGGAACGCTAAAAGGATTTAATATGAGTGGAAATTCTTTAGATGGTAATATCTCAGGAGATTTTATTTTTACGGAACCAAAAAACAAACATCTTATGCTATTAGGGGATATTAAATTTAGTAAAATTAATATCCGTAATTCATTTCATGCTTTTAATAATTATGGTCAAGCTTTCATAAATGAAAATGAAATAAAAGGACTTGGAACTGCTGAGGTAAATATTGAAGCTCATTGGAAGCCTGACTTTATTCTAGATAAAGAAAAACTAAAATTAAAATTACATTTAATAATTGAAAAAGGGGAGTTAATTGACTTCAAAACATTAGAAAATTTATCATCTTATGTAAGTGTTGAAGAATTGAAACATGTAAAATTCTCAACTTTAGAAAATAATATTGAAGTTGAAAATAAAATTATTACTATCCCAAATATGGAGATAAAATCTTCAGCATTATCTGTATTTATATCAGGGTCTCACACTTTTAACCAAGATATAAATTATGATATAAAATTATTATTATCTGAACTTCTTTCAACTTCTTTCAGGAAGAAAAACACAGAATTTGGAGAAGAAGAACAAGATGGTAAAATCTTTAATACCGTATATTTAAAGATGACAGGGAATACAGAAGATCCTAAAATAACTTTGGATAAAATCCGTTTTATGGAAGACGTTAGTGATGGGATAAAGGTAGAGAAGAAGAATATCAGCAATATTATTAAAGAAGATATATTGCAGACAAAAGATAAAGAAGTTGAAGAAGCTGGACAAGAAGTAGAAATTGAATGGAATCCTGAAAACTAAAATATGGACATTTACTCAAAAAAACAAAAATGGAAATTTGCCTTAATTGGCTTTGCTGTTATTATTGGTATTTCCTCTCTTTTTGTAACTAACACACTGGTTAAAGAACTCAAAACTGAGGAAAGAAAAAAGATTGAACTTTGGGCTCAAGCGACTAAACATCTTGTTAGTTTAACTGGGGAAGGTGATTATTCGTTAGCAATTAAAGTAATATCTGAAAACAATAATATCCCAGTAATTTTAGTAGATGCTTGTGATAGTATTTTAGAAAATAGGAATTTCCAAAATTTTACAAAATCTGATAGCTTTTTCATCAATTTAGGACTTATTACTCCTCAAATAATTGATAATAAATTTTTAAGATCTGAACTTAATGAAATAAAAGAAGGTGGAGACGAACCCATTGAAATTAATATTATTGGAGACAAACAATGGATATATTATAAAGATTCTGCTCTACTATACAGATTAAGATATTATCCTGTTTATCAGCTAGGATTTATAGGTCTTTTCATGTTTATAGCTTACTTTATGTTTAGTGCAAGTAGAAGATCCGAACAAAATAAAGTTTGGGCAGGAATGGCAAAAGAAACTGCTCATCAAATTGGCACACCCTTATCATCCCTTATGGCTTGGACTGAACTCTTGAAAGAAAAAGAAGGAACTGAACAAATGGTTACCGAGATGGAGAAAGACATTAAAAGACTCGAAACAATCACAGAGAGATTCTCTAAAATTGGTTCAAAATCTGAACTCCAGAAAAGGGATATAGTCAGCCTAGTTTCTCAATCAATTGAGTACCTAAAAGCAAGAATGCCAGTAAATACTGAGTTTGACATTCAAATCCCAGGAAAGGAAATCATAATTCCATTAAATAGTGTGTTGTTTGAGTGGGTTATCGAAAATCTTGTAACAAATGCTGTTGATGCCATGAAGGGTAAGGGGAAAATCTCTGTTAGTATTACTGAGGAAGAAAATAAAATTGTAATTAATATTTCAGATACTGGAGACGGGATTGATCGTTCAATTATAAAAAATATTTTTAAGCCAGGTGTTACTTCTAAAAAAAGAGGATGGGGGCTTGGTTTATCGTTATCAAAAAGAATAATTGAGGAGTATCATAAAGGAAGTATTTTTGTTATGAAATCAGAGAAAGGAAAAGGAACAACTTTCACTATTAGGCTTCCAAAAAACCTAAATTCCGCAACTTCCTAAGTTATTTTTATTCAGATAATTCTGATGATATTCTTCTGCTCTATAAAATTTTTCAGCTGAACTAATTTGAGTTACAATTGGATTCTTCCAATTCTTAGATTGTTGTTTTAATGAACTTTCAACTATCTTCATTTGTTCTTCTGAGTGAAAAAACACTACAGATCTGTATTGAGTCCCCACATCAAGTCCTTGTCTATTTTTAGTAGTCGGATTATGGTTATTCCAAAAAATTTCCAGCAAATCTAAATAACTAATTATATCAGGATTGAAATGGATATGAACCACCTCAGCATGGTTTGATTGCCCCTTACAAACCTCCTCATAAGTAGGGTTTTCAGTATTCCCCCCCATATATCCAACTGATGACAAATAAACTCCTGTAGTTGCTTTAAATATTTTCTCTACTTGCCAAAAACACCCTGCTCCAAATGTAGCTTTCTCTAAATTATTATATGCTTTAAATTGTAAACTTAAAGAATTTACACAATGCCTTGTATCCTTTTCAGTAATCTGCTCCCCAGTAAAAACATGCCCTAAGTGTCCATCACATTTTGCGCAACAAATTTCAGTTCTAACTCTTCCTCCACTTAAATCTTCATATCTAACAATTGCATTTTCAATTTCATCATCAAATGATGGCCAACCACAGCCTGAGTTAAACTTAGTATTGGACTCGTAAAGTGGAGTTTTACATGCTCTGCAAATAAAAATACCAGCTTCAAAAAAATCATTATACTCTCCTGTAAAAGGGGCTTCTGTCCCTTTGTTTTTTAAAATTGCTAATTCATCTGAAGTTAAACCTTTTAAGAATTCGTTTTTCATAATTTCTAAATATCTACAAAAATAAAAAAAGCGTCCAATTGGACGCTTTTAGAATAAAAAACAAGTATTAATTAAAACATTGTATTACCTTCTTCTGATTGATACACATAATTAAATGTATAAAAACCACCATAATCTCCATTTGAAGGGTCAGGCTCCGGACTATCATAAAAATAAAGAATCTCCATTTTTGCATATTTATTATCATGTGTCCTAAAAACTAACACCTTTCCTGCAGTAGGAGATAATAGATGTGTAGACATATCATAAGATGCCCATCCCTGTTCAGAGATTCCTAGATCATCAATTATAGCAGGTCCTGATGCATTATCCTGTTCTAATTTATTTGTATCAACTATTTTAATATCTGACATAACACCTGTAGCGATATAAACTGCTGCATTACCTGATCTTTCTGGCTGGTTAACGCTATAACTATCTCCTCCATTAACAATAATTGTGGTTCCGCTAAATGCTACATCCCAATTTTCATGAATTACTGTATCTCCTTCTGAAAAACTAAACTTCTCAAACTTACCAATCACTAAAGAATCAAGAATATTAACATCATACTGGCTTGCATTTAACTCAACAAAAGTAATTACATCCTCATCTATAATAATATCATTATTACTGCTTTTCTCACAAGAAGTGAAAAACAAAATAAGTACAGCTAATAGAAGGTTTAATTTTTGCATCTTGTTTTATTTACAGCCAGCGTTCCAATTTGGATTTGAAGCTATATCATCAGGAGATCCAGCTAAAATAAGCATTTCAGTTGCCTCTAACACTAATCCTGTAGTATCATTGATAAAAGTTGGGATGTGACTTACAAAATCATAAATATATGATTGATGACAATCTCCACAAGAATCAATAGCTGCTACACCATTCAAAATGCCATTACAATCTGTACAATTGGCATTCCATAAAGGATTCATTGGGTTATTAGGACTAGCAAACATCTCATTCTCTCCTAAAACCTCAGTAGTAGTATCATTTACTTCTCTTACAGCATGTGTAACATAATTATATGCTGTCCATTTATGACAGTCTCCACAGTCATCACTAATAGCTGTGCCATTTTCAACCTCCATACAATCTAAAACTGGTGCCGGAAGTGGTGCATCATCTTTTGTACATGCAGAGAATATCAATGTTAATGCACAAATTGATACTACTAATTTTGTTTTCATTTTTGTTTTTGTTTTCATTTTTGTTTTTGTTATTATTAATTGTGTTTATTTAAAATTGATTTTAAAGCTCATATAATATAGTCTTCCTGTGATGTTGCTTATAAACTCAGGATTAGTAAATCCAAAAATATTCTTAACTCCTATTTGACAAGTTTTGAGCAAGCTTATTTGATGAGTAATACCTACATCACATAAACTATAGGCATCTATAAATTTATCATATATATCTAAAATACCATTTCCATTAGAATCAGAAATCGCATATTTACTTCTGTATGTAAGCATAGTATTTATCTCTGTTTTATCATTAAGATGATAATTAAATTTAATATTCCCCATATGTCTGGATCTATTAAACAGTCCAAAGTAGTCTTCTTTATTAAGCTTGATACTTGCAAGGGTTTCTGGATCTCTAGCATAATATGTGGTATCTTGTCCAATCCCTTTTAGTACTTGTAAATCGTATGCATAAAGCAATTGGTAGCCAAATTTGATTTCCCAATTATCTGGTTTTTTATAAGTTGTATTAAATTCTAGCCCTTTGGTTTCAACCTGATTTACATTAAAATAACTGTAAATATTTGTATTGTTTTCATCTTTAGCAACTAATTTCCATTCAATCAAATCATTCACCTTATTATTAAATAAGTTGACATCAAAAGAAAGATTATTTACTGGATTATACTTTAGTCCAATATTGATATTTAGTGAAGTTTCTGATTTTAAAGGAGAACTTAATTCTGAAAATGGAACTACCTCCTGTACATTCTGCATAGCATCTAGTCTATCAATAGCGACATCTCTACCAAGTACTATATAGCCGATAGTTGAGTTCGTAAAATCAAAATACTTTTGTCTAAAATCAGGAGTCTTAAAACCTGTCCCCACTGAGCCATTGATCTGAATCTTATTTGTTATAGAAAATCCTAAAGCTAATTTATTAGAAACAACTGGAGTGTAATTAGTGTAATTATCATATCTACTTCCTAATATAATATTTACTTTATTAAAAGCAGTTGCATCCAATTGCCCATAAATAAACTTTAAATCTTGTTCTGGCTTATTTAAAAAATCTCTTCTGGATAATACTTCTTTTGCTATACCAAATCCTAATATGCTATTTAATCCTTTGTAAGTGAAAGATGATTTCATCTCAGATTGCAATAATGTATGGTCAAAATAATTATCTTCATATAACACTCCATCCTCAGTATTTAGAAACTCATCAGCTCTATAATTAGTTTTATAAATCTCTAGCTGTTGAAAAAAGTTAGCATTCATCAAGTATTTTGCAGAAGTACCAAGACTCCATTCCTTAATATTGCTTTCTCCTTTTAATAAAGAACTTGAATCAGTAGCAATATTTATTTGTTCTTGCTTGTAATAATGACCATTCGTATTTAACAAAAGTTTATCAGATAATGCGTATTTTAAATTAGAGCGAAAGGTGTAATTTGAATAAGGATTAACAGTGCTAAGTAAATCTGTATCTATTAAATCATAACCATCTGTTTTGTAATAATCAAAAGAATTTGAAATTTGAAAAGTTCCTTCTTTGTATTTATAAACTAAACTAGAATTGGTTGAATTATAAGAGGCATGTTTTAATGAAGTACTGATTATAGGCCCATCATCAATCTGCTTTTTACTGATAAGATTAATAACTCCTCCTAAAGCATTAGAACCATATAAGCTTGAAGATGGTCCTTTAACAATTTCAATTCTGTCAATATCTGCTACAGAAATTCTATTTAAATCTAAAGTTCCAAATGACCTTCCAATAACTGGGAAACCATTAATAAGTATGGTAGTATATGAGGCGTCTAAACCTTGCATTTGCAGCCCTTCAGTGCCTGTTTTTGTAGTGACACTTACAATACCTGTTTGTTTAGTAATTACATCATATAATTTACTTGCACTAAATTCTTGAACTTCTTTTTCAGATATTATTGTAATAGGAATAGGTAATTCATTTACTGTTTGATTTGTTTTTGTAGCAGAAATAATTACTTCATTTAATTTATTCTCAGTCAGTATGCTATCGCTTTGACTAAAAGCAGTAAAAACAGATAAAAGGGGGAATATGAATAATGACTGTTTCAAATCAAAATTTTTGGCAAAAATAACACTAATCCCCGAGCTCCTGTCCATTATTTACTAGAGTTTTTTAGTTTATTAGATATCTTAAGTAGGTTATACTTTAAGCTATTCACAGATATAGTTGCTCCTGATATTCCGTCAATTTCTCTATTTAAATCTGAATAGTTTTCGGTATCAATTCCAACAAATTGTTTCAACCAATTTTTATTACAAATTTCAGCACCATAGTTTTCTCTGTATTGAAGTATTTCTACTTTTAAAATTTTTTCATTTTCATCAAAAATTACATAAAAATCAAAGGAATGAAATTTTGATGGTGCTTCTGTTACTGCTAAATACCCAATAGTAGAGTTATTCTCTTTAATTGAATAAAAAGTATCATCTAAATCATTAAGTATATATGTTCCACTATTAAAAATTTTAGAAATAGAAGTATGAATCTTAATGCTACTTTTCTTTTCATACTCCCAATTAGAAGTTTTAAAAGAGATAAAAAGTAAGGCAATAAAAACTAATGTTATTGGCTTACTAATATGGATTCTATTATTCATTGTATTAATCAAAATATCTTAAAACCAAATTGCAGTTCCGAAATTGAACTGTCCTCTTTTATCCTCACTAGAAGCATCAGAAATAATTTGGTAATCTGCTTTAAACATTGCTCCTTTTGCTATTTTAAACCCTAAACCAAAAGTGATTTCTGTTCTATTATAAGAATTATTAATTTCAATTCCTTCAACTTTTTCATGTGTATTGTAATTCTCATATCGAACAAAAGCAATTAATTCTTCAGTATCTTTTGTGATAGAAGGAATAATCCCTCCCATTAAATTATACCCTATTTCAGTATAATGTCCAGTAAGTTTACTTCCTAAATCTTGTCCAGAAAATTTATTATATTGATCAGTATTAGAAAGATTTGCAACTATATACTGCCCTCTTAATTGTAATGACCCAAGTTCATACCTTGCATCTACACCAAACATTTGAATTCCTATTATTGAAGAATCAGCTGAAGCAACTGCATTCTCATCAGCCAAATCTAAACCATCATATAGTTTAGTTTCAGAATCACCAACATAAGCAGATAAACCAAGGTTTAATCCAAGATGTCCAAAATAAGAAACTCTACCAGCAAAGTCTGGATAGGTAATATATGATTTAGCGCCTTTTTGTCTTCCACTTCTTAATCCGTTTTTACCATTTAAAACACCACCATCATTATACCCATTAAATCCATTAACTAACATTGCTTGGTATGTTAAGGAATGTTCCAAACTTCTACCGCTTAATCCAATACCAATTTCTCTCCAAGTAGTTGGGATAATATATTTATCAACATTTGTTCTTTCTACTCCGTTAAAAGTTGGTGGCTCATGATACAAATTCTGAATCCCCATTGGAATGAGCATTAAACCTGCATTAATAGATAAATTGTCCTTTATCTTATAATCTAAGAAAGCCTGTTCAACATAAACTTCTGTTACATGTTCAAATTC
>ENA-OSET01003976-OSET01003976.1-sediment-metagenome-genome-assembly--contig:-NODE-3976-length-13272-cov-66.298901_pt1 | contig 13272 bp, 9 predicted proteins | sample MGYA00237882_ERZ534229 | MGnify/ENA primary metagenome ERZ534229 (study PRJEB26408, sample SAMN06266212) | sediment metagenome | isolation source: Hudson Canyon methane seep mesocosm | place...
CTATCAATAGTATCAATGAAAGTTTGAGGGCTAACCCACCTGCATCAGGTGTCGAGACTATTTATAGGCGGAGAACGAGTAGTGGTGACATATCGTATTCAAATATTACTCCTCGAACATTAAGTGACTCTAATGAGACCGAGAGAGTTGTTGAAACCATTTATGTTCGAGGTATACTTGATGCTACAAATAATGAATTGTCAGAAGAAATAATTGATACCTGTAAAGTGCAAAGTATTGGTGTTAACACTGACACTTTACAATATTTTAGTGCTGAAATGCCATTAAAAGATTTGTCTAAGATGTCGATGGGCTGGATTCAACCTTGGGGTTCAAGTTTAAAGGATGTACCACTTGACTTGGATGAAAATGGATATTTAAAAACGGTTGGTAGTGAGGGAGCTCAAATGATTATCAGTGATGATAATTGGGGGCGTTCAGTTGATGATAATAGATATGTCGTTTTGTACGATGGAGAGGGGGAGTTAAGCTTTAATATACATCCATCTGAAATAATTAAAGAGGAGTCGGGTCGGATAGAAATAGAGTTGGCAGAAGGTCGAACAGGCATGAAGCAGTTATCAACGAATCCTATTAATTACTTAAGAAATATAAGGATTATACCGCTAGAAAATGAAAATGATTATGAAGAAATAATTACTAGGGAAAATTTTCGAGATGTATGGCAGGGTGTAGAGGTTATGAGGTATTTAAATGCACAAAGAATAAATAACTCTAAAGAAGTGGAGTGGAGTGATAGACAAAAACGAACTACGTTTGGCTCGGGAAAAGGCCAATCATTAGAAGATATCATACAAATGTCTAATGAAACGAATACCAATCCATGGTTATTGGTGCCTCACCTTGCAAATGATAATTATATTACAGAAATGGCAATATATGTTAGAGATAATTTAAACCCAAATCTAAAGGTATATATAGAATATACAAATGAAGCATGGAATTGGGGATTTAAACAGACTGGCTATCTATCGAAGCTCGCGGATAATAATGGTACAACAATATATCAAGAATATGGATTACGGGCTAAGCAGATTTTTGAAATTTGGAGTAATGTTTGGGGTGGGGGCGGCAGGCTTGTCCGTGTTATTGGAACGCATTTTTATAATCCATGGGTCTCTGATCAGATCATGCAGACACCAGGCTTAGCAGGAAATGTTGATGCATTAGCTGTCGGCTACTATGTTGGGGGGGAAATAGGAGCAGGGAAAGATGTAAGCTTACTAGAGCTTGATATAGATGGTATTTTTAACTACCTAAATACTATAAGCTTGCCCAAAACGAAAGAGATATTAATTAAGCAAAAAGAAATTGCCGAAAAATATAACTTGGAATTGGTTGCTTATGAAGCTGGGCAGCATTTAGCTGGTGTAGGTAAACTCAGTAATGATGTGTTATTGGCTGATAAATTTATTAACGCAAATAGAGATCCCAGAATGCAGCAAGTGTATTTGGATATGTATAATCAATGGAATGAAATTGGTGGAGCTCTAATTGTATGGTTTCAGACTACTGGGAAACCTGGTAAATGGGGAAGTTGGGGGCTATTAGAAAATACTTCACAAAATCCTCAAGAGACTCCTAAGTATCAAGCAGTTAAGAATATGATGAGTAATCATGGCTGCTAATCTAAGAGGGTTATAAGTCGTGAAAATATCCATCGGAATGTTGACATGTAATGAGGGGTATACAATATTAAATAAGGGACTAACCTAGCTCATCCGCTGAAAATCAGGGAAACGGAACGCAGCGAAGTGATGATTTTTAGTCCGCAGTAGGCGACAGAGAAATTCGCCAATCCGAAGTGAGCTGTAAGCTCGCTCGGGAGGCAAGAATTTTATCCCGACAGCCGTCAAGTCAATGAGGTAGCTTTAACGAAGCAGGTTTTGTGCGAAGTTGAAGCGTACGCAGGACGTGCTGGGGCTCTCATAAATCGCTCCGTAGGTGAATGAACAATGGCGATAGGACATCCCGGTGATTCATGAACTAGGATGGCGCGCCTATTTAACCCTTTGTTTCAATTTCTTTAACTGTGATTGTGGCTTTGGGTTTTTATTTGTTAAATTGAAGTTGGATAAAAGGTAGATTGATGATTTAATGTAAAAAATCTTTTATTTGCAGTAGCATAAATACTTTCCTGAGCTAACTAGCACCACCGCGTGGCCCACTCGCTGAAAATTAGTCTAATATTTAAGGTGGCTCATGATTTCCCACCTATTAGTAATTTTAATTTAAAAAACCCATATTGTAGCCCGTATGGAGGGGCGGAATACGGGGTAAAGAGTACTCGAATGCCCCGTATTGAGCACGCTTCATACGTGCTACGCGATGTGTGTGTCATTTTCAAATCATAGAATCCTTTGAGGATAGCTTAATTAAATTCTAAATTTAGGACTGTTAAGGTAATTTTGTGCAACTACTTAAAAGGCCAATAGAAATAGTGTATGATTATGATTAATCTCGGGTATTGTCTGTACCCATGACCATACTGTGTTTTATAAATTATTTTTAGGTTTAAATTTAAGTTATGGGAAATGGAATTGCATATACAGTATTAGCATTTTGGCCGTTGCTCGCCATCTATTTATACCGTATAAAATCAATGCAAATTGCTACGTTATGGACAATAATCGGCGGCTTCATGTTTTTGCCTGTAAAAACGGCAGTCGATTTACCAATGATTCCAGTGATGGGTAAAGATTCTATTCCAGTAGTCTCAGCATTAGTCGGTTGCTGGTTAATTAAAGAAAAGAAAATTTCCTATTTTAAGGAGCTAGGCAATATAAAATACCTCGTTATTTTATTCTTGATTGTCCCGTTTATTACAGCTTCATTAAACAGTGACTCAATTACCAAAGGTGGTTATTTTTTACCTAGTCTGACCTATTATGATGGCTTATCAGCAACTATAAATCAATTTCTTCTTATTAGTCCATTTTTTATTGGTAGGCAATTTTTTAGAACGTATAGCGACCAGTTAGCGATGCTCAAATTGATAGTGGTCGCGGGTTTGTTTTATTCAATTTTAATGCTATTTGAAGTGCGATTGAGTCCGCAGTTACATACTTGGGTTTACGGGTATTTCCCTCATAGTTTTGGGCAGCAAATGAGAGAGGGAGGGTTTAGGCCCGTGGTGTTTATGGGGCATGGATTATTAGTCGCATTTTTTACAGTGATCGTTCTCATTGCTTCATCAGCCTTATGGATAAATAGAATAAAAGTTCGTCAATTCTCACCCAAATTAGTCAGTAGTTATATGTTAGTTGTTTTGGTATTATGCAAAAGTATTGCTTCTTTATTCTATGGGGTGATTGGCTTGGCAATGGTCATACTGACTAAACCTAAATTACAGCTTAGAGCTACTGTTATATTAGTTTGTCTCGCACTGTTTTATCCTACCATGTCAATAATAAAAATATTCCCACATCAGTGGATTGTTAATACCGCTGAATTAATAAGCCCAGAACGAGCACAGTCATTGAACTTCCGTTTTGAAAATGAAAATATATTGTTAACGCATGGTCGGGAACGATTCTTTTTCGGATGGGGAGGATGGGGGCGAAATCGTGTATATAACGAAGAAAGCGGTAGGGATGAAACAGTAACTGATGGTCGTTGGATCATCACTTTCGGTCAGTTTGGTATTTTTGGTTTTATTGCAGAATTTGGATTGTTAGCAATCACAGTATTTCAAGCCAATAAGGCACTAAGACTTCTCAAGTCAAAACCAGAGAGAAATCTACTTGCAGCGCATGCATTATTAGTTGGGGTAATAATGATTGATCAATTACCGAATGCATCTTTAGCACCTTGGCTTTGGTTAATAGCAGGTATTTTACTCGGCCGTTCAGGTGCTATTCTGGCTGAAAATAAATTAAATAAACCTATTTCTCAAATATGACGCAGACTTTAAAATATCGAACAATTAGGTCAGGTAGCTGGGTAATCTTAGGACATTTATTTTCTCAATTACTGAGGTTTTGTAGTAACTTAATCCTAACGCGACTTTTAGTTCCAGAAATGTTTGGTGTAATGGCAATAGTAACTGTCATTATGAGCGGTCTTGCTATGTTTTCTGATGTGGGTTTGATGCAAAATATAATTCAAAGTAATCGGGGAGAGGATCGTGACTTTCTCAATACAGCGTGGACGATACAGGTATTACGTGGCGCAGTCCTCTTTATCATTACTTTGGTCATTAGTTTAATCTTGTATCAGCTTGGACAAATGGGCTACTTATCACCATCGACGGCTTATGGAAATGAGCAATTACCAATGATACTGGCTGTTATGTCATTAACGGCCTTAATTGCAGGTGCTAATTCTATTTACTTGTCATTACTCAATAGAAAACTATTGATGGGAAAGTTAATTACCATTGGAATAATTAGTCAGGTTATTGGGTTAATGTTTATGCTTATATGGGCGTGGTACAATCGCGATATATGGGCATTGGTTTTTGGGGGTGTTGTTTCATCTTTTATAAAACTGCTTTTATCACATAGTCAGTTAATTACTGAGAAGTGCCAATGGTGTTGGGATAAAACCGCTGTTCATGAAATATTTCACTTTGGTAAGTGGGTTTTTTTATCATCCATTTTAGGATTCTTAGTAAATCAAGGTGATAGAGTTCTTCTGGGGGGAATGATTGATTCACAATTGTTAGGAGTTTATACCGTGGCATTTTTTTTAGCCAATGCTTTGAAAGAGGTAATGGTTAAATTAATAAGTTCAGTTTTTTATCCTGTTATTAGCGAAACAATAAGAAACGCACCTGAGAGTCTAGAAAAGGTGTATTACAAAATTAAAAATAAAATTGATTTTGTCACTTTTTTTATGGCTGGATGCATATTTTCTTCAGGCCAAAAAATAATTTATTTTGTGTATGATCAAAGGTATCAAGACGCTGGCTGGATGCTTGAAATTTTAGCTCTTTCTCTTGTTAGTGTCGGGTGCATACTGGCTGACCAATGTTTTTTGGCTCATGGAAAGGCAAAGCTAATTAGCTTATTAGCTAGCGTTCAAGTCATATCTTTATATTGTACTGTTCCATTAGCCTATTATTTTTATGGATGGGAGTTAGCTATTTGGATGATTGCTTTAAATCCCATGATTAGAATACTGTTATCCGCATGGATTATGAAAAAATATTTTTTTATAGATATAAAAAAGGAAATATTAGCGCTACCATTTTTAGGTGTTGGATTGTATGTTGGTGAAGGATTTAATCGGTTAAAGTGGGAGTTATGGGGGTAATAAATCGAACGTCACACATTATCTCTGTTGTTAGGCGAAATAATAGAATGGTGCAATTAGACCGTGATTAATTACCGGGCTTATTTAATCACTATAAATGTTTGTTTGAACACGTTCCAAAACCTGTGAAGATGAGTATTTGTAAAAATTATTTGGATATAAAATAGGTTCATTTAATATGAAATTAGGTATAATTATAGTTAATTATAAGACTGTAGAATTAACAATTGAATGTTTAGAATCGATTGCCAAGGAGCATGCGCTTCTGGATTTAAACGTCATTGTAGTTGATAATAATTCGCAAGATGGATCATTTGAAAAGCTGTCTTTTGCGGTTAGATCAAAAGGGTGGAGGTACTGGGTTTCGGTGAAATCATCAGGATATAACGGTGGTTTTTCCTATGGGAATAATATTGCAATTAGAGCGTTCTTCAACTCAAAAGATATTCCTGATTATGTTTATTTGATTAACCCTGATGCCTACGTAACATCAAAAGCAATATTAAAACTTGTTGATTTTATGGAGAAAAATTCAACTGTTGGCATCGTGGGTAGCCGAATAGTTAATCTAGATGGTATCGCACAACACTCATCATTTCAATTTCACAGCTGGTTGACAGAGCTTAATCGTGGTTTTAGTTTAGGTGTTTTGAGTAAAGCCTTAAGGCGATGGGTAAAATTACAAGAGATACCTGAAAACTCAGTCAGAACAGACTGGGTATCGGGTGCTAGTATGATGATACGCAAGTCTGTTTTAGAAAAAATAGGCTTGTTTGATGAGGGGTATTTTATGTACTTCGAAGAGACCGACTTTTGTTTGCGAGCAAGTCGAGTTGGCTTTGAGTGCTGGTATTTTCCAGAGAGCGAAGTTGTACATCATGAAGGAAAAAGTTCAGGAATTACTTATTCAGGTATGGCTAAGAGAATGCCAAGTTATTGGTTTAATTCTAGACGTCGATACTTTATAAAAAATTTTGGAATAAAAGAAATATTTTTAGCTGATACTTTATGGTTATTTGGGTTTGCACTTTGGCGCATTCGTAACGTTTTTCAAAATAAAAAAGATCATAATCCACCTCACCTGTGGGTAGATACATTTATGAACAGTGTTTATATAAAGGGCGTAAATATTACATCAGAAACTCAAGACGATACACATTGAGTATATGTTAGTATTTATATTTTATTCTAAAATTTGGATACTGGACTGATGGACGACAATACCCTTAACACATTTAATGCACCATTTATTCTATCAGGATGTAGACGTTCAGGTACGACACTGCTTACTCTTTTGCTTACACATCATCCTAAAATATTTCTGGCAGGGGAAATGCATTTTGTTTTTGATTATTTAAATGCTGCGGAAGGTCTCCCCTCAGTAGATTTTTATTATAAACAGGTTGAGCATGACAGAAGGTTTCTATTATGGAATGTAAATTTTAAAAAGTTATCCTTTACGGATTTAGTTAATGATTTTATTAGGCAAAAACATAAAAAAGAGGGGAATGATAAGCCGATTGTTGGAGTGTGCGCGCATGATAATTTCTTGTCAGTTTTAAAGTTGTGGCCAAAAGCAAAGTTTGTGCACATAGTAAAAGATCCACGTGATGTTGCATCTTCATACGTTTCTGCTGGTTGGGCTGGGAATGTATGGTATGGAGTTGATCCATGGATAAAAACTCAAACTCAATGGGGCTATATAAAGAGGCATCTAAGTGTCGATCGGTATATCGAGGTCAAGTTTGAGGATTTAGTTGAAGATACACCGACTGTATTGAATAAAATATGTGAATTTATGGGAATAGATTATTCACAAGAAATGTTTGCCTATACAAAGAAATATACTAATTATAAAGATGTAGATTCATCGGCAGCATATAAATGGAAGCGAGTGGCTAGTACTCGTGATATTTCATTAGTAGAAAATAAGGTTGGAAATTTATTGTTAGAAAGTGGTTATCAATATAACCTCAATAATTCTAATTCTAATTCTAATTATATGTCTAACCGTTTATTTATGGGCTGGCTTTTTATAGAGCACTTGGCCTTGTATCTTCGAAAAAAGATTTCTATTTATGGCTTTGGACTAACTTTGACTCATATACTATCTCGACGATTACCATTTAAAAAATGGTGTGTTAGAACTCAAAAAAAGATTGATTTAATCACCAATAGTAATCTTAAATGATTGCTACGTTGCTAATAATGGAGCCAACATTTATTGTTATGAAGGTGATCAGTGATGAATAACTGTGTAGGTTATGTAGTAATTGGTTTGAATGAAGGGGAAAAGCTACAGCTATGCCTCACTTCTATATTGATAGTGAATAAAAATATTGTATATGTGGACTCAGGCTCAATTGATGGAAGCGTTATTTTTGCCAAGTCTTTAGGTATTGATGTGGTTGAGCTTGATATGAGTTTGCCCTTTACCGCTGGACGCGCAAGAAATGAAGGTGCAAAGATGTTATTACAAAATGATGATTATGAGTATATTCATTTTATAGATGGTGACTGCCAACTTGAGCCGAATTGGACTCGAAATGCATTAGTATTTATGGAGGCCGACGCTAAAAATGCTATTGTTTATGGTCATTTGCGAGAGCGAAACCCTGAAAAGTCAATTTTTAATGCACTGTGTCAAATTGAATGGGATACACCTCTAGGTGATGTAAAGTCATGTGGTGGTATTGCATTAGTTCGAGCCAATATTTTCAAAGAATTCAATGGGTTTAGAGGTGATTTCATAGCTGGGGAGGAACCTGAATTATGTTTTAGGTTGAGGAGCTCTGGCTGGAAAATAAGAAAAATTGATTATGAAATGGCTGTTCATGATGCCGAAATGTATAAGTTTTCACAATGGTGGAAACGTAGAGTTCGTTGTGGCTTTGCTTTTACTGAAGGTACTATGCTTCATGGATTGAGCGAAGAGCGCTATTGGATTAGAGATACATTAAGTATATTTTTTTGGGGCATATTTATTCCACTAATTACAATTATTCTTTGTTTCTTGTCAATGTTGTTTTTAATAATACTTCTCATATACCCAATACAATATCTACGGATTGTATATAAGAACAGGAAAAAGGTAGAAAATTGTTTTGCTTGGGCATTTTATACTGTATTGGGCAAGTTCCCTGAAGCGATAGGTTTAATGAAGTTTGTTACTAAAAGTTTTAAAAGAATACATTTATTATCTGTTTAATTATTTGGAATACAGTTTTTTATGAAGAAATATGCGGTAATAGTAGGACAAGGTCGATCTGGAACAAACTGGCTTTTAGACCTATTTAATTTAAGTGAGAAAACTTATGTTTGTAATGAGCCGCATGAGTTAGTTTCTTCGCCTATTTGCCAATTTAATCCTTATCGGGTTGTTGTCAGAAATAATCAAGAAAAGTTAGAAAATAGTTGGGATTCTACGATAGGTGCAGTTGCAAATCGCATGAGTACGATTGATCCTTGGGTTGTAGATAATAAAAATTATTTTAGATTCAGGAAGTTTATATATGTTTTTCTCCGAAGCAATAAAATAAGAAGATTTTTGAGCTTGTTTTGTAAAAAGCTAGCTAATGATGAATGGGAGATGCCATCTATTGCAATAGATGATGTTGAATGGAAAAAAGCATATAGAATTTTCAAGTTTGTTCAATCGCCAGGTTGGGCCGATTTCTTATTAAAGGCCAGAAGTGATGTTCATATTTTTCATATTGTTAGGCGGCCAGGTGGTTTTTTAAATTCATGGCGAAATAGGTATCTATCGACCGAAGAGCAATGCCAAGTTCATGACGAGAACCTTAATCGACTTAGGGATATAGCTGTAGAAGATAAGTTTTGGGCAGGTAAATTTGGCGATATTGAACAGTTAGGCTTGATTGAGTCGGAACTGTGGTATTGGTTTTATGCTAATGAGACCATCTACCAGGCTGGCGTGGGGAAATCGCACTACACTCTCATAATGTATGAAGAGTTGGCTTCTACACCGGTGAAAATTTTAAAAAAATTGTATTCTACATTAGGGTTGAGTATTAGTAATGAAATTGAAAATAAAGTTCTGAAAAGCTCGCAAAATTCAAGAAATATATCTGATAATTGGAAAGAAAAATTATCAAATGATGAGATTATTTTGTGTGAGAAATTTACCAAGTTGGCAGCGAAGAGTTTTTATCAGCTAACTGATTCGTTAGATGGATAAATATAACTGATATTAAAAAGATGCTTTTTATTGCCCTAATTATTAGTGTCACAAAAGATCAATGTTTTCTCTAAGCAATATTATGGTAACTATTTTAAGTTTACATTTGTATGTAATCCTTGGGATAAGCTGTTTTCTGCATATAACTTTAAAATGGATCTACAAACTAAATGGTTAACAATAATAGTGTGATAATTAAAGAGCATTTATTTGCACTGGATGGTTGGCGGGGACTCAGTATTTTATGTGTTTTAGCTGGGCATTTACTTCCCTTAGGCCCCAGCTATTTATTACTTAATTCGGCAGTAGCTCGGCTTGGGATGGTATTATTTTTTATTCTGTCAGGATTCCTGATTACAAGGTTTCTGATTTATAAACCGAATGTAACGCATTTTATTATAAGACGATTTTTTCGAATAATCCCTTTGGCCTGGCTTTATATAGTAATTTCATTATTTCTTGAGTCTTCTGAGCTGAAAACATATTTAGCTCAACTGTTATTTTATGCAAATTACCCGCCTTTTTATCTTACAAATACCACTGCTCATCTATGGAGCCTTTCTATAGAAATGCAGTTTTATGTTGGGGTAGCATTATTAGTGGCTATACTGAAGACGAAAGGTCTTTATCTTCTGCCTCTCGTATGTGTTGGTATCTCACTTTTTAGGTTCTATAGTGAAGTCCACATTTCTATCGTTACTCATTTTAGACTCGATGAAATTCTTGCCGGTGCTTGTTTGGCTTTAATATATGAAGGACAGAAAAAAGAAGAGTTAACGAAGTTATTTAATTACTTTAGTCTACCGTTATTCTTTGTTTTTTTTTTACTACTCTTATTATCTTGTCATGATGTAGGTGGAGGGCTAGCTTATTTTAGGCCATACTTCGCTGCTTTATTAATAGGGGGAACTTTATTTAACCCTGCGGTTGCTCTGTCTTTAAAGCTAAATAATAAAATATTACTCTACTTTGCTGCAACTTCGTATTCTTTGTATGTTATTCATCCCCTTTTAGCTCACTCATGGTTAGGTATGGGGGAAGGTTCCATAGAAAAATATAGTAAACGAATTTTACTATTTTCCGTTCTATTTATGCTGGCACATCTATCGACTTTTTATTATGAACAATACTGGATTAGATTGGCAAAAAAAATAACTAGATAAGCAAATTATAATTACCTGGGAAAACTGTAATGCCTGTAAAAAAATTTAGTAACATATATATTGTCAATTTACCTGAAAGAGCAGATCGGCGTGCCGAAATGGAGGCGGAGTTAATAAAAGCAGGGATAACTCAAAATGATATATCAATAAAATTTTACCCTGCAATCAAACCTATAAAGAAATTAGGTTTCCCTAGTATCGGTGCTCGCGGGTGTTTCCTCAGCCATTTAGCTATTCTAAAAAAAGTACAATCTGAAGGTGGTGGTAATGTATTAATCATGGAGGATGATCTTGCTATATCAATAGATATAAATAAAATTCAAAATTCGCTGGAAGCTGAACTTAATAAAGATCACTGGGGGATTATTTATTTTGGGCATGTTGAAAAATTGGATAAATCAGAGCAATACGAGTTAATATCTTTTGATTTACCCATTCTAACGACACATTTTTATGCAATAAACAGTAAGTATTTAGATAGGTTGATTGATTTCCTGGAGGTAGTTTTAAGTAGATCCGCAGGTCATCCTAACGGTGGGCCAATGCATTACGATGGCGCTTTATCAACTTTTAGAATGCAAAACCCTGATATCCAAACTTTGATAGCTTCTCCAAATCTGGGATGGCAAAGGAGCTCAAAAAGTGATATCGCAGAAGGAAATTGGTTTGACACAGTGCCTCTAATAAAAACATTAGTGCCAATTGCTCGTAAATTAAAAAATTATTTAAGGTAGATTTATAAGTTCTTTTAGAAAGGTTATGATTGTTTTTAACTAAAATACTTGTATCAAATTATAAAGATTTACTGATTTTGAGATTCAAGGTGTTTTTCGGGAAAAGTAAAATTAGATTAAATTAAATAGATGACATAAGTCTGGATATTAAAAAAATATTAGTAGCTTCGAATTTTTCGGTTGGCTATCGCTGAAAATCAGGGATGATTTTAGTCCGCGATAGGCGAGGGTAAATTTGGCAATCTAAAGTGAACTGTAAGTTCGCTTAGGAGGCTAAATTTTATTCCGAAAAGCCGTAGAGCCACATGGTGGCGCGCCTATGTTGGTTTGGTTTTTTGTAATGATCAGGGCGACACCATTTCATCACATGGATGTTTTGATAAATTCAACCTTTTTGGGAATGAGAATGAACTGGATTATGAAGTTGTCTGGGATTTTTGTTATTGTTTTATCTACTTTAAATATAAAGAAAAATAGGAATAATAAATAGTATGAAGCTAGCTTATTTTACTAATCAATATCCCAAAGTGAGTCATAGTTTTATTCGTCGTGAAATTTTGGCTTTGGAAGAAATGGGTCATAGCGTTGAACGATTTGCTTTGCGTTCAGATGAAACTGAGTTAGTTGACCCTGCCGATCTATCAGAGTTTAAGAAGACATTTTATGTTCTATCTGAGCCTAAAGTGACGATAATATTACTTGGCCTTGGTGTTTTCTTACGCCATCCCATTAAGCTTGTTGCTACTTTGTTATTTGCACTTAAGCTTGGATTCCGTTCTGACCGTGGAATTTTAAGGCACATCATTTATTTGCTTGAGAGTTGCGTATTATTGAAATGGCAACAAGCTAAAGGTATTGAACATATTCATGCTCATTTTGGAACTAATTCAACTGTGGTGGTCATGTTTGCTTATTTGTTAGGCGGTTCTGGTTATAGTTTTACCGTGCATGGCCCTGAAGAGTTTGATAAGCCGGAGTTTATTTCGCTAGCAGAAAAAATAAAACATAGCCGTTTTGTTGTTGCGATTAGTTCTTATGGAAAAAGTCAGTTGTTTCGCTGGATTCCCAGTGAGCAATGGCTAAAAATAAAAGTAGTTCGTTGTGGTTTAGATGTTGAGTTTTTAGCTGATAAGGGAGCTGCTGAGCCTAATTTATCTAATCAACTGGTTTGTGTCGGTCGTTTATGCGAGCAGAAGGGGCAGTTACTTTTATTAGAATCAATGAAGGCGCTTAAGGATGGGGGGATTAATTGTCATCTTGTTTTGGCAGGCGATGGGCCAATGCGGTCGGAAGTTGAAAACCGTATTTTAGATTATGGCTTAACGGAGCAGGTTACTATAACGGGGTGGATTAGTAGTGCACAGGTTAAGCAGATATTGATTGATTCACGCGGTTTAGTTTTGCCTAGCTTTGCTGAAGGTTTGCCGGTGGTGATTATGGAGGCTTTGGCTTTATATCGCCCGGTTATTACAACGTATGTTGCTGGCATTCCTGAGTTAGTCAAAAATGATAAAAATGGCTGGTTAATTCCCGCTGGTGATGTGGATGCATTGACGAGTGCAATGAAGCAGTTATTGCCTGTGGATAGTGATAAGTTACTGGCAATGGGGCGTAACGGGCATGAAGCGGTTAATAAGCAGCATAATATTGAAATTGAGGCAGCTAAACTAGCGCGTTATATTGAGCAAGGTATTATTTAAGTTATGTGGGTTAATTTATTGATGATTTTTCTTGCTGTCTTGATATCGGTACCTTTATGCGTTATTGCTATTGAATTACTGATTGGCTTATTTTCTAAGGCTGAAAGTGCAGAGGCTTCAGCGTTTCAAGGCTCGTATAAAATATTAATGCCGGCTCATAATGAAAGTGAGATTATCGGTAAAACATTAACAGATTTAAT
>ENA-OSET01003977-OSET01003977.1-sediment-metagenome-genome-assembly--contig:-NODE-3977-length-13264-cov-50.665201_pt1 | contig 13264 bp, 11 predicted proteins | sample MGYA00237882_ERZ534229 | MGnify/ENA primary metagenome ERZ534229 (study PRJEB26408, sample SAMN06266212) | sediment metagenome | isolation source: Hudson Canyon methane seep mesocosm | place...
TAAAAGGTAACCCGTTAAAAGTTATTACCAAGCGCATTAAAATGAATGGGCGATCATTAAGGTGGTTGATTGAGCAATTGCCTGCAGATAGGAATTATTATTTGCTGGGGGAGTTGTTTGTTGATTCTGGTGTATTGGCTAATGTGAGCAATATTGACCTCTATCATCCAGTGATGCTGAATGGTAGTACGGTTAGATTGCACTATGCTAAGGCTGGTGATTTGGGGGATTATTTGAATATGGTGGCGATTCGGGGGGAGGTTGTGGTGCAGTTTTGGGTTGAGGGCTGGGGATGAGGTGGTGGAGTTGAATTTTGTGGGGAATAGAGTAAATTCTTATATTCCAGGAATATTAAATGATTTATAAAGCAGCAGCGCCATAATTATTGGGAGATAAAAATGACACAACATGGAATTTCACAGAACGATTTAACGGAAGAGTGGAATGCTAAAGTTAAGGTAGGTGATACAGTTGAATATCATAGTTACCCTGGCGCTGAACCACAGCTATTTACAACTCGTACAGCTGCCAGTGTTCTTAGTAATCATACGCCTGTTGTGTGGCTCAATGGTAAAAGTGGCTGCGTTGCGGTTGATGCTTGCAAGCGTCTTGGGGTAGGGTTAGTTGATGTTGGAGGATGAAGTGGTGGAGTTGAGGTTTTCGGGTGGAGGTTGTTGTGCAGTTTTGGGTTGGTTCCGGGGTTGAGAGTGTGGAGTTTAATTTTGTCGGGAAGCGCAATTCTTTTGCTATGCCTGACCTGTTGAGAGATTTAATGTAAGGCGATATTAGTTGTGGTTGTAGGTTTTTTTGTGATGTCTTTATTATTTCCATATATTAGCGAAAGTGCTTTTTTCTCAATATTAATTAGTTCCATAATAGCTCCTTTAGAAAGGCCGCTTTCCGCTATGCGTGCTAATTCTGTTAAGCCGGTTAGCTCTGAAAGTCGCCCCAAAATATCTTCTGACGGGCTAGTGTCTTTCGCATAACTTTCTAGTTCTAATAGCTTTTGATTAGCGACATTTAATATGGTTTTTTCTAGGGTCATTTTTTTAATCCTTAAAAATATTTTGGCTATTGGAGTGAATATATTAACACGGTTAAGATGATTTTTACTTGTTCGTTATTTGAGGTGGAGTTGAGGATTTCGGGTAGGGAAAGAGGCTCAACTCTTTGGGTGTTGGAGGTGGTGTTTTAGTGTAAACTGTTTGGCTTCCCGTCAAACTGTTACAGCCAGTAAATTAAAGGGGTCAAGAGCAACCTTGGGGCGACCTTTTCTTGGGATAATGTTAACTTTTATCTCGGCTTAAACGGGAAGCCAACTGTTTGATATATAGGGCAGGGTGTATCTTATTTCAATAAAAATCACTTGGATAAATAGGGAGCTAACATTTGGCCTCGGAACATGAAAAAAAACTATTAATTCGCAAGCTCTCAGAAGAGCTTCAAGAAGAAAATCTTGCATTGTTTGCTGGTGCAGGCTTGTCTGTATCAGCAGGGTTTGTTGACTGGACTAGACTATTAGAACCTATAGCAGAAGATCTTGGGCTTGATATTGAAAAAGAAAAAACAGATTTAGTGTCCTTGGCACAGTATCACTATAATGCAAAAGGCAACAACCGGAGCAAACTAAATCAAGTACTTATCACTAATTTTTGCAAAGATGTAGATATAACACCTAATCACAAAATCCTTGCAAGGCTGCCTATTTCTACTTACTGGACTACAAATTACGACAAGCTAATAGAAAAATCTTTAGAAGATGCTGGGAAAATACCTGACCTTAAATACACAAAAGAGCACTTAGCTCAGACAACACCTCGGCGTGATGCCATTGTTTATAAGATGCATGGAGATATAGCTCACCCAAATGATGCTGTTTTGACGAGGTTAGACTATGAGAAATATCATATTGATAGACAACCTTTTATAAGTGCATTGACTGGAGATATTACCTCAAAAACATTTTTATTTCTTGGCTTTAGTTTTACTGACCCAAATCTTGACTATATACTCAGTAGAGTGCGCATTGCTTATGACGAAAACCAGAGAATGCACCACTGTATTTTAAGAACTGTACAGATACAAGATTGTGAAGATCAGGCCGAATTTGAGTATCGAAAACGCAAACAAGATTTTTTTGTTCAAGATTTACTCGGCTACGGCATTGAATCTTTCATGATTGATGATTACAGCGAAATCACAGAAATATTGGAAGGGCTCGAAAAACAATATCGACGAAATACGGTGTTTATTTCTGGGGCGGCTCATAGCTATGCACCTAAGGGAGAAGAGGAATCTAACGAGTTTGTATTTAATCTGAGCAAAGACATTATTGAGGCTAATTTTAACGTTGTCTCTGGTTTTGGGCTTGGTATCGGTAGCTCTGTAATCACAGGGGCGCTTGAGCATATTTACATGAAGAAAGGTGAGACTATTCGTAGCGAACGATTAGTTCTTCGCCCATTTCCTCAATACCCCGCTGGAGATCGAGACTTGAAAGAAATATGGACAGAATATAGGAAAGATATGTTGTCGTTTTCAGGTATAGCTGTTTTTGTTTTTGGAAATAAGATGGTTGACGGTAAAATTGTGCATTCAAATGGAATGCGTGAAGAGTTCGAGATAGCAAGAGAGAAAGGTTTGTTTCTCCTTCCTATCGGTGCCACTGGCTATATGGCAAAAGAATTGTGGGATGAGGTTAATAGTGATTTCGAGGCTTTCAATGGAACCGCACCGCATAAAATTAAAGATTACTTTGTAGCTTTAGGCGATGAAAACATATCTTTTAAAGATATGTTTGAAAATGTAATGAAAATATTAACTGAACTAAAAAAATAAATAAAAGGACATAAAAATGGCAAGAAAGTGCTTTTACAGTTTTCAATATAAACCCGATAATTGGCGTGTATCTACAATACGCAATATAGGTACAGTTGAAGGAAATAAACCTGCATCTGACAATGATTGGGAAACGGTCACTGGTGGTGGAGATTCCAAGATAAAGGAATGGATTGAAGATCAAATGAAAGGACGAACTTGCACAGTAATATTAGCAGGCTCCAATACCGCAGACAGGAAGTGGATTAATTATGAGATAAAAGAATCTTGGGACAAAGGAAAAGGCGTATTAGTCATTTTCATCCATAAAATAAAAAATAGTAAAGGCGATCAGTCTTCAAAAGGTGGAAACCCTCTTTATTACGTCACACATGGCCCTAGTGGAAAACGACTTTCGACGATTGCAAAAGCATACGATCCGCCGCGTGAAACAAGTAAGGGTGCATACAGCTATATCGAAGATAACATTGAAGATTGGATCGAAGACGCGATAAAAATACGAAATGCTAACGACTAAAATAATGTAGTTAAAGTCAGTATTTTAGAATCTATGATGAATGTCCCTTTATGACCGTTAGGTTAATTTATGGCCACATAAACTATAAATGACTCTTTGTAGTTTATTACCTTCTCTAAAAGGTTTGTAAAAATAATATAGATAAGGATAAGTTCTAAATGTTTCCTATTCTGATGTATGTTTTCGGGTGGGAAAGTGGCTCAACTCTTGGGGTGCTGGAGGGGATGTTTTAAATTCCCCACCACACCCACATAAATTGATAGGTTTCTTCAAGTGACCATGATAATACTTTGGTTAAACCTGCCCACCCACGCCTTTAAATTTCTCAACAAAAGCCGCAATTTTTTGGAAAACACTTTGTTTTTTGTTTAAGTATTGAGGATTGAGCGGACTCATTTTAGGCAGAATTGCATTTAGCTCAGTACCATTTTCACTGGCATATTCTCGTTTTAACGATGCTGTGATATAGCGCTTAGCCGCAACTGCATTCAGGCTTTCGTTACTAATTAATTCTTCTGCTTCACGTTGTTGTTCAGCTTGTGCAAAGGTAAAAAAAGTATCAATAATGCTGGCTTTATCGGGGATATTATCTAAATTGGTTTGATTAATGAAATCCACGACCAAACTTTCTTTTGCTCGATTACCAAGGCTGGCACGAATTAAACGCCGCGCTTCTTCAAGCAAAGCGGTCTTATCTTTTGTTTTCTTATTATGCTCAAAAATCAATTCCAGAATGTAATCCAGGTTAATCTCTTGTGATTTAAGCAGATCGACTTCAAAAACCACATCATCCCAATCAATATTGGAACTCTCCTGGTCGTTGGAAGATTTTTCACGACGCAACCAATCGCGAATATCGTTATATGTTGAACGATAATCTTGAACAGTGCGTTCGGTAGGAATCTTAACCGCTTGCATATTGCTTAAATCATCATCGCTTAAATAATGTTTGGCTTTAAAAGCCTCTACAGCACTAGAATCAGTTTCATCTAAGCATTGCAGGGCTTTTAGTCCCGCAAATTCGTCATAGTTTTGAAGTACATTTTCAACGCGTAAATACTCACCAAATAACGTAGCAAACGCTTTCTTATCTTTTTCTTTAACAATTGCATCAGGATCAGGGAAGCGTTGTGCCAACTCCTCCACCACCTCTAAATAACCGCGTCGTGCATCACCTGTTGCCACATCGGTAAAACCTTCCATATATTCTTTATAGCTTTTTTCTAGCACCACATTTTTAGTATTTTTATCACCAAATAGCGTAATAGCATCAACAGTGGCTTGTTCTAAGTCGCGGAAGGTGACGATATTGCCAAAGGTCTTAGTGGCATCATAAATACGGTTAGTGCGAGAAAAGGCTTGCATTAAACCGTGATATCGCAAGTTTTTATCCACGAATAAGGTGTTTAATGTAGGAGCATCAAAGCCGGTTAAAAACATACCCACGACAATCAGCAAATCAATTTCTTGATTTTTTACCCGTTGAGCAAGGTCGCGGTAATAGTTTTGAAAGCCATTGCTATCAACGCCATAATTAGTTTTAAACATCCCGTTATAATCAGATATTGCCCCACTTAAAAACTCTTTAGCGCTGCTATCCATTGCAGTGACCTCAAAACCTTCATCAGGAATATCCCCAATGGCATTTTGTTCCTCATTCGCTGCAAAAGAGAAAATGGTGGCAATGTTAAGTGACTTATTGCTCTCTTTCTGTAAATTTTTAAACGATTCATAGTACACCTTGGCAGCATCGACACTGCTTACGGCAAACATCGCATTAAAGCCTTTACCACCTGCTTGTTGGCGATGTGTTTTTTGTTTGAAATTATTTAAAATATACTGTGAAATCTCACCAATACGGTTTGGATGCAATAAGGCTTGTTTATTTTCTGCCGCTGTAAGTTTTTTCTCGTCTTGTTCAGATTCAATCACCTTAAACTGTGGGCGTACATCGTTATAATCTACCTTAAACTTCAGCACTTTTTCATCACGAATAGCATCAGTAATCACATAAGAATGTAATTCACGCCCAAATACACTACCAGTGGTTTCTGCACCCAAGGAATTTTCAGGAAAAATAGGCGTACCGGTAAAGCCAAACTGATAGAATTTTTTAAACTTTTTCTTTAGATTCTTTTGTGCTTCACCGAATTGCGAACGGTGGGCTTCATCAAAAATAAATACTATTTGCTTACTGTAAATAGGTAAGTCGCCCTCACCTTTCATTAAGTTATTCAGCTTTTGAATGGTGGTAACAATGATTTTATTGTCTTCTTTATCAAGGTTACGTTTTAGCCCAGCGGTACTCTCTGAACCATTAACGCTATCGGGTGAAAAGCGCTGATATTCTTTCATGGTTTGAAAGTCAAGATCTTTACGATCCACCACAAAAAACACTTTATCAATAAAATCCAGCTCAGTCGCCAAACGTGCCGCCTTAAAGCTAGTTAAGGTTTTACCTGAACCTGTGGTATGCCAAATATAGCCACCACTTTCAATGGTGCTCCAGTTTTTGGCTTGATAGGCACTGTTTATTTTCCACAAAATGCGCTCGGTAGCCGCAATTTGATAAGGTCGCATCGCTAACAAGGTATCGCTCACATCAAACACAGAATAATGCAGCAACACATTCAACAAGGTGTTTTTTTGAAAAAAAGTAGCGGTAAAATCTTTTAAGTCTTTAATTAGTGTGTTATCTGCCCTTGCCCAATTCATGGTGAAATCAAAGCTGTTTTTATCGCGCTTTGTGGTATTGGCGAAATAGCGGCTATCAGTACCGTTAGAAATTACGAATAACTGTAGATACTTAAACAGTGAGTTGTCGGCGTTAAAACTTTCTTTGCTGTAACGGTGTACTTGGTTAAAGGCTTCACGAATGGCGACACCACGTTTTTTAAGCTCTATTTGAACCAAAGGTAAACCATTGACCAAAACCGTTACATCGTAGCGATTCGCTTGTGTGCCTTTTTGTTCAAACTGCTTAATAACTTGTAGCTTGTTACAGGCAATATTTTTCTTATCAAGTAGATAGATGTTTTCGATATGTCCATCGTCAAAAACGAAGTCGTTAATGTAATCAATATGAATTTTTCGAGTTTTGTCAATGCTGTTATCGCTGGGCTTATCCAGAAACTGTTCTACAAAGCGTAACCATTCACCTTCTAAAAACTGCATATTATTCAGGGCTTGCAACTGCCTACGTACATTAGCCAACATTTTTTCGGGGGTGTTTAAATCGGGCAGATATTCATAGCCTTGGTTTTCTAAGTCGGCGATAAACTCTTGCTCTAAATCAGCTTCACTTTGATAGCTTTCATTGATTTGATCATCCTTAGTGTATTTATCCAAGACGATAAAGTTATTCGATTCTGCAATAGGGTTAGTATAGTCTGTCATTTTATTCTCCCTGCTTTAAGTAGCCATAATTATCTACAAGATTTTTAAGTAGAAAGTTAACCATCGCTTTCTCAGGTCCTGTTGGCTCAGCAATTTCCTCATTAGTAAGTGTGTTATGAGGATAAAAGTTCATAATACGAGATGAGTAAGCCTTTTTATCACCAGGCAATAGTTCTGACCATCTCTTGTAACCAAGGAAGTTAGCTGTTTTCTCGTATAAATTACGTAATAATGCAAAATGGTATCGTTGAATACTATTGTTATCGATTGCTTCTTCAATTAACTGTTTTATATGCAGATGATATGAAAAGCTTTTATTTGAATCACCTTGCTTCTCATCAAGCTCAAATGTTCCATCGTCAAAACGACTTAAAATATCCCCATTTTTAGCACCAACCTCGTTGTAAAGTACATTGTAAAAAAGTGGGTTATGGGTTGATAAGATAAATTTAACTTCAGAGCTACTCGATTTTATTAGCTGTCCTAAATTTACCGCTAACTGAATCAAGTGATTCTCGTCCAGTGAACTTACTGGGTCATCAATGAATACATATTCTAGTTGATCAAAATCATTAGTTTCTCGATCACCTGGATTGGGAGTATTTAACACACTAATAACTTGCTCTAGTAAGCTATAAAAAACACTCCAGATGAAGTTACTTTCTTCACCTTTTGATATTTTTAAGTTCCCTAAACTTTGATCATCCCCTCGCTCAAAAGAAAAAGTAACTTCAGAAAAGTCAGGATTAAAATTTGGTGTTAATTTTGTATTAGTGTAACGCTGAAAATTAGTAGTAATCGCTCCCTCTTGTCCCTGATCTTCAAATACCCACTTGGTAAAAGCATTAGGGTGAATTTTTAGCTTTCGTTCAGCGTCTTGCTGCAAATCATTATCCCAATAGAACAAATCTTCTGTAAACGCACTGTAATAGAGGATCTTTTTATTAGCTAATTCCGATTGTTCAATATCATCGTTTTTTGGTGCGATTAATTCTTTAAATTCACGTGAAAGCCGCGTTTTACCCGTGCCGTTAAATGCATAGATTAACTGCACTTTTTTATGGGCGTCTTTTAGCTGCTGGGCTATATCCTTTAGTTCCTTGCTCATATCAGGCCGCTACCTCTGGCTCCGGCTTGGGAAAGCTCAACAGCAAGTCGCGGTAATATTCGTATTGCTTTTGGCGCAGTTCAATTTCGCGGGGTAAACCTTCGCTGAGGGAACTGGTTAGTGCTTCAAATTTATCTAATAAAGCTACTATACGATTTTGTTCGGTGAGGGGAGGAAATGGCAAACGCATACTTTTAAATGTCCCCATATTAATATTATCTTGGGCGCTACCAGTGCTTTTCGATTGCAGCTTTGTTTTAAATGAAGTCAAAAGGTATTCAACATAACTTGAATTGGTCTTTTCCAGATTAGCAACAAAGCCTATAACACTATCTGGGAAGCATGAATCAAAACCAAGAATGGTGGTTTCAGCAATATTTGCAGCTATCGTTATGCAAAGCGTTCCTTTTGGCCACAACTTGCTTTGAGCTAGTCCAAACTCTGTATAAGTTTGAGTGTACTCAGTAATGATGTGCGGAGCGTTTCTGATATCACCTGTTTGAATAAATGGGATATTTCCATCGTATAGCTTGGAATCGTTTCTTGGACGATGTCTTGACTTTCCTCGTCCAAATTCAAGAGCCACTTCCCCCAACGTCTTCCACTCCACTTCCCCTTCCTCAAAACTCAACAACTGATCGCGATAGTAGTTGTATTGCTTTTTTCGTGCGGTTAGCTCGGCGGTTAGCTCGGCGGTTAGCTCGGTAAAGGTGTCCAGAATACGGACGATTTCGGCTTGGATTTCAAGTGATTTTTTGGAATTTTCTGGGTAGGGGATGGGGATTTTGATCTCTAAAATTTCACCTTTTCTTAATGCGGGAATTCCTGCGCCGTGCTGCTTGTTAGTTAGGTTTTCCTGGTTTTTTTTCAAAAAATGATAAACATATCTATTTTCAACTGCTTTAGCTCTTGGCAGGATCACGTAGCAATGAGCATTCGCGTAAAACTTTGACGTAACAAAATTTACAAAACCAGCGGATGCTCCACCTTGGCTCACTATGATTGTATTTTCGGTGAAGTTGTAAGTATCAGTAAATCCTGAATGCGAAATGCCCCCGTTATAAGCGGGGTAAGGTCCATTCTCAGACAGCAGTTCTTTATTCAGTTGTCTGCCTTTTTCTAATTTAATAACATCTCCTAGTGGCTTCCATTCCACCCTAACGTCATCTAGCAGCTTTTCCATAAAGCTCACATCATTCATGCTTCAATCTCCACCACAATGGCATCAATGTCCTTGCGCAGCTGATCAATTTTGGTAACCGTAGTTTTTAGCTCGGCATTGAGCTGGGTAATATCCACCACTTCGCGATTGTCCTTGGCTTCCACATAACTGCTCACGGACAGATTGTAGTCGTTAGCAACTTCTTCATAAGGTACCGATCTGGCGAAGTGATCAACATTTTCTTTGCTATCGAACACCTGCATGATCTGTTCAATGTGTGCATCGCTCAGGGTGTTGGTATTGGTGTCTTTTTTAAATAAACCACTGGCATCTATAAACTGGGTGTTGGTGTTGGTTTTGTGTTTAGAGAGCACCAGTATGTTGACAGAGATGCTGGTGCCGAAAAATAGGTTAGGCGCAAGCGAAATGACGGTTTCTACGTAGTTGTTATTTACTAGATATTGGCGGATTTTCTGCTCAGCACCACCACGGTAAAAAATACCAGGAAAGCAAACAATCGCTGCGCGGCCTTTGCTGGAGAGGTAGCTTAGGGCATGCAGTACAAAGGCAAAATCAGCTTTGGATTTTGGTGCTAATACGCCAGCAGGGGCAAAGCGTTCATCGTTAATCAGGGTGGGGTCATCGCTACCTATCCATTTCACTGAATACGGTGGATTAGAAACGATAGCATCAAAGGGTTTATCATCACCAAAATGCGGATCGGTCAGGGTGTTGCCCAGCATCATATTAAACTTGTCGTAATTGATGTTGTGCAAAAACATATTCATACGCGCAAGGTTAAAGGTGGTGTGATTAATCTCTTGGCCAAAAAATCCATCTTCAATAATATGGGCATCAAAGTGTTTTTTGGCTTGTAATAATAACGAGCCTGAACCTGCGGCTGGATCATAAATCTTATTCACGCTGGTTTGCCCATGCATCGCAAGTTGAGCAATCAGTTTAGAGACGTGCTGCGGTGTGAAAAATTCACCCCCTGATTTACCTGCGTTGGCGGCATAGTTAGAAATTAAATACTCGTAGGCATCGCCAAACAGATCGATGTGATTGTCTTCAAACTGACCGAACTTAATCCCTGCCACGCCTTTTAATACGGCAGATAAACGCAAGTTTTTATCTTTTACCGTATTACCTAAACGATTACTGGTGGTATCAAAATCGGCAAACAAGCCTTTAATATCCACCTCAGATGGGTAGCCATTGGCGGAACTTTCGATAGCGGAAAAAATAGCTGCTAAATCGGTGTTTAGATTTTCGTTGTTGTTGGCATTAGCGGTTACATTGCAGAAAAGTTGGCTTGGGTAAATGAAATAGCCTTTGGTTTTAATGGCATCGTCTTTTATTTCTATGGTAATGACACTATCGGTTAGCGCAGCATAATTAACGCTTTCATCACCGCCTTCAATGTAACTGGAAAAGTTTTCACTAATAAAACGATAGAACAACGTGCCTAATACGTACTGTTTAAAGTCCCAGCCATCGACTGAGCCACGAACGTCATTCGCAATTTGCCAAATTTGGCGTTGTAGTTCGGCACGTTGTTGGGTGCTTGTCATTGTGTTGTCCTATAAAAATAATTTTTAAATTGGTGTTGGGTTTTTATTAGTTTTCTAGCTTGTTTCAAAAGGTTGGCTTTCACTTACTAGCTCTACTGAATCCGCATCAACCATTTGTTTTTTTATTAAAGATATAAATCTCTTATCGTTTATTAACTTCAAGAAAAGGTCTACATTGTTTTCATCAATAATAAATTTACCATCATCATCTTCAGGCATATCCCACCCATGTTTACCAATGATGTTTTTCATATCCTCAATAAACTCTTGATCTTCAAAGTATCTATTTTCCTCTACAGATACAAGCCGTCTTAATAGTGTCTTATTTGTTCCGATAGCAATTTTCAAGTCATCAGTAGAAGTAATAATCCCGTTTTCAGAGAACTTATCTATAAGAATGTCTCGCTTTACCTCTAAGCCTTCTCTTATATTCAAGCCAAGTTCATAATTAGCTTTATTACGGATAAATACATCATTCCCATATGCGATAAAATCAAATACATTTCTAAAAGCAAAGGTCTTGTCTGGTGTTACTTTTTTAAATTGACCTTCATTAAAAACCCAGGTACCAAAAGTACTGCCCTGCTTTAAATTCCATCCACCTTTTATTTTGCTAAAAGCAAAAAAATTATGATCATCATTGTAAAAATTTACAATTAATGCCCATGATTTGTGAAATTGCTTAATTTCAGTTACAGGGTCGTTATCGGCTCCAGAATTTATGGCATTAATGATATTAATGAAATCAGTTTCATTTGTTTGGTGAATTAATGCCCTATCTTCATCTAGTTCAGTAGTTAGTACTTCATATTTAGATAACCCTTCTATTGGAGAGTGGATACCAGCGCCACAAAAAAAGTCTTTTATCGTTTTTTTAAAATCATCCTCAAGACCGCTGATTACAGTTGATAGACATTTATAGGTTGCTTTCCCTTTTGTCGTCCTTTGTTTTACCACCCATAACCTGCATTGTAACTGGGTAAAATCTATATCCTGTAGTGTGTGAAGAAGTTGTATTTTTTCTTCCATGATTAGCTCTCCTGATTAGAAATTATGCCCATGTAATTAGTTAATTTTTTGTATTTTGTTTCCATCCCTTCAGATAGATCAATTCGTGATAGCATCACACATTCTTTCAATTTATTATTTTCGTTATATTTACAATCATACAAGCCATACCCAATTGCAGCTAGAATAGGGTTTATAAATATACTTTGGCTTCTAATAGATAACAGGCAAAGAATAGACAAAAATAAAAGCAGAGCCAAAAGGTCTTGCCATTTAGATAAGTCAAATGCCACGAAAGAAATCATATAAGGGATAGTATAATTTACTACTTCACTAGATCTATTTTTTGCTTCGGTTATTTTAATTGGGAATGGGTTATTTCCTATATTGTTTAAAACATATCTAAGTAAAATCAAACTTATAACTATCAATATTACGAGAAAAATAACAACACTTGGGTTTTGAAATGCTATTCCATATGGGAGATTTATTTCACTTATCCCTATAGCTGGTTGAGAAAGGGTATATTCAAACCAAAGAAAACTATGAATATCCTTAATAATCATTATAAAAAAAAGTGGAGTATAACCACTAATGAAAATAGCTATGGACGGTATCGTTTTTATTGCACTCCTTCGTTGCATAACATTGTTCCCTGTTGTTTATTAACGGACAGTTTAAGTACTACGTATTTATCAGATGAATTATATATCTGCCACCAACTTACTCAACCTCTCATGCCCCGCATGTGTATAAATCTGCGTAGTAGCAATACTTTCATGCCCTAACAAAGCCTGAATATCAATCAACTGCACATCGTTCTCTAGCAGTCGTGTTGCGTAAGTATGCCTTAATTTATGCGGAGTTATTTTTTTATTAATCCCTGCTTTTTCAGTGAGCTTTTTCAGATAAGCTCTAGCTGCATGTTGACCAATCGGTTTACCACCGGACTTTTTAGCAAACAGGTATTCTTCTCTGTACTTATCTACAATAGAAACAGCTAACACCCTACCAAAAGATTCAGGCAATGGGACTTGCCGCTCTTTATCGCCCTTCCCTATTACCCTTACTGATTTAGCTATTCCATCAACCACGCGAATGTCGCTGATCTTAACGCCAAGGGCTTCACTAATTCTTAGGCCTGATTTTTGAATGAGTTCAAACAGTAATTCATAACGCTGGCGTATTTTTACTGATGAGGCCCTGCTTCTACCAAAAATGGTTTCAGGAATATCATCGTAGTTTCTAGTCGCTTTCATAAAAGCATCCTGCTCTTCTGGTTCTAACCAGACAGGAATACGGCTAGGACGTTTAGGCTTATCTATTAAATAGATTGGATCGTCTTGAACATGCTCCCGACGTTTAGCCCATTTATAGAAAGTAGAGAGGCAAGAGATTTTTCTAGCGACTGCGTGAGCACCGGTGTTATTTTTTGAAAGGTAGCTTACGAAATGCTCAACATCGGTTGGTTTGCATTTACGCCAGTCTAGTTCTTCTTCAGTTAGCCAGGCAATCCAGATGTTCAAATCTGAGTTGTAATTGTAGCAAGTGGTATCAGCGTGCCCCTTTGTGTACTTCAAAAACTCTAAAAAGTCTTTCTGAATCTTCTTGAATTTCAGTTCAATAGAATTAGCCATTTGTCCTCCACCCTACTCTTTGAA
>ENA-OSET01003978-OSET01003978.1-sediment-metagenome-genome-assembly--contig:-NODE-3978-length-13261-cov-4.027078_pt1 | contig 13261 bp, 7 predicted proteins | sample MGYA00237882_ERZ534229 | MGnify/ENA primary metagenome ERZ534229 (study PRJEB26408, sample SAMN06266212) | sediment metagenome | isolation source: Hudson Canyon methane seep mesocosm | place: USA:Hudson...
CGAAAGTTCAGATATCGATGAGGATGGCACAGGTGATAATTCGGATACTGATCGAGATGGTGATGGCGTAAATAACGATACTGACGCCTTTCCAAATGATAGTGCCGAAAGTGGCGACCTAGATGAAGACGGGGCCGGTGATAACGCCGATACAGATCGAGACGGCGATGGTGTGAATAACGATATTGATCAATGTCCGAATACTCCTGTAGAAACTTCCGTAGACGCAGTAGGTTGTGCCATTGCTATTGACACCGATACCGATAACGATGGTTTAGAGGATGCTTGGGAATTAAGAGAACTTTTAAGTTACTATTTTAGCGCTGATGATGACCCGGATAACGATGGCTATACAAATATTGAGGAGTTTAATAATGGAACAGATCCATATTTAAATGATAGTAATAATAACAATTGTAATTCAGACGCAATATTTGCCAATGAATCTACAAGTGCTTTTTGTTTTGAAACAGAAGGTCATGTAAGAAAGTGTTATACTAATAATATTCCATCACATGAATATGGTCCATTTGCTGGTAATAATTCTATTTTAGGTCAAGATTTTGAATATTCTATGTGTTTGTATCCTGAATCTTCAGATATTATTAAAGAAATTTCTGAAGACCCAACTTCTCAAGGTTGTGGAGGAGGAACAATATTTGGAGTTTCAAATATTGGAATAAATTATTCTCCTTTTGCAAGATTATATTGGGTAAACCCAAATACGCAAGAAGAAAATATAGATTGGCATATAGAAGCAGATTTTACATTAAATATGGATTTAAATGGAGGACATGTAAACAATGTAAGTAGATACCATTATCATAATATTCCTTCAGATTATTTTAATAATGATTTGCAAATTGACGGAACAAATCACTCTCCAATTTTGGGTTATGCTGCTGATGGATTTCCCATTTATTACAAGTATTTGTATTCAGACCCTAACAATACAAATAGTTCAATTTTAGATTACGGCAGCAGTTATCAACTTAAAGAAGGAAGTAGACCAGGAAATGGAATAAATGCACCTAACGGAGTTTATGATGGTAATTACGTAGAAGATTATGAATATATAAATTCTATTTCAGAATTAGACGAATGTGGAGGAAGATTTGGTAAAACACCAGAATATCCTGAAGGCACTTATTATTACGTATTAACGGATAATTGGCCTTATATACCAAGATGTTTAAAAGGTGTTAATGTTGATAATTCTTTTAAAATTGGACCAAACTGCCCAGATTCCACAGCAGAAACAGATTGTAGTAACCAACCTTTGTCTTTTGAACAATTTATTTTAAATAATGATATTTTAAAACTATATCCCAATCCAGCCAATCACTATTTCAAATTTGATTTTGGTAGTAATTTTGATAAAACTAGGATTAAAAAAATTAAAATTTTTAGTCAAAATGGACAGTTAATAAGATCATTTGATGAATTTATTGAAAAAATGGAAATCACTGAATTAAATTCAGGTATTTATTTTATTCAGATTTTTATTGACAAAAACCAAATAACAAAGAAAATTATAATTCAATAATGAAAACTTCATTCTTAACTTTTATTTTATTTCTGAATATGTTGTATCACGCAGGTAATATGGCAGAGTACGAGTTTACCTACAATAATAATAAAGTTTACATGAAATTTAAAATTGATAAATCAGAGTTAGCTGCATTAAATCTATCTGTTTATTGTAAAGATGATATTAACACATCTTTATGTATTAATGATTATTTGAATAAAAATTTAATAGTTAAGATAAATGACAAATTAGTTCAGTTCACTTTAGAAAATTCATTTATGGAGAATCATCATTTAGTAATTAATTTAAGTGGGAGTAATTATTTTGCAAAAATTAACAAAATATCAGTTATAAATGAATGTTTCTACGACCAAAATAGAAACTTTAAAAATAGATTAATTTTCAACTTTAATAATTATAAAAAATCTTTTCTCCTCAACATAAACAAGAATACAATAAATCTAAATTTACAATAGTGCAAGTTTACAGTTTCTAATTTTTAATAAAAATAATTTCAACTGAATATGTAAGATTTTGCTAGATAATGAATTTTTATATTTATATTCGTTAACGTTTCTTTAACGCTTATTAAATATTTAGAAGGCATTTGTATGAGAATTATAAAAAAATATTTATTATTTGGACTTCTTTTTACATTTTTGAGTTTTTATACACAGGGTCAAAAAAAAGTAAATATCGGTATTTCCATTGATAAAAAAACAGATCAAACAAGCATCTTGTTAGAATCTTTAAAGAAAGAAATTACAGCTGTTGTTGGTGAAGATGCAGAATTATTTTTTTCCGCAGAATTAGAAAATAATTTCAATACTGATCTTGCAAAAGAAAATTATAAAACTATTGTTGACAATAATGTTGATATAATTTTAGCATTTGGAGTTGTAAACAACTATGTGATTTCTCAATTTGAATCTTATACAAAACCTACTATTGTATTTGGCTCGCTAAGTAAAGAACTTTCGGGAAATAATGCTACAGAAAAAAATAAATCAAATTTCATCTCTTTTGTTACTTCACAATCCTACAAAGACGATTTAGAATTATTAATAAAGTTATCTAATGCTAAAGAAATAGGTATAATAATTGAAAACACTTTTTTAGAAAATTTCCCAATTAAATCAACATTTGATAAGATAGGAGAGGAGTTAAATATTTCCACTAAACTTATTCCATTTTCAAGTACGTCACAAATCAATAATAATTTAGACAATCTTGATGCGGTTTACATAGCAAGTGCAACTTATTTTTCAAATGATGAAATTAAAGAATTATCTAATATTTTTATTTCCAAGAAACTTCCTTCATTTTCAACAATTCCTGCAAGTAGCATAGAAAATGGTATCTTAGCTACCAATCATGGCCAATCAGAAATTGATCAATATTTTAGAAGAATAGCGTTAACAGTAGAATCTGTAGTGAATGGTGTCGAATTATCAGATTTAGAATCGAATATTAATACTCAGAAAAATCTTACAGTAAATTATAATACAGCAGAAAAAATAGGTTTACCATTAAAATATAGTTTAATTGCTTCAACTAGTTTTACTGGAGACCCAAAAGAAATTATAGCAGATAAAACATATAATCTTAAAACTATAATTAAAGAAGCAATAGACAAAAACTTATCTTTAAAAGAAGTTCAAAAAGATTTATTAATTAGCGAAAAAGATAAAAATATTGCCAAAAGTGCATATTTACCTAATTTAAATTTAAATGCAGTTGGTAATTATATTGATCCTGATTTGGCAAAAATTAGCAATGGTCAAAATCCTGAAATTAGCACTCTTGGAAATTTAACTTTAAGTCAAACTATACTTTCTGAAAATGCAAACGCTAATATTGGCATAAAAAAGTCTTTACTAAAAGCACAAAAAGAAAGTTACAATAGCGAATCTTTAAACACTATTTATAATGTTGCTACAGCTTATTTTACAGCATTAATTCTAAAAGCAAATCTTTCTATTCAAAACCAAAACTTAGAGTTAACAAAATATAATTTAAAAATAGCTCAAGAAAATTATGAAGCTGGGCAATCAGGCAAATCAGATGTGTTAAGGTTTAGGTCTCAAATGGCTCAAAATACCCAACAAATGATTGAAGCTATTAATCAACTTGAAAAGGGGTATTATGTTTTAAATCAGTTATTAAATAATGCTATTGATACAAAGATTGATGTTGAAGAAGCACAACTGAAAAGTGGAATTTTCAAAAATTATAATTATGAAGAATTAGGTAAATATTTAGATGACCCTACTTTAAGAATTCCTTTTGTTAAATTTTTAATTCAAGAAGGAATGGCTAACTCACCAGAATTAAAGGCTTTAGATTATAATATTGATGCTGCAAAAAGAAGTCAAAAACTTTATGGAGTTGGTAGATTTATTCCAACAATTGCATTACAAGGGCAATATAATTATGAATTTTCTAGATCTGGAGTTGGTGTTAATTTTCCTCAAGGATTTTCAGCAATACCTCAAGGCTATTATACAGTAGGCTTAAATGTTTCTATTCCAATATTTAATCAAAATAATAGAAATTTAAATAAACAAATTGCAGATATTCAAAAAGATCAACTTGAGATTTCTAAAGATAACGTAGCTTTAAGTATTGAAAAAAATATAAATGATGCTGTTTTAGACTTGGTAAATCAAATTTCTAATATCGAGTTATCTAAAGTATTTGAAAATACAGCAAAAGAGGCATTAGAATTAACAACAACATCATATGAAAACGGTGCAGTAAATATTGTTCAATTATTAGATGCTCAAAATAATTTTTTACAAGCTCAATTGGCAAGTGCTAATGCAAATTACAATTACCTACAAGTTTCAATGCAATTGGAAAGATCATTAGGTCTATTTTTTATTTTACAAAACGAAACTGAACGAGAGGCATTTATTGAGCGATTTTTAAAGTTTATTAATAATCAAGATTAAATTTAAATATAAAATGTTTAAAAAAATATATCAAATTAGTTCTTTAGCTTTTCTCTTATCTTTTATGGGTTGCAATGAAAAAACTGTTAAAGAAAAAATACCGGTTAGACCAGTAAAGTATGCAGAAGTAGCCTATTTAGGTGGTGAAACAACTCGTCAGTTTTCAGGAACCGCCAAAACTGAAAAGGTTATAAATTTAAGTTTTAGGAGTAGTGGAATCATAACTAAATTTAATCTAAAACTTGGTCAAAAGGTGCGTAAAAATCAACTTTTAGGAACTTTAGACAATGTTTCAGCAAGATTAAGTTATGAATCTTCAATAGAGGGAAAAAACAGTTCAGAATCGCAAATGAATACTACTAAGTTAAATTTAAATAGAATTCGTTTGTTGTATGAAAAAGGAAGTGCTTCTTTAAGTGATTATGAAGCAGCAAAAAACTCTTATAAAACAGCTGTAGCCAGTTACGAATCCTCAAAAAGAAGTGTTGCTATACAAAAAGATAAAATTGATTTTGGTTATCTGTATGCTCCTGAAAATGGAGTAATTGCCCAAGTTACTGCTGAAATTGATGAAAATGTTGGGCCAGGTCAAATAGTTGGAGTTTTAAATGCAGACTCTTCAATTGAAATTAGTCTAGGTTTACCAGAATCAATCATTAATTCGGTAGAAAAAGGAATGAAGGTAACAGTATCTTTTACGGCTATTGAAAATAAAAAATTTAATGCAATTGTTACAGAAGTTGCGCCTGCAATTAACAATAACACATCCACTTATCCAGTAACTGTTACAATTACAGATAAAGATGAAAAGATTAAAAGCGGTATGGCTGCAAATGTATTCTTTGAATTTGCTAGTGTAAAAGGAATCAATGGGGTTTTAACTGTTCCTGCAAATGCTGTAGGAGAAGATTCTGACGGAAGATTTGTATTTATTATAAAGGATGATAAAGATACTGCCATTGTACAGAAACAAAAGGTTACCATTGGCGATTTAACATCAAATGGATTTGAAATTACATCTGGATTAAATGTTGGGCAAAAAATAGCAACTGCAGGTTTACAAACCTTGTTAGATGGCCAAAAAGTAAAACTTAACTAAATAATTTCTATGAATTTAGCTGCTTTTTCAATCAATAGAAATCGAATTACATTAACAGTATTGGCAACAATAATGATAATGGGTGGAGTTTTTTATCAATCCTTATCAAGAGATAGTATGCCTCCTTATACAGTAAGAGTCGCTACTATTGTTTCATCATTTCCAGGTTCCAGTCCAGAAAGAGTTGAACTACTTGTAACAGATAAGGTTGAAAAAACAGTACAAGAAATCCCAGAACTTAAAGAGGTTAGTAGTACCTCTAGATCTGGATTATCTGTAATTTCTGTTGAATTAAAAGATCAAGTAAAACCTGAGGATTTACAGCCTGTGTGGGACAGATTAAGAAGAAAATTGTCTCAAATTAAAGGATTGCCATCTGGCGTAACACCTGTTTTAAACGATGATGGTATAGGAGAAGTTTTTGGTATTGCAGTTGGTTTAGTAATTGATGGGTTTTCTTATGCCGAAGCAAAGGAATATATAGATGATATAAAGGATGATTTTATAAAATTAGATTTAGCCTCTAAAGTGGAATTAGGTGGTGTTCAAGATGAAAGAATTTTTATAGAGTTTGATAATAGTAGATTAAAAGAATATGGTTTATCTGCGGCAAAACTTCAAAATATAATTGGTTCTACAAATATTTTAAGTTCTGGAGGTGAAGTTAATCTAGGTAAGGAAAGGATTATTTTAGAACCTACAGGGAATTTTAATTCATTAAATGACATAAAACAAACTTTAATTCCAACGGGAGACGGCTCTCAAATGGTTTACCTTGGTGATATTACAAAAGTAAAAAAGGGGTATATAGATCCATCAAACCAAGTTGTCTATGTTAATGGAAAAGAAGCAATATCCTTGCATATTAGCTTAAAAGAGGGGGCAAATATTATTCAATTAGGAGAGGATATAAACAAAGTTATAAGCCAATGGCAATCAGATTTGCCGGTTGGCTTAGAATTGAAAAGACTTTCTTCATTAGATACTTATATAAGTGATAAAATCAGTTCTTTTGTAGTTAATTTATTGCAATCAATAGGTATTGTACTTGTTGTAATGTTAATATTTTTAGGTGTACGAACAGGAAGTATTATTGCTAGTTTAATACCAATGGTTACCATTATGACTATTATGTTAATGGGAGTAATTGGTATGGGTTTAAATCAAGTTACTTTAGCAGCATTAATTATGGCTTTAGGGATGATGGTTGATAATGCTATTGTAGTTGCTGAAACTGTTATGGTAAAAATGGAAAAAGGAGTAGAAGCAAAAAAAGCAGCTATTGATGCTTGTGGCGAACTGTTTACTCCACTATTAATTTCAACCTTAACAACTTCTGCTGCATTTTTAGCATTTTTTATGGCAGAATCTACAATGGGAGATATTGTGGGGCCCATATTTGTGGTTATCACTTTAGCATTATTATCTTCTTGGATACTTGCTCTAACAGTTATCACCTTATTTTGTTTTATATTTCTTAAGGTAAAGCCAAAATCAGAAAAGAAAGAATCTGTAATTGATAAAACTATTTATTTTTTGAAATTAAAATATAAAAACATAATACTTGGAGCCTTAGCTTATAAAAAAACAGTTCTTTTAGGAATTGTTGCTGCATTTATTTTATCATTATTTGGTTTCGGTAAAATCCCGTTTATATTTTTCCCAGATAGTGATAGAAATATGGTCACTTTAGATATAAATTTACCTCAGGGAACTAGAATAGAAGCCACTGAATCATTGGTAAAAGATATTGAAACGCATATAACAAAAAATTTATTAGTAAATGATGATAAGGTTGATGGCATAACTGATTGGTCTTCCTTTGTAGGTTCTGGTCCAGAATCTTATGATTTGGGTTATACAACAGATGAGCCAGACCCAAGTTATGCTCACATCTTAATAAATACATCAAGTTTTATTTACAATAATGAAATTGTTAAAAAATTAGACGAATTTTGTTTTAATGCATTTCCAAATGCTGATATTAAAGTAGGATTATTAGGTTCTGGTGGAGGTGGTACACCAATAGAGGTAAAAATTTCTGGCGATGACCCTGATGTTCTTGCAAAACTTTCAGAACAAACAAAACAAAAGCTAAAAACTATTTCTGGAACAAAAAACATAAAAGATGACTGGGGTCCAAAGACCAAGAAGTTTGTTGTAAGTATAGATCAAAATAAAGCTCAACTAGCAGGTGTAACAAGTTCAGATATTGCTACATCACTTCAAACGGTCTTAAATGGTTTCAAGACAGGAGAATATAGGGAAGATGATAAATCAATACCTATATTAATGAGAAGTAATGATAGTCAGCAACAAACTCTTGAATCTATTGAAACTCTAAATATTTATGCTCAAAATACCGGGAGAAGTGTACCTCTTTTGCAAGTTGCAAGCATTTTACCTGAATGGCAATATGCTAAAATTAAAAGATTAGATATAGATAGAACAATTAACGTTAGTAGTGAATTAACTGCAACAGGAAATGCTTCTCAAATAATGTCTCAAATTACTCCATATTTATTAGAAGTTTCAAAAGAATGGCCAAAAGGTTATGCCTATAAATTTGGAGGTGATGCAGAGAACACAGCCGAAAATATGGGAGCTGTAATTAGTTATTTACCGCTTTCTGGATTTATTATTATACTGCTATTAATCATACAATTTAATTCTGTTAGAAAAACCTTTATGGTAGCTTCTACCATACCATTAGGAATCATTGGAGTTGTTATAGGTTTATTAATTTTTCAAGAGCCTTTCGGTTTTATGCCTTTTTTAGGTGTAATCTCCTTAGCAGGGATTGTTATTAATAATGCAATTGTACTTATTGATAGAGTCCAAATTGAGGAAAACGAAATTAAGAGACCGATTGCTGATGCTATAATTGCTGCTTGTTTACAAAGATTCCGTCCTATTTTATTAGCAACATTTACCACAGTGCTAGGTCTTATTCCGTTATATTTGAGTGGAGGAGAAATGTGGGAAGGTATGGCTGTTAGTATAATGATAGGTTTACTATTTGGAACCGTTATAACTTTATTGTTTATCCCATTACTTTACAGTATTTTATATAAAGTAAACTATGCTCAATATCATTTTGATGAACAGATAATGGACGATTAATTTCAAATTTTAAAATTAAAAATGTCAATTACTAAAAAAGTTATCCATTTTTTAAGAACTTATAGATTTGAGTTATTTCTTATAACTATATTCTTTAATCTCTTTAGCGGAATTATTTTTAACAATGAATTTTTTCTTAATTATGTTTCTCAAATAGGTTGGCTTTTAAATGTTTTAGCGGGTATTAATTTGATTGAGAAAAGGAAAATTAGACTGCTATTATCAACTTTATTTTTAGTTACAGGATTTTTATTAGGGTTTTCCGTTTTCTCAACGGATAATTTGATTTTTACACAACTTAGTTTTTGTTTTTACTTTTTACTTTACGTAATTATTAGTTATGAAATTATAAAACAAATTTGGAGTACAAAAGAGGTTACAAAAGATTTAATTTATGGAGTAATGTCAGGTTATATATCTTTAGGTCTTGTTGGTTATTTTATTTTTGCAGCTGTTGAAATTGCTTTTCCAGGTTCTTTTTCTAGTTCTTTATTTACTGAAAATATGAGTATCGGTGAAAAATCTGATAGTCTGTTATACTTCAGTTTTATCACATTAATGACTATTGGTTACGGAGAAATTTTGCCAGCTACTGCAACTGCTCAAAAAGCTTCAATTCTCCTAGGTTTAATGGGGCAATTCTATTTAGTGATTATAACTGCTGTAGTTGTAGGAAAGTATATGAAATATAAAATTAGATAAACTTTCTTATTCACAATAAATTATATGTAATCAAAAGATAAAAACTCTTTTCAAAAAAACAAAATGTTGAGCAACAATAGGTTTTTTAATTATAAGTTTGGTAAATATCTATTCAAAAACTCTTAATTTTACCTATTCTAGGGATTTAGTTCTTTTCTTTAAGTGAAGTATTTTTACCTTTTATTCTATTTCTTCACATCAAGAAATTATTGTGTGAGAAAAAATAGTAATCAATTATTTGCTTCTAATTGTCTTTTTTTTCTGACTTCAATAAAATTTCTAATAAAAGTTATCATCGCTATTAATGTAGTAAATATCATAATACTAACTCGTATTACAGCAGCTATATCTGCACGTCCTAGAGCTCCTAATAATGGTTTTATTAGACCTAAAAGAATTACAAACGTCAAAAGAACAGCAATATGGGCAATAACTTTATTTTCTTTTATTAATCCAGGTGTACAAACAAGTAAAATAATACCAATAAAAGTTGGAATTAGTGCCGTAATTGAAGGCGTTTCTGAAGAAAAATATCCCCAAGAAGATAAAACAATCAGAATTATGGAATTAATTAAATTTGCTATAAACGGTTTCATATGAATTAGATTTTCTAGTTTTATTTATTTGTATTGTTCAAAAAGGTTAATCAATTTTCAGAAATGCTAAATTAATATTTTCTTTTCTTAATAATTCATTTTCAACAGCTAAATCATAAGGTTTTCATTAAATTTTGTAACGATGTCTTTACTTGAATTTAATTTCTAAATGCTATCAATAGAAAATAGAATCCATCATTATTATGCCAAATAGTTTATAATTTTAATAGGAAAGCAGAAAGTGTTACACATTAATTTTCACAACTCAAATTAAATTTAGCAGATTATTTTGTAATTTAGGACACTATTAATGATTATAAAAACCTCTAAAGATGAAAAAAAGTTTTAAATTTTTTCTCCTTATTTCATTTACATTTTACTCTTTAAACGCTCAAGATCGAATTACAGGTGAATCATTTGCTACACGATCTGAAGTATTAGGACAAAACGGAATGGTGGCAACAAGTCACCCTTTAGCCACACAAATAGGACTTGATATCTTAAAAAATGGTGGGAATGCCATAGATGCAGCGATAGCAGCAAATGCCGCATTAGGACTAATGGAGCCTACCGGATGTGGTATTGGAGGTGATCTGTTCGCGATTGTTTGGGATGGAAAAACAAAAAAATTATACGGCTTAAATGCAAGTGGCCGTTCTCCTAAAGATTTAACTTTAGAGTATTTTGAAAAGCAAAAAATGACTAAAATACCATCTTACGGACCTCTACCTGTTAGTGTTCCAGGAACTGTAGATGGATGGTTTGAATTGCATAAAAAATTTGGATCAAAACCGATGTTAGAAATTCTTACGCCAGCAATTGAATATGCGGAAAAAGGGTTTCCTCTCACTGAACTTATTGCATGGTATATGCAACGCACAATTCCTTTTTTTGAATCAAAAGGGTTTCCAAATATTTATAATAACTACAAGGCTCAACATGCAGGTAAATTGCCAAATGAAGGAGAAATTTATAAAAACCCTAATTTGGCAGAAACCTATCGACAAATTGCAAAAGGAGGTAGAGATGTGTTTTATAAAGGAGGTATAGCCAAAGCCATTGGAAAGTTTATCCAAGAACAAGGAGGTTTTCTTTCTTCTAAAGATTTAGCAGCGCACAAATCAGAATGGGTAGAGCCAGTATCTATAAATTATAGAGGATATGATGTTTGGGAACTTCCTCCTAATGGACAAGGTATTGCAGCTTTACAAATGTTGCAAATTTTAAAAGGGTATGACTTTTCTAATATTGATTTCGGCAGCGCAGAACATCTACATCTTTTTACAGAAGCTAAAAAATTAGCATTTGAAGATCGTGCAAAGTATTATGCAGATATGGATTTTTTTAATGTTCCATTACAACAATTACTATCAGAAGAATACGCAGAAAATAGAAGAACTAAAATAGGAAAAAGAGCGGGCACATATAGTGCTGGAGAAATCTCTGCAGGAGAAACAATTTATATGACTGTGGCAGATAAATACGGTACTATGGTTTCTCTGATACAAAGCAATTATAGAGGGATGGGTTCAGGTATGGCTCCACCAAATCTAGGTTTTATGTTACAGAATAGAGGTGAGCTGTTTAGTTTAGAGCGTGACCAAGCCAATACTTATGCACCGCAGAAAAGACCTTTTCATACCATTATTCCTGCATTTATTACAAAGGATGGAACCCCATATGTTAGTTTTGGTGTAATGGGAGGTGATTTTCAACCCATGGGACATACACAAATTGTAATGAATTTGATTGATTTTGGAATGAATCTTCAAGAGGCTGGAGATGCTCCACGTTGGGATCATACTGGAGGAGCTACACCTATGGGTCTAAAAACCACAAATACTGGCATGATACGAACAGAATCTGGAATTCCGTATGCTACAATTCGAGAGTTGATGGATAGGGGTCATCGAATAGGAACAGCAAGAGGGATTTATGGTGGTTACCAAGCTATCTTATGGGATGCCATTAATAAAGTCTATCATGGAGCTTCAGAAAGCCGAAAAGATGGGCAGGCGGCCGGATATTAACAGAAATACGAGTATGAATAAACCGCTGTGATTAAAGATTTTTGTTCTATTTTAGCAGTAAAGTAAGGCTTCAAATAAGCATTCTTAGAAATTGAGAATTTATAGTATTTATATAAAAGACAAGTAATCTAAAAAATAGGAAGCATCAACAATTATTAAATTTTAAATCTAATTACTTGTAACAATGTCTTATTTTACGGCGTCTACTTAATTTGTAATATAATCATAACTTAAAAATATAAAATTAAATGAAAACTACAATTGCAAAAATTGGAAGTGCATTATTTCTTTTTTTTGGTTTAGCAAACCAAGTAAACGCACAAGAAATTGTGGGTGCATGGAAAGGTAAATTATCAGTACAAGGAATGGAAATCCCATTGGTGTTTAATATAAAAACTTCAGAAGAAGGAATTTACACAACAACCATGGATAGTCCATCACAAGGCGCCACAGATATCCCTATGGATACAACAACATTTTCTGAGAACACATTAACTATTCAACTTAAACAAGCTGGAATAAAATATGTGGCAATATTAGAAGGTTCTGCATTAACTGGAACATTTTATCAAAATGGAATGGAATTACCTATGACACTTAATAAAACGATTAAAACAAAACCTGGTAATACAGATTTGCCATCTACAGACGAAGAGTTAGAAAAATTAGCAAATTATAGCCCGTCAAATTACAAATATTCGGTGGAAGATTATTTTGCAAGACCAAAAGCAGGTTCTTTTAGCTTTTCTCCAAATGGCAAATATTTATCTTATAAAGAAAAAGATGAAAATAAGAAAAACCATGTATATGTAAAAAATCTTACTACTGATGAAGTGGTAAGAGTTATCGAAGAAAAAGAGGAGTTAATAAGGGGGTTTGGTTGGGCTAATGACGATAGATTGATATATGTAATGGACAAAGGAGGTAATGAAGATTATCATTTATTTGCCGTTGATGTTGATGGCCAAAACCAGAAAGAATTAACGCCTTTTGAAGGCGTAAAAGTTAACATACTAAATAACTTAAAAGAAGATAAGGATCATTTAATCATTTCAATGAACAAAAATAATCCTCAAATTTTTGAGCCATATAAAATAAATATTGTTACAGGTGAATTAAAGCAACTTTATAAAAATGAAGATGCTGCTAATCCAATTGATGGATATGTTTTTGATAAAGAAGGAAATTTAAGGGGTTTTTCTAAATTAAGAGACGGTGTAAATAGA
>ENA-OSET01003980-OSET01003980.1-sediment-metagenome-genome-assembly--contig:-NODE-3980-length-13255-cov-3.354682_pt1 | contig 13255 bp, 8 predicted proteins | sample MGYA00237882_ERZ534229 | MGnify/ENA primary metagenome ERZ534229 (study PRJEB26408, sample SAMN06266212) | sediment metagenome | isolation source: Hudson Canyon methane seep mesocosm | place: USA:Hudson...
TTGATCATGATATCTTTCTTAGCAACACCTTTTGCGATCAAATATGCTTCAAGAATTTTGTTTGTAGTACGTGGGTAAACATAATCTGTACCGGCTAATACCCAACGCTTCACATCTAAGTCGTTCATCAGGTAATCAACCGCTGGAATAGCCTGTTGGTTCGGTGCTGCACCCGTGTAAAAAACGTTCTTAGAAGATTCTTCACCTTCATACTGAACTGGGTAGAATAATAATCCGTTCAATTCTTCGATCACAGGTAATACAGACTTACGTGATACAGACGTCCAGCAACCAAAAATAACATCTACATTTTCTTTGGTGATCAGTTCACGCGTTTTTTCAGCAAATAGTGGCCAGTTTGATGCGGGATCAACAACAACAGGTTCAAGCTTCTTACCCAGTAAACCGCCTTTTTTATTCTGCTCTTCAATCATCATAAGAACAGTGTCTTTTAATGTTGTTTCACTAATCGCCATTGTCCCTGAAAGAGAATGAAGTACACCGACTTTAATGGTGTCATCAGCGGCCATTGCTCCCATGGCAAAGATAGATGCTGTTGCACCTACTACCATACTTTTTATGATTTTCTTAAATTTCATGACTTAACCTTCCTTAAATCTAACTATTTTTATGAATTTCGCATATGACGTACAACATCGGCATTAGCACAAGCGTAAGAGATTATTCAAAATTTTAGGGGGAATAGGTATTCGCTATTTAACGAAAACGTCTACGTCATTTGACGTAGCTGTACTTGTGGGTCGGTCAAGCTCTTCACTCATAATGGGATCAGACCTGAATGACATTTACTTAAGCGCTTTTTGCTCTTTGACTGCATTATTCTTGCAACTGAAAGATAACAATTTGGCTACAGGCGAATGGAATAGTCGCCCCTTCCTAATCGACATCTAGATGCCACAGTCGTAGAACGACCAAACTTGCAGTTTGTGTCGATCAAAAACAGCGAGCAGTAGGCATGATTATCTAACCATCGAGTTCGGCATAAGCAAACCCATTGCAGTTGTAGGTTTTAACTATATTTGGTGGCTAGTAAAATATGGAAGTTCACTCGTTAACAATTAAAAAAACCTGCGCCAAGGCATTCTGTCTGATTCAAATTCGCTTCGCGAAGAGGAGTATATTAAAGCAACTAAAGGTCCATAGTCTTACGCCGCAAGCAGCGAGGAATTAGACCCGCTCAGATTAAAGAGACGAACACTGATTTCTAAGAAAAGGCACCAAAAGTTGTGTAATGGCTGCGGGGTCATCGATCATTGGCCAATGTCCACACCCTGGCAAAGTATGTACCTGAGCATCAAAATAATCTTTTTGTACTTCGGCATAAGCTGAAGAAAGAAACTTATCTCCCTCTCCCCATAAAATAAGTGCCGGTAGATTCCTCTCCTTTAATAATTCACCACAGCGAACTGACAAAGCCCCCATATCGGATGTTGCCCTATAGAGTTTTAACATACCTCGACTCATACCCCAATCAGAGTCGAGGAACATTCGGTCAGTAAACTCTTTTGGAAAGGGTTTAGGGTTATCACGATTCAGTAATAATCGAAATGCCCACCGTGAAGCAAGCAACTGAAATAATTCACCTAATATTGGTGTGCGCCAAATACGCGCATAGGCATGCCATTGGTACCCGGGAACTACACCCACATTGACCATTGTTAAACTAAGGACTTTCTCAGGATAAAGAGAAGCAAACGTCATGCCCCAACAACCCCCAAAGTCATGCAATACAAGATGTACTTTTTGAACCCCCAAGGCTTCCAGCATTAGGTTTAAGTGCTGTGCAAACCCGTCAACGGTATAGTCGAAGTTTCTGGGGCGTTCGGCTTTTCCATATCCGGGCATATCTGGTGCAACAGTACGAACAAACTCCCCAAGCTGTGGAATAAAGGTTTCCCAATCTTCACCAGAACCAGGATTACCATGAACAAACACAACTGCCTCACTATCGTTATCCTTTCCTGGTGGTGCACTTGTTCGAATGAGTGAACGAATGCCTGCTACTACGATATTGCTTTGCTTCATATTTATCCCTCATTATGAAAATGGGGTCAGACCCCTTGAGTAATTTAGCAATGTCTGGGAGATGTAAATACACCTTTTTCAAAAAACACAATCCCAGACCTGTAAAAGCGTCGGGATTAAGGTTAAAGCAGTTGCCAGTGACTATATTTCTGCTCTAATTTTTTCCATTAATAGCTCAGCTTCTTCAAGCCTCCTAGAATCCGCAAGCGCACGGTTCTCTCTCTTTGGCGCAAGCAGAGCAAGGTTTAAGTAGTTAAGCGCTTTTTTGTATTCCCCTTCTTCGTAGAGGAAGTCAGCGTAGAAGTAATTCGGATCTAGACCCGATGGATTTAATTCAACCGCCCTACTGAGCAACGCTCTCGCTTTATCATCATCACCAAAAGCAATTGGCCATCCGGGCACTTTTGCGTATAAAGTCCCCAGAGAGGTATAGACCGAGCCCTCTAAAACTGTATCATCAAGTTTTTTTGCTTTGAGCAAAAAGTCTCGTGCGTCTTTCACGTATGACAATGCAGACAATCCACCCACTACACCGGCATAGGTTGAACGAATAATTCCCTGCCAGACTTTTGGCTCTGAGTTATTTGGATACCGAAGCGCAAGTTGATCAATCTTAATAAACAAGTCTTCAAACGCATCCTCTTGTTCATTTTTAGCCGTTTTATAATTGACGATAGCCCACTGCTGCTGAATGGAGAGTAACTCTGAGGTCATTGACTCTTGCGCAAAGCTTGTTAACGAAAACATGGCTAGTGCGATAGATAATACGACCGAGGATATACGAGTGGGGTCAGACCCCAAGTGAGAGAATAACGCCGTTATCCTGAGAGTTGGGGTCTGACCCCAGGCGCTAGTAATTATTTCTTTCATGATAGTTCTCCATTATTCAGGGTATTTAATTCAACTTGGTGCTGTGTATAAGCTTCGATAATCGGCAATTGTTTTGCGAGTGACTTATCGACTAATGAGGGGACGAGTGCATTAAGTCTGACGAACATCTTCTCTGGCCAACCAATGTAGGTCTCTTCTTTGTTACCTCTAATGGCTTCAATAATCTGTTGAGCGACGATGATAGGCGAATCCGTTTGCACACCCAGATCTAGGTTCATTTGAGTCACTTTCTCAGAATTCATATCCGTTTTGGTTGCACGAGGCGCAATATAAAGCACCTTAACTGAGGTACCCGATAACTCCCGCCTTAATGATTCGGTAAACCCTCTTAATCCAAATTTTGTCGCACAGTAAGCGCTATAACCCGCAAAACCAATTGAGCCAAACGTTGAGCCTACATTGAGAATAAAGGCAGAAGGCCTACTTTTTAATGTAGGCAATAATGCTTGGGTGATATACATGGGCGCTAATAAGTTGGTATCCAACATTTGAGCGATTTTGTGTTTGTCAGTTTTGTTCAACGTCGAAAATTGATTCAATCCGGCGGCATTAATAATGCCGTCCAACTGCACACCCGCTAAGGCACTTATCAAGATTTGTAAGCCTTGCTCTGTTGCGATATCAGCTTTGATAATTTGTGCACTAGTCAATTTATCACTAACCAGCTTTAAACGATTTTCATTACGCCCTACCAAGATCAGTTGCGCTCCTTGACTATTCAATTTAAAAGCCAGCTCGTGCCCTATTCCGCCCGTTGCTCCGGTCAGTAAAATACATTTATTTTTGAGCTCCATTATAATGCTCCTAAGCTGCTGAGTTAATTTGGGTATGTAAAGCCTTCACATCATTTTGCCCTGATATTTGATGCTGTCTTTCATTAGGAAGAGACGACAACATTTGGCCGTATAAACCATAAACGACTTTTGCACTCTCAATAATGTCTTTCTGGTCTTGAGGATCGGTGATTTTATTCATCAAGTTTTCGAAAAATGTCAAATGCTCGACATCTAAACTGCCATGAGAGTTAAGATAGCTAAATGCTTTCTTTGGAAGTGACAAACCCGTTGCCATGGATGACGCAGCATGACTTGCCAACGCAACACTTGTTCCTTCTAATACCCATACCATGCCAAAAATACACAATGGATTTTTTGTTTCAATCGCATCATATAAATAACTAATCATGCTCTGGATAGCGTCAGATGGCTGACTGTGACGCGCTAATTCCTTATCATCTCCACAGGCGGATATATCATTAAGAATCCATTCATGGTGCCCATACTCCTCATCGATATATTCGACAATGGCAGCGCGAATCCATTCTTTTTCAAAACTGAGTTTTGCACCGCTGGCCATCATTAGCGGCACAGTATGTTTAACATGATGGAAGGCCTCTGTTAAAAACGCGATATAAGCCGCCAATGACACTTGCCCTTCAAAGCAGGTTTGTATGATCGGTAAGCTTAATAGTTGCTCACGCTCTTTAGTCGTTTCTGTTTGTAGTCTTTCAAAAAAGTTCGTCATGGTATTTTCTCCAATAGTATGTTTAGTTGAATCTGTTGCTATATGACTTGTATCGATATACAAGGCATTAATTTGTGCTTGATAATGTGATAAAATTGCGGCTCGTTTGAGTCTGCCATTGTCTGTCGCGAGTCCATTTTCAGAGGTAAAGCCTGCCTCAATAACAAGCCATTTATTTATCTGTGCGTAGGTGGGTAATGTGCTATTAATTGCCGATATTGACGCCTCAATCTGTTGATCACTGAAAAGTGGTGATCGCTTCACTATCAAGGCAATGTTAAACGGCTTCGCTTCTCCCAATACCAGAGCTTGCTTGATCGCAAGACTATGTGTCAGCTCACTTTCTAGCCACTCAGGGTTGATATTTCTCCCAAAACTGGTGATAAATTGATTTTTTATCCTCCCTTTTATAAACAAGTAACCATCTTGGTCGAGGTAACCCAAATCGCCTGTAGGTAACCAGTCAGAGGTCGGTGGATGTTCGCCTAAATAACCCAGCATTTGATTGCCCTTTACAAGTACCTCTCCTACTTTAGAAATTTGAATATCATTATGTCGCAGCGCCTTTCCCACACTCCCGGCCCGCTGATATTCAGGTAAATTCAAGCAGCTCACTGAGCCATTTTCTGATAAGCCATAACCTTGAAACACAGGAAGCCCACAGCTGTTAGCGCGCGCTAATAAAGCGGCACAAACATGGCCACCACCCACAGCGATAAATTTTAACGATGCAGGTTGAGGCGCGCCCATTTCAAGCGCCACTACCAAGACATGTAAAAGCTGAGGCACCAACACAATGCTATCTGCTTGGTGTTGATATATATGTTGAACAAACTGGGTAATATCTAAGTCACTGGCGGATTGATAACCCACCCTCGAAAGCGACGAAACTTGAACCGTTCCACCCACCATTAAAGGTGCATAAACACCGGCTACGTTTTCCAGTAAAGTCGATAAAGGTAACAGACAAGTATGCTTTCTAATCTGCAAGGAGTCTGTTGCCAGAATCAAAGACTGAGCGACACAAAGCTGTTGCGCGGCAGACAGGCACACACCTTTTGGTGAGCCAGTGGTACCTGAAGTAAAGGTTATTTTTGCCGTTTTCGGCGGTACTTTTTCATGATTCAAATCACTTAACTTAAATAAGAAATAACGGTAATCCAGTGATGATAGTTCAAGCTTCCCATGCAGCTTAATGCTGTCAGGGTCTTGAGAGAGCATTGATACTTGACCATCCTTAAGGTCTGTAATCACACAATCGATTGAAGCCTTATTTAATATATGATTAAGCTGGCTTGGGCTAAAGAATGTCGGTAAAGGTACGATAAGTGTGCCAGATTTCATCGCTGCTAAATCCCACAAAATCCATTCAGATGAATTATCAGCTAACAATGCTAAACGTTTCACATCTCGTTCTTTTAACCACGCTATTCTTTGTTGAATAGACTGAGTTAGTTCACCCCAGGTAACACTCTGCTCCCCCGCCTCAATAGCGACTTGCTGACTCTGATTGTCAGCGTAACTGTCTAACAATTTAAAAAATATCGAATGATCCATACTTAGTACCCTCCTTGCTGAAAATGTGAGGGGTAAAAGCTCTGGTACTTCACCCTTTTATATAAACCCATTTGATGCATTTTTTCACAGGCTTGTTTCATCGCGCCCACCATCACTTTGGGCTGCGTTTCGTAATATTTTCCCCAGATTTTATTTTGTGTTGCGATGCAAGAATGATGAGCATCAATTAATGCCAGGGGCTCCAAGCCAATAGCCTGAAATGCATTCACCATATTTTTCGTTAAGGTGAACCCAACCCATTGATAACCGATGCTACTTAAGTATTCTGCCAGCGATAGAATCATTAAATACGCGGCCCCAGGAATGGCACCTGCCAAATTGCCTACTTCTACAAAATCACTGCGCTTCATCTGTTTTCCAACCACTGCTGAGGCGGCCTTTTCTAGCGGGAAATCTAAATAGTGTTCTAAAAAGAACTTACCTTTTTGCCCTAATGAAAACCCCGCAGCTGCAACTGTTTTCTGAGTCGATACACTCCTGACCCTAACCAGCATCGGCATAAACATCTGAACATCTGCCTGATAGCATTTTTCATAAACTGCATGTATAAAGTGTTCAACATTTTGTCTATCAGAATGTTGTTGAGGTACTAGATCTACTTGGTAGCGTTGTTTTGCAAACTCAAATTGAGCAACACGATACTCCGCCGGTTCTGCTTTATTCACTAACTCGTGAGAGCTTAGTTTATCTGTATATTTTTTCATGACATTCTCCAGTCAAATATGAGCTGTTGACGTTTTACACAGCCCATACTAGAGTTCAAGTCTTAAGCGAGGCTTACTAAAAAATGAAAAAGTACACCTTTTTCAAGCCATTTCTTAATAAACCCTTAAGCTTGAGATCTCATTATCTTAGAATTGTTATTGCCATGTTTATTACACTGAATTGGAATGTATGCATTTATTATTAGTAGAAGATGATCAGCTCTTGGGGCAAGGAATTGAAATCACTTTAAAAAATGAAGGCTATCAGGTTGATTGGGTTTGTGATGGGCAGTTAGCACTCGATACGCTTCTTCAAAGCGCTAGCCAATATGATGCATTGGTATTAGACCTAGGCTTGCCCACTATAGATGGACTTGAAGTGCTAACAAGCGTGAGACAAGCCAGTATCGAAATTCCCACCCTGATACTAACCGCAAGGGATAGCATTACGCATAAGGTAGAAGGCTTGGATTCGGGTGCTGATGACTACCTGGTTAAACCTTTTGATATTCAAGAGTTATATGCCCGCTTACGCGTGCTACTAAGACGCAAACAAGGCCGCGCCCAGACATTAATACAGCATGAGTCCTTGAAGATTAACCCTGGTTCAATGCAGGTATGGTATCTCGATGAAGAAGTGAATCTGACCCGTAAGGAATATTTCTTATTACTTGAGCTAATATCTAATGCAGGAAGAATTCAAACAAGAGATCACTTGGAAAGCACCCTTTATGGTATTGACGAAGAAATAGAAAGCAATGCACTCGAAGTACATATTCATAACCTTAGGAAAAAAATTTCAAACGAACTGATTAAAACTAAGCGTGGCATCGGCTACCTAATAAAAAAAGAAAAACAATAGGATGACATTATCGTGAAGTCAATTCGTAATTATTTATTAATTTCGGTTTTAAGCGTTGTCTTAATTTCCTTAATGATTTTTTCAATCATCACTTATTCAAACGCAAAGCACGAAGTTGAAGAAATGTATGATTCGCAACTTGCTCAGTCAGCTCGGTTGATATACTCACTTATTAACATAAATGCAGAAAACTCCGTTATCACCAAAGCACTATCCAATACTGGCTTAATGTTTCAATTTTGGTCTTTTTCAGGGGACTTAATACAACGCTCAAAGAACGCACCGGATCGATTGTTACATCCTCTCAAAAAAGGCTTTAATAAAGCGGACTACGCAGAGAAAATTTGGCGAACGTTCACCTTGAAAGATTCGGATAAAGCAGTTTATTTTGTCGTCACTGAAAACCTTAAAGTAAGAGATAAACTAGTCGACGAAATTACCGAAATAATTTCATTACCCTATGTTATTGGAGTCCCGGTTCTTTTAATTCTATTATGGGTTTTTATCGGTCGTGGTCTGTTACCACTTTTTTCGATTAGTAAAGCCATTAAGGCAAGGTCACCTGATAATTTAGAGCCGATAAAGTTACCGCTATTGGCTAAAGAATTACAACCCATTGAATCTGCAATCAATGCCCTATTCCTTCAATTAAATGACGCGATTGAAAGAGAAAAAACCTTTACCGATGACGCCGCTCATGAATTGAGGACCCCATTAGCAACGATCAAACTACACGCTCAAAATGCTATCCAGAGTAAAGAAGAACCTACCCGTATCCAAAGTCTACAATTACTTGACCAGTCTATTGAACAAGCAAGCAGAACAATAGAGCAGTTACTGCACCTAGCTCGAATCCAGTCCTTATCTTTCGACAGAAACCAAATAACCATTCCCTTGGATAAAATTGCGAGAGAACAAGCCGCACAGCTCGATTTTAAATTTGAACATAAAAATCAAAAATTTATCTTTGACTGTCCAGAATCACTGCCGAAAATTTATGGTAATGACGTTTTATTAGGCCTATTAATTAGAAATATAATAGATAATGCCAATCTATACACCCCAAAAAATGGCACCATAAAGCTTGGCCTTTACTCAGAAAGTACTTTGGTTAGACTACAAATCGAAGACTCCGGTCCAGGTGTTTCTGATTCAGCTTATACTGAAATATTTAAACGCTTTCACCGTGAACGCCCTGGGGAGAGTGTAGGTTCGGGGTTAGGACTATCAATTGTGAGCCGTATCGCGGGGCTTCATTCAGCAAAAATACAGCGATTGGAACAATCTAAGGTTACGTTGACGGGTTTTTGTCTTGAAATAAGCTTTCCGATCCAGCCTTAACTTAAATAAGATAAGATAAGATAAGATAAATAAGTTAAATCAGCTCAGAAAGTAGAATAGGTCTTTTGATACCAAAACCTTGAGAATGGTCGACACCAATTTCTTTTAAGACGTCAAGAATGTCATAATTTTCAACATACTCAGCCACTGTTTTCATGCCCATAAAATGCGCTAGCTCATTAATGGATTTCACCAGCGCTTGGTCTTGAGGATTTTTATCAATGTTACAAATAAACATACCGTCAATTTTAATAAAATCAACGGGTAACTTTTGAATATAGGCATAAGAAGATAAACCGGAGCCAAAGTCATCCAAAGAAAACTTACAGCCGGTCTGTTTCAATATACGAATAAACTCAGTTGCATCTGCAAGGTTGGTGATGGCAGCAGTTTCTGTAATTTCAAAACAAATTAGTTCAGGTGAAACGGGTGAAGCAGCAAACTCTCCAAGAATAAATTCTAAAAAGCTGTCATCGCTCAGGGAGTTACCGGATAAGTTAATTGAAAAACCTTGTGACTTAGAAACAAACTCTTCATTTTGCTCCATCCACTGTAATACCTGATTAATCACCCAGCGGTCTACTCTCGCCATTCGGCCATAATGTTCAGCCGCTTCAATCAACATACCTGGAGGCAATACCTGACCACTAAGCTTAACACCCAAAAGAATTTCATAATGACAACTTAAGTTTCCATCCTGATCAGGGTCTGCCACTACAGGTCTAATCTCCTGACACCTCAGCGTGAGAAGTTGATCCAGATCATCATCTAAACGTTGAACCCATTGAAGCATTTCATCCCGCTTTTTCTGATCCTGATCTTGCTCTTGATATAATGTTACCCTGTTTCTTCCATTTGATTTTGAAGCATCGCAAGCGACACCTGCTTTACGCATGACAGTATCATACGAGTCCACTTCGATTTCAAAGTCGGCAACACCAATACTCACGGTATTTGAAATGGTATTCTTTTCCCATTTGAAGCTTGTTTTCTCAACATCTGCACAAATTAATTTAGCGACATCCATCGTCGAGTCTGAAGAACAGTTTGTGAGAATCATGCCGAATTCATTTCCACCTAACCTTCCACAGAAGGTATTATCCAAGCCCTGTGCTTTAATCACCTCTGAAACATGTTTTAGTATTGAATCCCCTGCATGATGACCGTAACTAGTATTGGTCAAGTTGAATTTATCTACGTCAATGTAAATAAGCGAAGCATTAGAGTGGTTGCTCACAGCACCTGCGATACATTGCTCTAGCGCTCTTTCAAAGGCTTGTCGATTCAATAAGCCCGTCAATACATCACAACTTGATTGACTCGATAGCTCTTCATATACAGATTGCACCATTTGATGAAGCCCTTGATCAACAAGAGGGACTTCTTCATGGTCGACAAACGTGGCGGTGTTGGCTTTAAACATTTCGACCAGTCCATCGAGAGACACGTCAACATCTTTCATCCCCTGACTATCGACAAACACGAAACGGAAAGACTCACTACCAGACCAAGCTAGTCGTAAGCAGCGAGACCTACCATCGTCATCAACAATTTCGACCCAGTCACCTACTTTCATAGACACAATACGCTTGTACCAATGCCCGCTTTGGTTTCTATCTTCTATATCAGGGCTAAGGTCTTTAATTTCTTTTTCGGATTTAGTAAATGGCCACTCATATTTTTCTATTTTAACCAGTAGAGGATCAGCATCATTGAATAGACAGTCCTCAAGTCGCTTCAAAACCCCTTCATACCCAATCAAACCGACAATCGAAAGCTCTTTCGTTACTAGCTCAATTAAAGAAGGGGCTTCTAGCTCGACTTCTAGCTCTAAAGCCCACTTGTCTGAACTATCTGCTTCATCACCTAACCAATTCAGGATCATATCTACAACATTCAATACTTCATCATAAGTGGCACTACGATGCCCATCACGAATACACACGAAGGAAAGATGTTCACGCCAACCTGCCTTATCAATTAATTCTATCAAGACAACCGGTACTTGCTTACCCTCAATCAAGTTATTGATATCAGCAATTACTTTCGTGCGAGCATCGGCTACCTTTTGCTTGCCTTCATACGCCCTTGCAATACGGTCAGAATTACGTTGATATGCTTGTGCTTGACGATCCAATAAGGAATTTAACTCTTCAAGCACTTTCTCTACTATTTTGTCATCATCATCAAATTCTGAAATCACTTGATCAATCAAGTTACCAACGATCTTTTCTAAGCGTTTATGATCAGCACGTTCATTTGATGATAACTTTGCTAACTTATTGAGCATCTGACGTGCTGGATGCGATACATTTGAAAAGAAGCTTTCATCTCGTAATACAATTTTTAAAACCGTCAGTTTTAATTTATCTAACCACTCTTCAAGAACACCACTAACACCTACTTTTTCAACAATCACTTCGAAAAAGCGATCAGTAACATCAATTTTTTCAGACTCACCCGAGGTAATTGAGTATGCTTCTCCCGGGAGATCACCTAAGCCACTCTCGATCCAAGTTCGTAAATTAGAATGGCCTACGGCGTCAGCATTCAGGTTTGATAGTTGCAACTGACTAATAGCGCCAACTAATTTTATGGAGTCGTCAGAAGTAAATCCAGATGAAGTAACGTTGTTAGTACTTGCGCTCAGGTTATCAGCCTTAAGATGGCCATTTACTGATGCATTGAGGCGCGTTAAGGAGTTTAAGGTTTCAACATGTCCGATAGACTGCGTGTTCTCAGAGCCTGAACCTCTAGGTCCAATATTACCGACATTCATTTGAATAGCGGCATTGCCTACCTGTGCATTCGCTGAAATGGTTTGTTCTTCTATACCCAAGGCTTCATCATAGTTAAAAGCATCAGGTACAGAATCGCCGGTGCCGCCGTAATAAGATCGCCCCCCCCTTCCACTGTTGCCGCCGCCCTCAGACCCAGAAGAATAGTCTTTAGTGGGTGGTGTTATAGACTCCTGATCAATACTAGAAACAGTATCCGCTGCAGATTGATCAATTTTTGGCTTGGCAGCATCTGTACGAGCTCGCTGTATTGCTGTAAATTTTTGATAATCAAATCCCGCAAGCAAGGTAATATGCATCACCTTTTCATACAGTTCTTTTAAGTCTGGTAATAAACTTCGAGATACTGTTTTATAGATCAACGATTGCGCTGCGACAGGTACTTCTAATTCATCTATATATTTTTTAAGTAGAGAGAGAATACATGCGGGACCAATTGCGACATCTTCATCATTAAATAGCTTACCCGCAAGAGAACTGAATACATCTGACATTTCATGAATTTCATATGACAGCTCTGCTTCCAGAAATTTGATACCATTTTTAGCCGTTAACCAATCCTCAAAATCATCTTTCGATACAAGGCTTAAACTATCCAGTCTTTGTTTTTTCGCAACAACTGAATTCTTTTCAGTTGAGCTCTTTGCGGTTGAATTCTTCGCTAGGGGCTTAAGCTTTTCAGTATGAGCTTTGTTAAGTTGCTCTATAACACCTGTGGATATGTTTACAGCAAACCATTCAGTATTAGACTCAAACAAGTTGATCGCAATCGAAAAATCGTCACGAAGCCAATCATCAGTTGACTCTAAAGATGAATATAACTCGACAGCACATGAATGTATGGCCCGCTGTATCGCGTCCCTAATAGCATTTGAGCTTTCAGTGCTTATATCAGAAAATAGTTTTTCTATCTGAGTTAGGTCTGGTTTATTATCAGTCATCAATTATACATTATTCTGTAAAGTCAACTTATAGCGGTTATTCTAGGAAAGCAGATCATTCCTTTCCCGCATCTTAGTATAAAGGCTAACCCAAATGCTTGATTTAACAAGGTATGACTGCAATATGTTACAAAAAACATAAAACCTGCAGCATGTATTCACTAATTTTTGTTAGACTGACCTCTCATAAACAGATGGATAGATGTAGGCACCTTAATGAACCAGCTTTTTGTACAAAATCTCAGTGTTATCGACTTCTCCTACTTTGACATCCAAAGGGGAATTTTAGGTGAAAGCTGGATAGTAGATATTGAACTCTCTGGCGGTTTAGATGATTTAGGTATGGTCTTTGATTTTGGCCACGTTAAAAAGAAAATTAAAGCCATCATAGATGAAGAAATGGATCACCGCTTTGTTATATCCAAACAACTTAAGTGTCTCGACATCAAACAAGATAAAGGTATTATCGAATTAAATTGGCAAAATACCATGGGGAGTTATCAGCATATTTCTCCCGAGGCTTCCGTGTTAATCCTCGATATAAAAACCATTAACCCAAAATCAGTCGCA
>ENA-OSET01003981-OSET01003981.1-sediment-metagenome-genome-assembly--contig:-NODE-3981-length-13255-cov-2.311352_pt1 | contig 13255 bp, 10 predicted proteins | sample MGYA00237882_ERZ534229 | MGnify/ENA primary metagenome ERZ534229 (study PRJEB26408, sample SAMN06266212) | sediment metagenome | isolation source: Hudson Canyon methane seep mesocosm | place...
AACAGATTCTAGATAATGCGATTGTCGCTGAAGGGGTTGAGGATGTCTTTGCCTTATGTGGTCTTGATAAACCGAATATTGGTCTATTATCGGAAGAGTTTTTAGAAGATGTTCGGCAAATGCCTTATAAGAATTTTGCTGTTGAATTACTGGAAAAGCTGCTGAATGATGATATTAAGGCCAAGACCCGAAATAATGTGGTGCAGGAAAAGAAATTTTCTGATCGACTGCAAGAAACCTTAAGGAAATATAATAACCGAGCCATTGAAACAGCGCAGGTGATTGAAGAATTAATTCAAATGGCAAAGGATTTTCAAGAAGCCTTTGCTCGTGAAGCTGAGTTAGGTCTTAATCCTGATGAAGTGGCTTTTTATGATGCCTTGGCAAATAATGAAAGTGCAGTACGTGAATTGGGTGATGAAATTCTAAAGAAAATTGCCGTAGAAATCACTGAGAAATTACGTAAATCAACAACGGTAGATTGGCAGGTACGGGAAAGCGTCAGAGCTAAATTACGTATTCTGGTAAGGCGAACGTTGCAAAGATACAAATACCCACCTGATAAAGCAGCTGAGGCTGTAGAACTGATTTTAAAACAGGCTGAGGCTTTGTCTAATGCCTGGACACATTAATGGAAAGCCACATGAATGTGAATGATGCCACCCATGGCACTGGATGCCTGCCGCCCCCAGGCTTCGCTTGGGGCAGGCTCTGCGGGTATGACGGGCAATTGGCGCCTTAAGTAAGGCTTTGTTTTATGCTGAGATCAGGTGTTCTGAACTTAAAGGACAGTTGCTGAAAATGAAAATCTAGAGACTATGAACTCTATATTGGGATCATGGGTATCCAGCCCATACACAAGGGCAAGTAACCTGCAACACTGCACTAGTAAATACGGGAATATAAGAAAGGATTAAGAGATGATTGAATATACTAAATTTCAAAAAGCACTGAAACATATAGGTTTTAATGTCAAATTAAAGCCATTCATTCAGCGTCGTGATGGTTCAGCAAAAGGCGATTGGGATGTTGGCATTACCATTGATGTTATGGAAGCTGCCGTTGACGCCGATATTATTGTTTTACTTTCAGGCGATGGCGATTTTGAGATGTTGCTACGTAAAGTGATGACTCGTGATGGCGTTGAAAGCTATGTTTATGGCGTTACTGAGCTAACCGCACAAGCGCTGATTAATTCAGCCAGTGAATTTTTTCCTATTGATAGCCGTTTACTAATTTAACTCACTAAATTTGTAATTGTAGTTTGAGCTTAGTATGGTATTTTTTAGTAACGATAAAAAAATAATAAAAACCAAGGAATCGTAATGTCAGTTGAAGCTTTATATAAAGTTATTTTATATCCATTTATCAATGAATCGCTTGCCAGCTTAAAGGCTATGACTAAGTTAACCGGTGAAGCAGGTGAAGCCTTTGTCGACAGTGTTGATGATTTTCGTTTTAAAGGTTATGCCGTTTGCTCTGAAGTCACTGGCGGTCTAGATGGCGTTATTATGATGCATCACTACCCAGAAACCGCAATCGCCATTGGTAATTCAGTGTGTGAAAACATGTTTGAAGAATCATATGAATTTACTGAGATTAATGATGATTTGAGCAATGCATTAGCTGAGTGGGGTAATACCATCGTTGGTCGCTCAACCGATTTACATGGTCGTTATAGTTTAGATTATAAATTCTCTAGCCCGTACTTTGTTCACGATGTGAATGATATGGACAAATATTTAGCTGGCGTTAAAGAAGTGATTACTGTGCCAATTACTGTTAACGGTGTTGGGCGCTATTATTTCAACCTGTTAGTTCGCAATGTTGAATATCAATCCATTGGTATTAAACGAGAAGCTAGTACTGGTATTGCCAATGTTCATACCAAGAACTTGCCACTTGAAAGTAAAATATTACTCGTTGATGACAGTAGTATGATTCGTAAAGCACTGAAACGTTACCTAGCACAATTAGGTTATAACAACGTGATTGAAGCTGATGATGGCTCAACGGCGGTTTCTATGGTTGCTGAACATCAACCTGATTTTATGATCATGGACGTGGTGATGGGCGAAATGAATGGTAACCAAGCGTTAGCACAAATTCGTGCTAACGGTAATAATGTGCCTGTTGTAATGCTGAGTTCAGTAACGGATAAAGCGTTAGTTAGCGAATGTGAAAGTCATGGAATATCTGGCTTTATTTTTAAACCTATCCAAGCAGATAATGGTGCGGAAATTGTTAAAGATTATTTGAAAATAGCATAATAAAGCTATTTTTTACAAAGAATGCTGATGTGCTTAAATGTTGTATTAAAAGCACAACAGCAAAACAAAGCTTGTGAGAATAATTGTAGATTGTTGAAACAATATTGGACTTTCCGAGGTCATTGTTAGCTAGCTTTAATAAATATTGGACAAATAAGTGCGATTTTTTTGTTTTACCTCTTTATTCTTTTTTTTCAGCTCTTGCCATGTGATGGCTGGAAACTTTAAGGTAACGCTTGTTGATAGTAACAATGACCCGTTGCCTGATATGGTGGTTTATTTTCAACCGTTAGATGGCATGGTGTTACCTGTTAGCAATAAAACGGTCGAAATAGGTCAACTAGACCGTGCGTTTACCCCCTATATTAATGTTATGCAGTTAGGTAGCAGTGCTAACTTTCAAAACAAAGATGATATTACCCATCATATTTATTCCCCTGTAGGTGAAAATAAATTTTCATTTAAAATTCGGGCCGGCCAATCACAGCGCAAAGATGACTTTCAACAATCAGGTGAAGTAGCTATGGGCTGCAATATACATGACTGGATGAGTGGTTATTTATATATTGTTGATACACCACTGTTCGGAAAAACTGATGCACAAGGTCGCGTTAGTATTGCGATAGAGCAACAAGGAAAATATCAGCTGGTTGTTTGGCATCCACATCTTGAAGTTGAAAATCACAGTGTCAGCCAGCAGATACAATGGCCTGAAAGTACACAAGTAACGATAAAAATCCCTCATAAAATGGGAAAAAATTCAGAGCAAAAAAATGAAGAAGATTTCGATTTTTTATCTGATTATTAAGGACGATTCTCTCAATGAAGAGTTTACAAACTAAGATATTTCTATTTTTTGTTCTGTTGTTGCTTTTAGTGCAAGCGATTGCATTTTGGACAATTATGGCAGGTAATAAAAGCCAAGAAAAACAAGAAATAGCTAACCGTTTGACGACAGCAAAAACTATCTTTAATGCTCAGTTTGATAGCCGAAGAGATTATCTGACGGCCTTTGCCGAAACCGCAGCGAAAGATTACGGTATTAAACAAGTTTTTGAAGATGAAGTGCGCAGTTTATTAGTGGCGATGAATAATCATCGTAAGCGTATTGATGCCGATATTGCTATGGCGGTATCAGCAGAAGGTGTGATTACCGCACAGCTTGTTGTTGAGCAAGACGCATCAGGAAAATTAAAAGTAAAACAAGGAATTGAACGTAATCAAACATTTCGATTCCCACATTGGTTAGAAAACCAAGAACAATCACATTTGTATGTTGTTGATCATGTTGTTTATCAAGTGAGCTTTTCACCTTTGACGGTTGGCGCGCGGACGATAGGCTGGCTAGCTTTTGGTTTTGAAATTGATCAAGAACTTGCTCAGCACTTTTTTGATATAACTCAGCTACATACTGACTTTGCTCTTGTACAAGGTGAAAGTTGGCGTTTAATTGCTTCTTCCAATTCAACTGCCGATTTAGCATTAACGAAACAGGTTGTTAAAAATACAACGCCTGAAGAATATATTGCGGTTGGTCATCTTATTGATGAAACAGATAATGTGCAATTAGCTCTTGCTATGTATGGTTTACGTGCTGATATTGTTGAGGTGTTGCAAAAGCAGTGGTGGCAGTTTTTAGTCTTAACAATTGTGACCTTGTTGCTGTCACTTACTGTGGCTTATATTATCGCAGCTTCAATTACTAAACCGATAAAATTACTGGTTAAGCAGGCTAAAATAGTGGCTAGCGGCGATTACAATCAAACGGTAAAGGTAAACGATAAAAGTGAACTCGGGCAATTGGCTAATGAATTTAATGCTATGCAATCAGCGGTTTTATCGCGCGAGAAGTCAATAACTCATAGCGCAAATCATGACCCATTAACTGATTTACCTAATCGCAGTGTATTAAAGCTAATGTTGCAAACTTTGGCTGATAAAAAACAAGCATTTACCGTATTTCATTTAAATTTAAGTCGTTTAAAAGATGTTAATGAAACCCTTGGCCATGATGTTGGTGACTGGCTAATTAAAACAACGGCGAAAAGACTCGCTACCTTGCAAGAATTTCAGTTGTTATGTCATGTCGGTGCTGATGAATTCGTTTTGTTAGCAGAAATATCACCAGAGCCATCGCCAGAATTTGCAAAAGATACCTTAGTCGAAAAAATTCACCACGCTTTAGAAGAAAATTGCGAATATCAAGGCATCAGTCTGCAATTACAAGTGCGCATCGGCATCGCGGCAGTGCCAGAGCATTGCCAAAGTACTAAGTCAGTTTTACAAATGGCAGATACTGCCTTACATCACAGCCACAAAGTTAATCAGTTGGTGCAAACTTACCATCAAGATCTTGATGTAAATAGTGTTGAGCGTTTAAACCTGATTAATGATTTAAAAGATGCCATTGTTGGTGACCAACTAGAGTTGCACTATCAACCTAAACTAGATTTAAACACAGGTATAGTTACTCATGTAGAAGCGCTTGTACGTTGGCGTCATCCAAGTTTAGGCATGGTACCGCCTGACAATTTTATTCATATTGCTGAACAGACTGGACAAATTAATGCGTTAACTCAATGGGTATTTATTACCACGTTAAAGCAATATCAATTATGGCGAGCGCTAGGATTGAATATTAGTGTTGCAGTAAACATCTCGGCAGAAAATCTTAAAGACAGCCAGTTTTATCAATTTATATGTCAGTCGCTTGAAGAGTTTAGTGTACCCGCAGAAAAAATAACGCTGGAAGTAACCGAAAGTGCCGTTGTTGACGATCCGGTTTCTGCAATTGCATTATTACAGCAGTTTAAAGATCGAGGCATGCGTATATCTATAGATGACTATGGCACGGGTTATTCCTCACTAGCACAACTAAAACAATTGCCAGTGCATGAGCTTAAAATTGATAAATCTTTTGTTCAACGTTTATGTGATGATGAGGATGATAGAATAATTGTTCGTTCAACCATCGAATTAGCCCACAATATGGGACTTAGTGTGGTTGCTGAAGGCATTGAAGACGAGTTTGCGTTAAACTGGTTGGCAAAAAATAATTGTGAACTTGGGCAAGGTTACTTTATCAGTCGCCCTAAACATGCAAACGAGTTAACACCATGGCTATTAGAACAAGAGGTAGCCGTTTTTGAATAGGATATTACTTTGTTAAAAACAATGGTATTTGTTGGCTTACTTCTAGCTGTAGCTACTGCACATTCTGCAGAAATTAAGTTACATGGCGTACTAGATATTCGCGCAACAAGTGCAAGTACACTTGATAGTTATGTTGATGGTGGCTATGGAAAATTTACCAGCCATGATGGCGAGAATGTATCGTTAGCACAAGCAGGTAGCGAGCTAATTATTGAATGGGATACCGGTATTACTGCCAACATAGTGGCAAATGCCTATAGTGATGAAAATGAAACTATTATTGGCATTACGGAAGCTTTTCTAAAATACCGTAGTTTACCTAATAGCAGTGGTTACCGTTGGCAGACGAAAGCAGGAATTTTTTATCCTGAAATATCATTAGAAAATAATGCTTATGCTTGGGCTAGTCGAAATACACTTAACTCATCAGCTATTAATACTTGGCTTGGTGAAGAAATTCGCGTGTTAGGTAGTGAATTAGCATTAACTCGGTTAGGAAAATTTAATGATAGTGATTTTGATCTGACATTTGCAGCTACTGCCTTTGTTAATAATGATCCTGCTGGTGCTTTGTTGTCTTGGCATGGTTGGAATATTGGCAATAGACAAACCTTATGGACAGACTCTAGAGTAATTCCTGATTTTCGTGCCCGTATGCCTGGTTATGATCTTAATGGTCAAGCAGCAAAATCAGATCCTTTTTTAGAGCTTGATGATAACTGGGGCTTTCATGCTAGAAGTAAAGTTAAATTTCATCGCAAAGGGCAGTTAATTCTTGGTTATTATGACAACAATGCAACGCCTTACATGGTTGAGAATGGTCAATATGGTTGGCGCACTCGTTTTACTCATGTAGGTTTTAGTTGGCGCTTGCCCAATGCATATGAATTCACTGCCCAGTATTTAACAGGTGATACTTTAATGCAAAGCCCTACAAGAAGAGATGTAGTGAATAACGACTACGCTAGTGGCTATGTGGCAGTGTCTAAACGTATTAAAAAGCATCGAGTAACGCTGCGACTAGAAGAGTTTTCAATTACTGATAACGATAAAACCGTTGGCGATAATAATAATGAATATGGTAAATCAGCTACGGCAAATTATACCTATCGATATAGCAAACCTTGGTTATTATCAGTTGAGTACAACTGGATCAATAGCCATCGTCCTGCTCGTATGTACACCAATCAAGCTGTAAACTTAGTCGAACGTCAATGGCAATTTGCTGCACGATATTTTTTCTAAATTTTTAACCTGTATCTATTAGTAAATTGTGTCAGTGCTTTTAACAAAAAACTAATAGCCGTATTCTCTAACTCCTGTACGGTTATGTAAAGTAACGTGTTTTTCTTTGACGCTATTTATGCGTCAAGCGCATATTATAGGGATTACTAATTCTTTTTTTCAGGGATGAACATTTAAGTTCTATTGGAAATTAGCTTTGAGGTATCAAACTACGTTACGTAGTATAAAGTTTTACTAGCTTGACTATTATCAGCTCAATTTGTTGAGGCAGGTTATATCGCAGAACCTGCAACTTATGATGTAACTAATGCATCACTCACATCAATAGAAAAATAATTGCCCCTCAGCTCCCATCAGGGATATTGTTAGGAATGAACCTACTTTCTACATCTTATGATGCCTCCACCTGTGTAGGTGTATGCACTGGCAAGATATTTTTAAAGGTGAAAAAATTAGGTTCAAGCATTTGACCTTGATGGTATTCAATATAACCCGGCTTCAATTCACTTAGCATATTTTATTTCTTAAATAAGTGGTGTTGTTAATGTGATGTTAATTTGTGGTAAGCTTATGTTGGATATTCTAATGTATCAAAGTCGATACAAAGAGTAGACAATTCGCTACTAACATCTATATTTTAAGCGCTATGATGTAATTTCAAAGTTGTAAAAGCAGGAATTAAAAATGGTTAAATCAAAATTATTTATCGGTTTATATTGTTTTATCGGGGCATTAAATGTTGCTCAAGCAAATGACTATTCAAAAGTTGCTATCGATAAACAATTTTGGCAAACATCACAGGTTGCAAATTTAGCACAAAAATCTAGCTCAAAAATTAATAGTAAAGCGACATCTGGTTTATATTTCGACGTTGATATTGCTTTACTTGAACAACAGCTTTTAAATAATAATACTATATTGCTTGATTTACCTTTGCCTGATGGCAGCTATGCTAAGTTTGAATTGACCTCATCGCAGGTTATGCATCCTGAGCTAGCGGCAAAATACCCGTCGATTAAAACCTTTTCTGGTCAGCAAGTAGGTAATGCTAATAACACCGGGCAATTTGATATTACTCCACACGGCTTTCATGGGGTTTTCAGCCAAGGAGATGAGCAAGTTTTAATTGACCCAAGTAGTAGAATCAGCAATCGAAGCTACCACAATTACTATCGTAAAGACGCCCAGCCCATTGTAGAAACTGAATTTTCTAAGCGTCTACCGCCACGTAAACGGGCAATGACCACGAGTGATGTTCAAGCACAAAAATTAGCTAAAAACAGTGCTAAGGTAACAAGTTTAACAACCTACAAACTTGCTATTGCAACAACAGGTGAATATGCGGAATTTCACGGTGGTACTAAAGAAAGTACATTAGCTGCATTGGTTACTTTAGTTAATCGGTTGAATGATGTTTATCAACGTGATTTATCAATGAAATTTGAATTGGTTGCGAAAAACGACAGTATTATTTTTACTGACAGTAGTACTGACCCTTTTGCCAATACCGATGAAGATATCGATTTGAACGCTGGTGTTATTGATGGCGCTATCGGCTCAGAAAATTATGATATTGGCCATTTAGTTGGCACTGGTGGCGGTGGTCTAGCTGGCTTTAGAGTGGTTTGTACTAGTATTAAAGCGGAAGGTGTAACCGGTAGTGGTAGACCGACATCAGATTCTTTCTATATAGATTATGTTGCTCATGAAATTGGTCACCAATTTGGTGCTGATCACACATTTAACGGTGGGCAAGGTGCCTGTGGTGGCAACCGAGAAACAAACAGTGCTTATGAACCAGGTAGTGCTTCCACTATCATGGGCTATGCGGGAATTTGTGATGGTCAAAATATTCAAGGTAACTCTGATCCTTATTTTCATATTCATTCAATCGATCAAATTCGATCATCTGCTAACCCTTTAGCAAGTTGTGGAACAAAGTCGAGCATCGCAAACGATGCGCCAACAGTAGATGCAGGAACTGATCGTACGATACCAGCTAACACTCCTTTTACGTTAATCGGAACAGCGACTGACCCAGACGGTGATAGTATGAGTTACAGTTGGGAACAGTTTGATTTGGGCGCGCAAAGTAACAATGCTGCAGAAGATGGCACTGATGATGGTAAACGACCTTTATTTAGAACGTTTAGCCCAACAAATAGTGCGGAACGCACACTACCTAAATTAGCCGATATTCTTGGTAATAAATCAAGCTATGGTGAAGCGTTACCTAGCGTTACTCGTGAAATGAACTTTCGTTTAGTGGTGCGTGATAATCAAAATAACCTTGTTGATGATGCAATGAAAATTAATGTTGTTGCAAACTCACAAGGTTTTAGTGTTAATGATATTGCGAATTGGAATGGTTCGACACAAACCGTTTCATGGCATACTGCTGATACTGAAAAAGCGCCAGTGTCTTGTGCGGCTGTCGATCTCTTATTATCAACTGATTCAGGGGCTAACTTTAGCCAAACATTAGCAGATGATGTAAGTAATGATGGAAGCCATACTATTAACTTACCTAATTTAACAACCAGTACTGCACGAGTTAAAATAACCTGTAGTGATAATATATTCTTTGCTATCAATAATGCCGATTTTGAAATAAGTTCAACCGATGTTGCGCCAACAAAACCGGTATTTACAGGTCAAGACAGTATCAAGACCAATGAAGATACGAGTATTTTATTGAGTGCTGATTTGTTGACCTTTGAAAATAACCCAACCATTGATAGTTTGGCAATTACCGCAGGAGAAAACTATAGCTTTGACGGCTTAACGGTGACTCCAACGCTAAATTTCAATGGCAATATAATGGTTAATATGACGGCAACAGCTAGTAGTTTAGTTAGTGATAGCTTCCAAGTGAGTATTGATGTAAATGCGGTTAATGACCAGCCAACAGCCGTTGCGGATAGCGCTACGGTAGCTCAAGACTCTAATAATAACGAGATAGATGTTTTAGTTAATGACAGCGATATTGATGGCGAAACTATTACCTTAAAAGCTGTTAGTGCTTCAGGTAATGGCACAGTGACTATGGTTAATAATAAAGTTAATTATTCTCCAGCAAGCGGCTTTAGTGGTGCGGAAACCATCAACTATACGATTGAAGACTCAGAAGGTTTGAGTGCTAGTGCAGAACTATTAGTAACCGTTACCGCTACACCTGTAACTCCTCCAACGGTTGAACCTGAAAGCAAATCGTCTGGCGGTGGTAGTGTGAATTATTTACTAATGATTTTAGCATTGGCGTTAAGTCGAAAGATAAGAAAAGGATCGAATAATGTTTAAGAACTATTCTTTGTTAGTAGTCGCTTTCTTATCGCTACACATGACAGGCTGTAATCAAGCGGAAACAGAGCAGTTAGCTGTGCAAAGCGAAACAAAGCAAGAGGTTAAAAGTGAAGTTTCTGCCGCTATTGAACAGGCTTTAGTAAATAAGGACTTTCGTTTACTACACAGTAAAGGACGTCGTATTGTAGTGCCGGGCTTAGAACAGCTAGATATCTCATTGGTACAATCACAATGTGGTCTAAAGCCTATGATAAAAAGTGGTGATGTTATGAAAACGACTGAACAGCGCCAACAGCAAAAAGCAGCATATGCGTTTGCTAAACAATTTAACCAAGCTGTTTATCAGCAATGTCTAGCAAGTTTGAAGCAATAGCGTGATACTTCATATTAAAGTAGAGGTGAATGTCCATTGGCAATAGATAAAATCCTCTTGGTTGATGACGATGTAGAATTAACATCGTTAATCAGCCAATTTTTAACTATGAATGGCTTTGACGTTGAAGTGGAGTCAAATGGTGATCATGCGATAAAACGTATTTGGTCAGTAAAGCCAGATTTAATTGTTTTAGACCTAATGTTGCCAGGGTTAGATGGTTTATCGATTTGTCGATCAATCAGAGAAGATTTTTTTCGTCCTATTATCATGCTAACGGCACTTGATGATGATATTGATGAAGTAACAGGGCTTGAAGTTGGTGCTGATGATTACCTATGTAAGCCAATAAAACCGAGAGTTTTATTGGCTCATATTCGTGCTCAGCTTCGTCGTCATACTCATATAAGCCAACAACTCGATACTAACATTAAAACTGCACTGTCAGATGAGCTGGTTATTGATGCAACAAAACGCAAAGTCAGCTATCAACAACAAGACATTTTATTAACCTGTGCTGAGTTTGATTTATTGTGGGTTTTAGCAAGCCATGCCGGTCGAATAATCTCACGCGACGAATTACACCAAGAGATTTTTCGCCTTGCATATGATGGCTTAGATCGCTCAATTGATTTGCGCATTTCAAGATTACGTAAAAAACTTTCAGATAACTCCAAAGAACCTAATATTATTAAAACCATTAGAAATAAAGGTTATCTGCTTGCAAAATAAAACCAAGAAAAAGTTTTCACTACTTTTTTTGCTATTCTTGCTTAATGTTGTTTCTGCAAGTTTATTGCATAACCCGATTTACAACCTAGTAGAAGGTTTCATTTATCAAGAATACGATAGCTATTTATTAACAGCTAAAGAAAAAATGCATGAAACATTCAAAGGTGCTAAAGCAGAAAACTGGCAAGTTAAAGCCGTAGAGCTTGGTAATATTTATGATACTCAGTGCCTGATAGTTGCCAATAACAGTGATAACTTTTCAAAAGATGTTCTGCATTTAATCAACTCAGCTCAATCGACCTCGGGAGTTGTCGATCTTGATGGTGCTACTGTCTATTACCCGTTAAATGATGATTTTGTAGCTGAACTTGGCCCAATTCCTTTCAATTATTTGCTTGCATTTATTTATGACTGGTTTACATGGGCTGTTGCAATTCTCTTAAACTTAATATTCGCTTATGGATATTTAACTTATAGCGAAAGAAAGCAACAAGAATTAACCAAAGAAATTCTTTCTTTACCTATTCCTATTAAAACTAATGAACAGCCTCTAGCGATACTTGCACAGTTAAGGGCATCGTTAGCGACTGTTCAACAAGACAATGAAAACCGATTAATATTGCAAAGAGATTTGCTACACGGCGTAGCGCATGAATTTAGAAGCCCAATGGCAAGAATTCAGTTTGCCCTAGATATGCTTGAAGATACACCTGCTGCTGAGCATGAACGGCTCACTAAAAGTATGCATAATTCGCTAGCTGATTTAGATGAATTAGTGAAAGAGCTATTGTACTACGCTCGCCTAAAAGACAGTCACGCGGCATTCAAAAATGAGTCGATAACTCTGCAAAATATTTGTAAAGAAAGCATTGAGCAAGTCAGTGCTTTCTATCCTAAGGTAAAGTTTTCATTAACCATGCCTGAGCTAGTAACACTAGTGGGAGATGAAAAGCACATCAAACGGATGCTAGTTAATTTATTACGAAATGCTGGCCGTTTTGCAAAGCATCATTGCTGTTTAACCGTTGTGAAAAGTGTTACTGGAATGACTATTTTAGTTGATGATGATGGCATTGGTATTCCACCGGGTAAAGCGGAACGAATTTTTGAACCCTTTACGCGTTTAGATCCAAGCCGTTCGAGAGATTCCGGAGGCTGCGGCCTAGGACTGGCGATAGTGGCGTCCATTGTTGGAAAGCATCAAGGAACAATCAGAGTTGTTGATAGTAAATTGGGTGGTGCCTGTTTTGAGGCTGTTTTCAAACAAACTAATCACTAATTTTAGTTAAAATATATTTACTAATGTAGATGGCCAGTCGAGGTATCGCTGAATTTAGCACTATTGAATTGGGCAAATACTGGCAATACCACAGTAAATACCGATGCCTCCTTAATTACCACCATGGTATTTAAACCACTGTCGCTATTAATTGAATGGAGAATCAAAAATACCGAGTATATTTATCGTATTTAACTCGGTATTTTTTATCGTACAGGATGTAGCAAATTTTGATTCCTTACATTTCTTCTAAGCGCATGCCACGGGTTTCTTTAATATATTTAACAACAAAGAAAATGCTGATTAATGCTGACATTGCATACAAGCCATAAGCCCCTGAAAGACCAACATTACTGAGTAATATTGGGAAGGTCATAGTTATAGCAAAGTTTGCAATCCATTGGGCACTTGCCGCTACGGCTAACGCAGCACCACGAATACGGTTATTAAACATTTCGCCTAATAACACCCAAACAACAGGCCCCCAACTTAAACCAAAAAATACCACAAATAAGTTAGCCATTATTAACGCTGCAGTGCCCATGTTGTCAGATAACGCGAGTTTTCCTACTTCATTAAAACCAGCGGTGCCAAATATATAGGTTAAGGCCCCCAAACTGATAAACATGCCTACACTGCCGACTAGCAGTAGCGGTTTTCGTCCTACTTTATCAATTAAAGCAATGGCGATAAAAGTAGAAACAATATTGGTTATACCGGCAAGAACATTAATAAATAACGATTGTGATTCGTCAAAGCCAGCTGCTTGCCAAAGTTCTGAGCCGTAATAAAAAACGACATTAATACCGGCAAATTGTTGGAATACGGAAAGTGCAATGCCCACCCAAATAATAGGGTGAATTTTCTTTTTGCCATCAATAAATAGATCAGAAATACTTG
>ENA-OSET01003982-OSET01003982.1-sediment-metagenome-genome-assembly--contig:-NODE-3982-length-13254-cov-7.338317_pt1 | contig 13254 bp, 7 predicted proteins | sample MGYA00237882_ERZ534229 | MGnify/ENA primary metagenome ERZ534229 (study PRJEB26408, sample SAMN06266212) | sediment metagenome | isolation source: Hudson Canyon methane seep mesocosm | place: USA:Hudson...
TGGAATAATGGTGTCATATCACCTGAACGAACATCATCTTCCAGACCAGCAAAACCATTTAAACCTGAGGCGTAAATCACATCAAAATCTAACTGCTCGTCAGTCGCATCAAGGTTAGCAAACAAATCAAAGGTTTGATCCAAGACCCAACCAGGACGAGCACTCGGTTTATCAATCTTATTAATAACAACGATTGGTTTTAAACCTAAGGCTAAGGCTTTTTGTGTTACAAATCGTGTTTGCGGCATCGGTCCTTCAGATGAATCGACAAGTAACAAAACTGAATCGACCATCGATAAAACACGCTCTACTTCACCACCAAAATCAGCATGTCCAGGTGTGTCTACGATATTGATATGGTAACCATTCCATTTCACTGCTGTATTTTTAGACAGAATCGTAATACCACGCTCTTTTTCAAGATCGTTTGAATCCATCACACGTTCTTGTAATTCTTCATGTTCACTAAACGTGCCTGATTGGCGTAATAGTTGATCAACCAACGTAGTCTTACCGTGATCGACGTGGGCAATAATTGCGATGTTTCTTAACTTGCTAATTTCTCTAGTCATTTATGTATTTCTTGTCTTGTTTGTCTGGCAATGTGTACTCACTTGTGTACACATTTATAAAAGCACCCTGTTTCCACGGGTCGGCATAAGTCGGCGCTATTATATAGGAACTACGATTAATGAGTTTAATTATCAGTAACTCCAGAATAAAACATCGTCTTGTGGCCTGCTATCAAGATGAACATATCAAGCATCCCTTTTGATTGACATCAACCAAAAACAAACATAATCTACTCGTCGGTGAAGGCGCATGACTCTCTATCCATATATTCCTTGTATATAGTAAAAAAGGTTGTGCGCTTTCACTAACCATTATTCAGTAATGATGATCACGGCTGTTTGCATCTAAGAGCCAAAAGGTAGAGAATATAGGCATAAGCTAGACGCAAGATTCACTACAGCGGAGGTATTATCATGACGAAGCTCTACAAGTTTGTAATAGTGTTCTCATTGGTTTTGGCCAGTAGTTTATTAGCCAAGGAAGTCACCAAGCGTGCGACTATATCAGTCAACGCCGCACCGGTTAAGACCTCATCTCCTTCTGTAAATACGCAGAGGCAACCTGCAACGCAGGCAGATTTAGACGCATTTACCGCCGATCTAAATAAAGATCTTCCAACAATGCTAGATTCCGAATCACAACTACTGTCTGTCAACAGTGAGCAAGGCTTACTATTTTACAATGTAGTATTTGTTAACTACCTCTCTGAAAATCTTCACCCTGACCTCATTTCAGCAAGCAAAATGCAGCAACTTAAATTAAAAGAATGTGATAACCAGTTTGTTCAGAGGGGCGTTTCAATGTACACCACTTATTATGACAAGGTTGGCAATTCGGTATTCCGTGTTTCTGTCACGCCCGCCGAATGTGGTTACTCATGATCATTATCAATAAATTCGATCATTAACTCATGGTTAATGGCTGAAGCAACTACCTTGTTGTAGAGTTTTTTGTATGCGGCAACGCTAGATTGAAGCGACATATCGTTTTTCTTTGTATAGCATCCAAGCCCCACTAATAAACAAGCAGCGGTGTCCTGTTCAGTGTTACCTACATGGATCAAGACGTACTTGAAGAAAGGGACGCCAATCACCTCTAGCATGCCCTGATGAAAATCAGGAAAGCGTTTAGTATAGCGACCATCAAAGCCACCTACATCCCTCACGCCGACTTTATATGTGCCGGCAGGTATTCGCGTTTCTCCTGGCACTTTATGATCGCGGTACTCATCCTCTAGGCCAAAGCATACATACTTATCGTCAACAGAAACCATGCTGATAGTTGTATCCTCGTCCGATACGAACCTATTCACAGCGATCAACATCAGTTGGCCTCCTTATCAATATTGCAACTCATAAGACTGGCCTCTAGCTTTTTGGCATATACGGCCAAATCAATCCACCTATCACCTTGCATCACAGGCATAGGGGTTGGCTCAAACAATACCGCAGCCGGTTCAGGACAGATATTATTCGGGGGGACGATCACGGGCGGATTTGAACTGCATGAGCACATCATCAGCCATAGTGGTAAAGCTGCAGTTAGTTTCATCTTCTACTCCTGCTAATGCCCCAAGGGCGTCATCGAGCCTGACTTGAACTTGCTTGTTTCGCCTGTCACGCTCTAATAATTTTTGATTCAGACTGTTATATGCTGTTACCAGCATTTCGTTAGAATCCTTCCACCTTTCAATATTGACCCGCTCAGTGACAAGCAAGCCTTTTTGCAACCCGACTTCTTGTTTTGCATCTAACAGAAGATATCCCGCCACCGCAGTCGATGCAGAAAGCGCCAATACCAAACCGACAATCCAGCCCTTTAATGGCAGAAAACCGAGCGCCTTTGTTGCTAAAAACTTAAACATTTTTATTCTCCCAAACAGACTGAATTGCCTTTGCAAAACCACTGGCCGACATCAACATAGCGCCGTTAGTCACTAGTGCCTCAGCACCATCTAAGGATTTATATACAGCGCCTATACCAAACAAGCAGAGCACACCGCCCACCACTAAACATCCAAGGAAACCTACCCGCATCATCGATACCTTTCCGGTATTATTTTTTAGCATCGCTATCCCCTAGAAATTCATATCGATCTTGCAAATCACGATCACGTTTATTTACATACAGGCCATTTTTCATGTTTTTGCTTCGACTACCCCGAGTTTTAATTGACTTCTGAATAGTAGACGACGTAATTCTGGATTTAGGGTTCTCCTTATTCCACTCTCTAATTTGGAGGCGAATTTCACTGGTGCTTTTTTTCTCTTGTCTAGCCTGAACCATGGCATCAATTAACGCGCTTCTCCGGTCTTGGCGGCGTCGCATGGTATTGCTTACAGCTGTGTTTTGCTCATAGATTTCACTCATATCTGAAGATGCAAACCCAACTACCTGCCCTGCAATCTCAGACCATGAGGCATCTTTTTGTAGGTATCCACGAATGCTTCGATAGTCTTCAGTAAAGAAACGAGCACCTTTAAGTGTGTCTTTTAAGGCTTTCGGCATCATGTACTCAGAGGCACGTTCAAAATGACCATCCGAGGCCAACTGTTTAGCCACTAGCGGGTTTTCAATAAGTATGGTGGCCATTGGCCCTAATATGGCTTTCAATACATCGTAAGCTTGATCTCTTCCTTCTAGTTCGCGATCCGACGTCCTAAACCACAAGTCTCCATGACCAAGCCGACCATGCACTGACCATGGCGTATAAGCATCAATTAAACCTTTCGATACTGCATGGCTAAATGTCTTACCGCCAATCCGGTCAAGTAGCACCCGTATCTCAGCTTTAACATCTCTAGGATCATCATCATCACCGGCTAAATCCTCTAGCGCTTGGGCAAGCCCAATAATCAAACCAGATAGCGGCAAACCAAATGACCCCGCAATAGCAGACTGCATACCCACCATGCCGATCAATGCCTTTCTAGCTTCGGCCTTCTCTTCCACTGTGGCGTTTTCATTAAATGCCTGCAGTGCTGTTCTTGTATATAAATAGGTAATACCTTGCGAGTACTGCTTAAATTGAGTAACAACGCGCATCACATTGCCACGCATAAAGCGACCGCGATTCGTTGACGTGTAATCAAAATGCGTTTTCCAGACCAGATCAGAGGCTGATTTCACCGCATCAACATGAGAGTGACCTTTATTTATGGCCGCACGGTAAACAGCTAATGCAGTTATTTCGCGATTAGCACGCTCAGCATGATGGAAGCTAAATGACAGAACATTCATCAACTTATGTTTGAAGGTACCGTTATCAATACCGCTTTCTGCCATGCCGGCAATATCATGAGCCAACGTTTTATCCAGTAAGCCCTCTCCATACCAAGACTTAAAGGCGGCTTTCTCATTTACTGTTAAATCTGAATTTTCAACCGAGATTCGCTTGCCATCACTACTAAAAAAGTCCTTAGTTGCTTTTGACATTTCTTTTGATACATTCGACCATCCATATTTTGCTGCGGCCACCGGTAACGATACAACAGGGGTTTGAAATAAATTCACAACAGCAGCTGCAGGGGTTAACCCTAAAAACCAAGCAAAACCTAAACTGTTAAGGCCGCTGGCAATCCAGTGAGAGTTAGGCTTCATTAATGCGTCGTGTGACTTTCTTAACTCATTAAGTGCGTCACTGGCAAAAACGTTGCTACCGCTTTTCCTGATTTTAGATGATGCGGCGATATCGTCATTTAATTGAGTAATCACTTTTTCAATCTGGTGATCTTTATAGTCAGCTTTAAATTTTTGATACGCCTTCCATAAAATAAGCTCATCAGCATCTTTCTCAATATCTAACTTTTGGGTCTTCCGTTTTATTTCATCGAGCTTCATTCCGACAGCATCGGTTAAATAGGTTTTTAGCTGTTCAACTTCAGTCTTAGCTTGTTTTAGCTCATAACCGCTTTGCGCCATACTCACCTGACGCTCTAAACCAGTTACCGACTCCGCTAGCTGGTACCCATATTCCAGGCGAGCGATTTCACTTGAGCCATGCTCCACCGCATGGGCAAACGCGCGATGTTGATCCTTGTGGAAGCCCGCTATTTTTTTACGTTGGATAAAGCTTTTCCGAGAACTAATATCAGGCAACGACTCTAAATACAGCTGATAGATGCCATGGCGCAAATCATCAACCACCTTGCCGCTGCCAGCTTTCTGAATAAGCCCATCTACTTCAGCCACAAAGCTAGCACTGACACCATCAATGTTTTGTAGGTTTTCTAAGTTTTTACCCACCCCTCGGATTGAGCTGCCATCAGCCTTAAGTTGTTCGATAAACTGTTGCTGTTCTTTTTCACTTTCAAACATGTCGAAGGACACGTCCTCGTCAACTGATGAATACACCCAGAACTTACCAAAGCGAGCTAATGGGAAATATGGTGAAGCCAGTTGAGCGGTTTCAAACTTATCTTTGAGCACAGTCATTAGGCTAGTTTTTGTGGCCAGCGGCATATTCTCCGTACCCAATCGATCTTCAAGAATACGCATCCGGTCTTCAAGCATTTCCTTGTGGTAATCACGTTGAGCGATATAAACCTTCTTGGCGGTTGCCGGTAAAGCTTGGTAGCGAGGTTGAAGCTCATTAAATGCTGCTTCGCGTTCCGGCTCATTTAGTAGTTCGTGATTAATCTGTTTAACTTCATCGATAAATTTTGCGATGGTATGGCCTTCACCCCCACGCCACTTGGCTCGCTCCTTAATAACGGCAATTTTTTTGGCGGCTGAATCTTTTGTCCATCGAGGGAGATACTCACTCTTTGAAGGATCAACACTATTCATAGTGGCGTCATGTTGAACATCAGATAGCGCAATGTTATCTGCCTCAGACAACTTGCTTCGGTCATCGAGTATCGCACCACCTTTATGTTGCCAAGTATTTTGCGCCACTTCCATTAGCTGCTTAAGTGGCATGTACTTATCTCTGATCAAAGGTAATACCTTGCTTGACACCTCTGAAAGCTGACGCAAGGTGATCGCACCAAACGACTGCTCTTTTGTTGCAGACCATAACTTGTAAAAAGTCGATTTAGCGCTATTGGCTAAAGCACTGTCATTAATGATTTGTTTTACCTTTGACTGATCATTACTGCTGTTATTCGATGCGGGTGCCTTAGAAAATAGCGGTTGTCCACGATTTACGGCAGCTTTCATTTCATCAGTGATGATGAACGCATGAACATCTACTAAGTCATCAGCTACTTGTTTAACAACAGCACCCTTAAAGTCTTTAGCTGTTGCGTCAGCCACTCCCTTATTGTCCGTAGTTTTAACTATTTTGCTATTAGGTAAAACAACATCCCACCCAATACCAGTGTCACCTACATTTATACTGGACGTACCAACTTTAGCGCCCCATTTTTTGATGTATTTATTAACCAGGTTAGGTACGGTTTTGTCGTAGAAGCCACGCATACCGTCGCCGCCAATCTTGAGATCTTCACCTCTTAGTACCCTTACTGTGCTGGGTGGCGAGTCTTGATTGATAAGCTTCTCAGCAGCCTCCTTCCCAATATATGCCGCAAGATTACCTTCTGTTACATTGTCGGCTATCTTTGTAAAGTCGATACCGCCTTTTTCTTGAACGTGTAACCTATTGTTGAGCGTGTCCCAATCAACAGCATCAATCTGTTTATTCAGGCTATATAAATCAGCGCTCTGATCGCCGGTCGCCCACGCCACTTTGTCAAAACCATTTTCTGTGGCATGACGGATCATGCGTTTCATCGCTAGATTGACCCAAGCATTACCTTTGAACGGTGCGTTGGGTACAGCAGGATTTACCTCTGATGTGTTGCCAGCCTCACGGTACCCTTTCTTACGGCCTTCTTGGTGCCAATCAGATTGAAGCTCATTGATGAATAAAACCTTGTTTCCGTCCACATCGGTACGCTCGTCATAGCGGATATGAGCTAAAACATTTTTCTCGTCCCAATGGGTTGATTTAAAAGCTTTGTTTTCTCCGGCAAATACATGAGAAAAGTCACCGCGCTGTATGTAATCGTTATACATTTGGTCGATAGCTTTAGTGTCAGTCTCGCCATTACGTCTAGCGATAACGTGATATTCATTAGCGGTCAACGGGTTTTTATTTGGCAACGTCAACAATAGTTCGCGGTAGTTTTTGGCTTCGCCTTTTATGGTGTGCTCTTTGTACATAGCCGAGTCTTCACCATTATTTAAATACTCAATAGCTTCTTCCCTTGAGTAGCCTTCGCCCATCTCATCAGACATAAAAATTTCTATGTCACTTTCGGACGGAGATCCCACCTCAACCTCTTTAACCTGAACTTGATTAGCCTCAACAAACTCAGCTACGTCTTGTTTGGTGACCTTGCCTTTTTGGTCGTTCAACCATTCAACAATGCCTGTCCACTCTACCTCTTCGGCTTTAATGCCCCATTTGCCACGAGTGCCTTCATTACTCAATTGCTTGGCTAGTTGCTTGCCTGAAATGCTATTAGGCATCTTATCGCTTAATGCGCGCCCCATACCCGAGAAGAAGGTGTTAAACCGCTTGATCGCACCAGCATGTTTCGAGAAAAATGGGATCTGTTCATTACCCAATGTTTGACCTGTCGATGCCAGCGATACAAGATCGTTGTCACTTTTAACAAACGAGTCTAAATGCCTGAACTCGTCGCTAGTTAGTCTTGCGATGTAATTACCGATATTTTCAGCTGTTGAATGACTCTTCGCTACAACGATGGCACCACCAGCATTAGTTTGATCAATTCCGTCAAGCAGGCGCTTTAAAGTGCCTTGCTCTCTTAGCGTAGACATTTCTTTTTCTGTCAGTGCCACAACCCCTAGCGGTCTTACTTGAGTGTCGAGCAATATAACGCCAGTCTCGGTTTCCATGTTATTAACAAACTCAGTAGCTGAGGTTACGCTGTCGAGGGGTTTGACCTGCTTCATTGACGTGTTTTTCCTAACCACGCGCTCTGTGATGGCTATTTTTTTGCTTCTTACTAAAGGTTTTATCTTGCCGGTGGTATCGCCATTAACAGCACTAAAGTTGCCACCATCTCCAACAATGACATGACCTCTCACACGGACACCGGTACCATCAAGGGCGGAAATTAAGGCTTGTGTGATGTGTCTGTCAGCGCCTGAAGGGGTTAACTTTCCTGAAGGGTGATTGTGAGCGAACCATACGTTTGCGGCGTCTTTAGTGCTTGCAATCGCCGCCGAAAGCTCAGCAGGCGATATTATTGAACTACTCTTCGAGCCTTTGGTATGTCTAATTACATGGATGATCTTATTTTGGCTGTCAGCGACAATTGCCAAAGCTGTCTCTTGCGCGTGCTTTCTAAATGCAGCAGCGACATGCGCCGCATCTTCCAGCTGCTCAACACTATCAATGCCAGATCTTATTTCACCTGTCTTGACTTGTTTGTAGCGAAGTCTAAAATTATCGGTTTTTTGATGGCGAGCGGGCTTACCCGATATATCGTCGGTGGCGAGTAAGTCGCCAGCCTTATAGGCAGGCGAATCAGGTTGCTGTATGACGGTGTTGGACTGCTCATAACCTAATTGTACACCTTCTTTTGTGGTGGTGCGTCCACCAGCAATATCAGCATACGCTTGAGCCATGGCCAACAATTCTGCCGGTGACACTTTGCCAAACTGGACACCGGCAAACTTAGCTACCAGCGACTTGATCGCCGCAATAAATTCTTGCACCCATTTTCTTAACCCTGCAGACAATCCTTTGTTATCGAGCAAATATTCAGTGACCGCATAGGCCGCAGCTTCATCAAGTAGCTGTTCGGTCGGGGTATTAGCGGCTTTTACCCGCTCATCAACCCGCTTCCAAAACGCACTACGTCGATCTGATTTACGCATATTAGCCAAACGTCTTAACAGATCTTGACGCTGGTTACCGGTCATAAAGCCACTGTCGTTCATCGCCGCATGAGTAATTTCATGCCATGCGGTTGAGGCCACGGTTGAGGTGGTATTACCATTAGCGACCACATAGGCCACTCCATCAACTGTGCCGCCTTGGATCTGGTCATCGTTACTATAAATATCGGCTGTGTTTGGAATAGCACTGGCATCAGCCACCACCACCAGCCGGCCATTATCAATAAGTTTAGCTAAGCGTTTATCTTTCTCCAGGGTGGTGTTGGCTTCTTGTTGCGTTAAACCATCCGACACGACCCCGCGAGAATAAAGCGCGGTACCACCCTCTGATTTATCAATAATAATCATTCTGGCATTAACGCCAGTATTAACAGGCAGGCTTGGATCGTTAAACGAGCCTTCAGGTAATTTTTCACTATAACCACCTACAGACTCTAGCCACTCATTAAACTCACCCGCTTTTTTATCCTTTCCAAAAAACACACCCTCACCAGCAATCGCAACTAAACGACCACCATCTTTAAGTAGGTCGTAGGCGTGTTGAATATGCTGAGCATCACGACGATCAGAAAATGGTGGGTTCATTAAGATGCGGTCATAATCACCTTTGTCATATTCAAGAAAATCATAACCGGCTAATTCAAACCCTTTCAGCTCAAGCAGCTCACGACGATCGCCAGAGATCTCAACCACATCAGGCTCAACACCTTGTCCTCGGATCTGCTCAGCAATATGCCCCCAGCCGGCAGAAGGCTCCAACACTGTCATACCTTCCTTGATATCTGCGACCTGCAGCATGTCCTCGATCACAGGCTCGGAGGTTGGGAAAAAGTCTAGGCCATCATTCTTACGGCCAACCATTTCTAGCTCTTTAGTTTTTACCTTATCAGGTTCTTTTGCTAACTCTCGTAACTGGGCAAACTCACGAAGCATTTGGCGGTATTCAGATGGACTTTCAACGTTCATCCTTGCTAGCCGTGATAGTTTCTCGCTTGTATTAACGAACTGCCAAGGTACATTTACCTTTTCGCTGCGACGATTAACCTTATGTAGCTTATCAACCAGTTCTTGACCAAAACTACGGCTTAACGTAATCCGTTTATCATCACCTTGCCACACCCCTTGAAGCTGAGCCTCAGCAGGACTTAAAACGAGAATATGCTCACCACGCTTAACCTGTAGCGGGACAGCTTTGCCATTAAATCCAGACTTTTCAACTGCTAACATAGCTGCTTTTTTGGTTTTAAATACGGCTCGGCTACCATCCGACAAGGTATATCGTGAAACCTCGAGTAAATTATCTTTGGCAAACTTGGTGTACGCTTTACTTACATCATCAGCAACTTTTAACAGCTGCTCACCAATTTGCTTCAGGCCAGCCACTTCAGTCATTTTTCTGGCCAGCGCGGCTAAGTCGGATCGATATGCAGTGTAGTTTGGAAAAGTGGCATGATCGGCGGCCTCAATAGTGGCAGGGATATCCTCCAATTTTAACCGCTGTTCGTAGGTGCCATCCTTACCCAAGAGCGTATCAATCTCGTTACTTCTAGCTGATCTCAGCTCACTAAACAGCAATGCTACCTGTACTTTTTGTCTGACAGAATCAAGATACTTGGCATTACCATTATTAATGGCTTTGGCGATATTTCGCATCGTTTCAGCAAATGCGATATCAGCATTTGCATTTTCATCAGCCCTCGCCGCCATACCCGCACGGCGTGACGTGTTTGTTTTTCTTTCCTCACCTAATGCTTCTTCCGCTCGTTCAGCAAGCTTGTCAGCCATTTCGTTTAACCGCTCTACCGTTGTTTGGCTTTTGTCATCGGCAAACGCATCTCGACGCTCCTTAGCTATTTCATTAACTGCTTCAGTGTCATTTGCAGACACATACTTTTTAAATGCTTCGGCAGAATCTCGGGTAGTAAACTGGAAGCCAGGTGTTGCTCCATTACCTCGATAACGAGAATAGTAGCCGCCTAAACTTTTGGCTGTTGCAAGCCAGTCTTTATAAACATCTTTCTCTACACGGTCAGCTGCTTGCACCACAAAAAGATCATGGCCTTTCTTGGTGTGTTTGGTTTCAACAATTTCAGCATCTGTTTCAACAGAGTTTTGACGTGTTGCGCGCTTATTCTCACGCTCTTTCGCTCGGTCAGCTCGCAGCGAGTCAGCAGACAATTCATCATAAGCAATACGCTGCTTAGGCAATAACTCCATGTAAGCGTCTTTAATGGCGACACCTTCACTTCGTTTAACTTGAAAGTAACTAATAAAGTCTTCTATGGTTTTAGGATCTTTGATGCCGGCCAAGCGTTCAGCTCGTTCAGCTGTAGATTTTTCCTGTCTTGCTTTAGTCTCTTTGAATACCCGATCTAGATCGGCTTGCGTCGTCTTTTCGACCTGCTCTTTTATGCCGGCGTGACGTTCTTCACCGAAACTGTAAGAAAAAGAAGTCATGCCACTTTCGCCAGGTAACAAAAAGTCCTGAACCATGTCACTGTAAAGCGCACTAACTACTCTGTCCTTACGCTCACTTTTGTAACGTGATTCGAGTAAACCACCGCCACGCTTAAACAATTGTGGCTTAGTGAAATTCTCGCTTAAATATTTAGTGATTGCCTCTTCATTTTCAATTAATTCATTAAAGGCTTTTTTGTATTCACCAATAGTTAGCTCAGCGTTGAAATACTTCTTCATTGCACTATCAAAACTATCTAACGGTGTTTTGGTCTTGGGAATGTCCGGCTTAACTTCTTTTGCCGCAGGCTGTGACTGTCCACCACCTTGTCCTTGTTGATCATGTTCAGATATAAGCTGATTGACTTCCTTCCATAACGCACTGCGACTACCTAATACTTTTTCTAAGGTAGTGTTTTCCTCCGCCAGCACCTTGCCAATTTTCTGTTGTGTTTCAAAGGCAAAATCATCACCGATAACACGCAACGCATCCCACTCACGTTTTGCAGTGGCTCGGAAGGCGCCCTTGTCATAGCCTGGATCATTCATCACGCCGACCGTACCCGCAAAAGCACCTGCAGCTTTACGTCTTTTTGCTTTAGCGCTGGCTGCTTTTTCAGTATCGATTTGTTCTTTATTTTTCAGTTTTGACAGGCCGATTTCGATATCACTTACACGGGCATTAAACCAGTTAGAAAAGCGCTCATCTGCATTACTGCCAGCATTGCCGCGACGTTTTGCTTGCTTGGCGTTAAAGTTACTGCGCCCCGCGATATTTGCAGACACAACACCGGAATGTCCGGACAACCGTTTTTTGTCTTCGCTGAGGTATTCTTGTTTAAGCTTTATAAACTCAGAATCAAGATACGATTTTTGATCATCATTTAGTTTGTTATCTAGTTTTTCGTAAGTTGAGTTAATGTCTTTAGCGTAATGCTCTCTGGAGACTTTTCCGCCATAACGGTTACTATGTGCGTAAGCTTGGTTAGCCGCCTCATAGTGATACTCGTCCTCGGTTGCTAACGGTGATTCAGGTGCTGCCTCGTTAACTGGTTCATTGACGGTTACCCCGTAATCTGCAGCGAAACCACCCGCAGCCTCAATTTTACCAACCACCGCATCCCGTTCTGACATCACCAGCTCAATCATGTCATCAGCTGCTTTTAGATCGGGATTTTTAACAGCGTTAGCACGGTGATCATCACTAATGGACAAAAACTTTTCCACATCCGAATCGGCTAAGTTAGTGACAATATCAATACATTTAGTTTTACTCGCCATCTATATAATTCCTGATTGGACTGCCATCACAATAATTTGGATTACTTCTTCATCGTCCCTAATTCTACGTTTTAATAATTCTTCACTCGGGGCGTAAACGTTGCGTTTGTGGCCACCGCTATCACTAACAATGGCAATATAAAGATAGCCGGAGGTTGCCACGCTTAACGGGCTATTTAGATAACCTTCTGTGACCACATCCAGTGGGCGGATCATGATGCCAACGTAATAATGTCAGCTGACTCGATCAGTCGATCTCCACTTTTTTCTCGGTTGAAAATAACGCGGCGTTTTTTATTTCGCTCAACCTCAACCGCCAGCAACGCTTCCTTCAGCATAGTGCCAAGATGCTCTGTTTGAGAGGTGTTAAGCGCTAGATTCGCACTGATCTTCTCGCCAAGTTCAACCGACGTTTTCGTTGCAACCTCTACATTGGCAGCAGCATTAATAACAGCCTGCTCCGCCGCATTAGGCTCTACCGGATCTTCCAGTGCAGGTTCTTGCTTATCTGGGGTTACCTTGCCACCACTCGCGGTGATTGCCTCCAGATCTTTTTTACTTAAAGTTTTAACCACGTAGACACTCCTTTAATTTATGCAAAGCATCTAGGCGGCTATCTACCTCAGCTAAAACGACATCTGCCGTCTGCGTAAAAGTGCCGGTATTACCGTCTTCATCTTTATATTGTTCGGTTAAATCTAACTCTGCTAATGGCCACGTACCGCCATTGTCTGCGAAAATAATTGAGTTAATTAATTCACTTTTACCGCCTGAAGGAGAAATACCTAACTCTTTAGATCGAGCACGTAATTTCGTGATACCTGCTTTTTCTAACTCGCCGCGTGTCGCACCGGCCAGTCCGACTTTTGATGCAATAGGTTGATGTTTTTTAGCACCCGTTTTTTTGGCCACGGCTTTGATTAATGAAAGTCTCGCAGCGTCATACTCATAATTACCGTATGTGCCTTCCATCAGCTCATTGATTTCATCTTCGGTAAGACCGGCTTTTACTGCCTGCTCAATAGCTCCGGACACTTCAGGATAATCACCCACCAAACGTTGTTCAGG